>Ga0169931_10002556_pt1 | contig 29573 bp, 43 predicted proteins | sample Kivu_15m_20L_FD_129675 | JGI IMG/M metagenome (GOLD analysis project Ga0169931, IMG submission 129675) | Freshwater microbial communities from Lake Kivu, Western Province, Rwanda to study Microbial Dark Matter (Phase II) - Kivu_15m_20L... | ecosystem: Environmental > Aquatic > Freshwater > Lake...
GGCTTTTCGGCGTTCGTTCGCCGCGAACCCTGCCACCGCGAGGGCCCAGCCCGCCCGGGGGCCCATCACCCGGCCAATCGCAGCCGGGAACGGAGCAACGACATGAGCCTTGGCCTCCTGGGGCGCAAGGTCGGCATGATGCGCATCTTCACGGACGACGGCGACGCCGTTCCCGTGACGGTGCTCGATGTGTCCGGCAACCGCGTCGCCCAGATCAAGACCGTCTCGAGCGACGGCTACAGCGCGGTCCAGGTGGCCTTCGGCGAGCGCCGGGCGAGCCGGGTGAACAAGTCCGAGGCCGGTCACTTCGCCAAGGCGGGAGTCCAGGCCGGGCGCGAACTGCATGAATTCCGCGTGCCTGCCGACGCGCTCGGCGCACTCGTGCCGGGCGGCATCCTGGCGCCCGGCATGTTCGCCGCCGGGCAGAAGGTCGACGTGCAGGGCGTGTCGATCGGCAAGGGTTTCGCCGGCACGATCAAGCGCCACAACTTCAACTCCGGGCGCGCGTCGCACGGCAACTCGCGGTCGCACAACGTGCCCGGCTCGATCGGCATGGCGCAGGACCCGGGGCGGGTGTTCCCCGGCAAGCGGATGTCGGGTCACATGGGCGACGAAACCTGCACGGTTCAGAACCTGGTGGTGGCGCGCGTCGACGCCGAGCGCGGCCTGCTGCTGGTGCGCGGCGCGGTGCCGGGCGCCAAGGGCGGCGCGGTCGTCGTGACCCCCGCGGTGAAGACGCCGCTCGCCCGCGGCGGCAAGCCGATGCCGCCGAAGGCAGCGGCGCCGGCGGCGTCGGGCAAGCCCGCCAATCCGGCCAAGGCCGGCAAGAAGTAAGGAGCCGACGCGATGGAACTGAAGCTCCTCGATGCGCAGGGCCAGCCGTCGGCCACGGTCGACGCGCCGGACACCGTGTTCGCCCGCGAATTCAACGGGCCGCTGGTGCACCAGGTGGTCGTCGCCTACCAGGCGAACGCCCGCAGCGCCAACCGCGCGCAGAAGGACCGCAGCGAGGTCCGGCACAGCACCAAGAAGCCCTGGCGACAGAAGGGCACCGGTCGCGCGCGCGCCGGCATGACCTCGTCGCCGCTGTGGCGCGGCGGCGGCCGGATCTTCCCGAACTCCCCCGAGGAGAACTTCGGCCAGAAGGTCAACCGCAAGATGTATCGCGCCGGCATGTGCGCGATCCTCTCGCAGCTCGCCCGTGAGAACCGCGTCGTCGTGGTCGAGAGCCTGTCGCTCGATGCGCCGAAGACCAAGCTGCTCGCGGCTCGCCTGAAGGGCATGGGTCTGGCGTCGGCGCTGGTGCTCACCGACGGCGTGGACGAGAACCTGTGGCTCGCCTCGCGCAACCTGCCCGACGTGCTGGTGATGGAGGCGCGCAACGCCGACCCGGTGTCGCTGGTGCACTTCGACACCGTGGTGATCACCCGGGGTGCGCTCGCCAAGGTCCAGGAGATGCTGGGATGAACTCCGAACGTCTGATGCAGGTGCTGGTCGCCCCGATCGTGTCCGAGAAGAGCACGATGCTGGCGGACAAGCGCAATCAGGTCGCGTTCCGCGTGCTGCAGGATGCGACCAAGCCTGAGATCAAGGCGGCGGTCGAGCTGCTGTTCAAGGTCCGGGTCGAGTCGGTGCAGGTGCTCAACCGCGCGGGCAAGGCCAAGCGCTTCGGCCGCTTCCAGGGGCGGCGGCGCAACGTCCGCAAGGCTTACGTATGCCTCGCGCCGGGCCAGGAAATCAATTTCGCGGAGGCCCGCTGACATGCCGGTCGTCAAGCTCAAGCCCACCTCGCCCGGGCGCCGGGCGATGGTCAAGGTGGTCACGCCGGGCCTGCACAAGGGCAAGCCGCACGCCCCGCTGGTCGAGTCGCAGATCCGCGGCTCGGGTCGCAACAACCTCGGGCACATCACCACCCGCCACCGCGGCGGCGGGCACAAGGCGCACTATCGGCTGGTCGACTTCCGGCGCACCAAGGACGGCATTCCGGCCAAGGTCGAGCGCCTCGAGTACGACCCGAACCGCAGCGCGCACCTGGCGCTGCTGTGCTACGCGGACGGCGAACGCCGCTACATTCTCGCGCCGCGCGGCGTCGGTGCGGGGGTCACGCTGATGTCGGGCCCCGAGGCGCCGATCCGATCGGGCAATACGCTGCCGATCCGCAACATCCCGGTCGGCTCCACGATCCACTGCATCGAGATGCTGCCCGGCAAGGGCGCCCAGATCGCGCGCTCGGCGGGTGCCTCGGCGCAGCTGCTGGCGCGCGAGGGCACGTACGCACAGGTGCGGCTGCGCTCGGGCGAGATCCGGCGCGTTCACATCGAGTGCCGCGCCACCCTCGGCGAAGTCGGCAACGAAGAGCACAACCTGCGTCAGGTCGGCAAGGCCGGCGCCACGCGCTGGAAGGGCATCCGCCCGACCGTGCGGGGCGTGGCGATGAACCCGATCGACCATCCGCACGGCGGCGGCGAGGGCCGCACCGGCGAGGCGCAGGCGCCGGTCAGCCCGTGGGGCACGCCGACGAAGGGCTACAAGACCCGCCGCAACAAGCGAACGACCACGATGATCGTGCAGCGTCGGAACAAGAAATAACGGGTGACCTCATGGCACGCTCAGTCAAGAAAGGTCCGTTCGTCGACGACCACCTGATGCAGAAGGTGGACACCGCGCAGGCGATCAAGGACAAGAAGCCGATCAAGACCTGGTCGCGGCGCTCGACGATCCTGCCCGAGTTCATCGGGCTGACGATCGCCGTGCACAACGGCAAGCAGCACGTCCCGGTGTACGTCAACGAGAACATGGTCGGGCACAAGCTCGGCGAGTTCGCGCTGACGCGCACGTTCAAGGGGCATGCGGCCGACAAGAAGGCCGTCAAGGGCAAGGGCGCCCGCAAGTAAGGAGCCGACGAGCATGGAAACCAAGGCGGTTCTGCACGGGGTGCACCTGTCGGCCCAGAAAGGCCGGCTCGCCGCGGACATGGTCCGCGGCAAGTCGGTCGAGCAGGCGCTGAACATCCTCACGTTCTCACCGAAGAAGTCGGCCAAGATCGTCAAGAAGGTGCTCGAGTCGGCGATCGCCAACGCCGAGCACAACGACGGCGCCGACGTCGACGAACTGAAGGTGAAGACGATCCACGTCGAGAAGGCCGCGTCGCTGCGCCGCTTCGACGCCCGCGCGAAGGGGCGCGGCGTTCGGATCGAGAAGCAGACCTGCCACATCTACGTGACCGTCGGCAACTGACAAGACGAGGCCAGGACCATGGGACAGAAGATCCACCCGACCGGCTTTCGCCTCGCGATCAGCCGGAACTGGACGTCACGGTGGTACGCGAACAGCCGCGACTACCCGGGGATGCTGAACGACGATCTGCGCGTGCGCACGTATCTGCGCAAGAAGCTGCGCAGCGCGTCGGTGAGCCGCGTGCTGATCGAGCGGCCGAGCAAGAACGCGCGGATCACGATCTACTCTGCCCGCCCGGGCGTGGTGATCGGCAAGAAGGGCGAGGACATCGAGCTGCTCAAGGTCGACCTGCAGCGGATGCTGAAGGTGCCGGTGCACGTCAACATCGAGGAGATCCGCAAGCCCGAGACCGACGCGCAGCTGATCGCCGACTCGATCACGCAGCAGCTCGAGAAGCGGATCATGTTCCGTCGTGCGATGAAGCGCGCGATGCAGAACGCGATGCGCCTGGGTGCCCAGGGCATCAAGATCATGAGCTCGGGCCGGCTGAACGGTATCGAGATCGCCCGCACCGAGTGGTATCGCGAGGGCCGCGTGCCGCTGCACACGCTGCGCGCCGACATCGACTACGGCTTCTCCGAGGCGGTGACCACCTACGGGATCATCGGCGTGAAGGTGTGGGTGTACAAGGGCGACACGCTCGGGCGCACCGATCTGCCGGTCGAGAAGGAGTCCGCACCCTCGCCCGAGCGCGAGGACCGTCGGCCGCGGCGTCCGGGCGGTGACCGTCGCGGCCCGGGTGGACCCGGCGGCGAGCGGCGCGGCCCCGGCGGTGGCCCCGGCGGCGGCGGGCGCGCTCGTGCCGACGGCGACGCCAAGCCGGCCGGCGGCGCCCCCGATGCACCCCGCACCACGGTCAAGCGCGTGCGCCGCGCGAGCGGCGACGGCGCCGCACCGGCCCCGGCCCCGGCGCCGACCGAGGGCAAGGGCGAATAAGGAACGACCATGCTGCAACCCGCACGACGCAAGTACCGCAAGGAACAGAAGGGCCGCAACAAGGGCATCGCCACCCGCGGCACCTCGGTGTCCTTCGGCGAGTTCGGCCTCAAGGCCACCGGGCGCGGTCGGCTGACCGCACGCCAGATCGAGGCCGCCCGGCGCGCGATGACCCGCCACATCAAGCGAGGTGGCCGCATCTGGATCCGGATATTCCCCGACAAGCCGATCTCGCAGAAGCCGGCCGAGGTCCGCATGGGCAACGGCAAGGGCAACCCCGAGTACTACGTGGCCGAGATCCAGCCGGGCAAGGTGCTCTACGAGATGGACGGCGTGGCCGAGACGCTCGCGCGCGAGGCCTTCGCGCTCGCCGCGGCCAAGCTGCCGATCTCCACCGTGTTCGTCTCCCGCCACGTCGGCGCCTGAGCACGGAGCACGACGCCATGAACGCCAAGGAACTGCGCGCGAAGTCCCCCGAGGAGCTCTCCAAGGAGCTCCAGGAACTGCTGCGCGCCCACTTCTCGCTGCGCATGCAGATCGCCACGCAGCAGCTGAACAACACCGCGCAGCTGCGCAAGACGCGCCGCGACATCGCGCGCGTGCGCACGGTGATGAACCAGAAGGCCGCCGCCCAATGAACGACGCCACCGCCGCCGCGGCCCCGGTCACCCAGCGCACGCTGGTCGGCCGCGTGGTCAGCAACAAGATGCAGAAGACCGTCACCGTGCTGATCGAGCGCACGGTCAAGCACCCGCTGTACGGCAAGTACGTGACCCGGTCGACCCGGTACCACGCGCATACCGAGCAGCCGCTGGCCGAGGGCGACACGGTCGAGATCCAGGAGTGCCGGCCGATCTCCCGGACCAAGGCCTGGCGCGTGGTGCGTCGGGTCGAGGCCGTTCGGACGGTTTGACCGCCGCTCGTCCGGCATTGACGGACGACGCGGATCTGCTATTCTGTTGGGCTTGGCTGGTTTCGCTGGGCCTTCGCGGCACACGAAACCCGGTGGTTCTCAGACCCGATCCACGGGACCAAGACTGACCGCCTCGCGGCGGCGCCCCGCCGGGGTGCCGCTCGGCGGATCAAGTTGGGAGTGTTCTCATGATTCAGATGCAGTCGACGCTGGACGTCGCCGACAACACCGGCGCGCGTTCGGTGATGTGTATCAAGGTGATCGGCGGCTCCAAGCGGCGCTATGCGGGCATCGGCGACGTCATCAAGGTCTCGGTCAAGGAGGCGCAGCCGCGCGGGCGCGTCAAGAAGGGCGAGATCTACAACGCGGTGGTCGTTCGAACGGCCAAGGGCGTGCGCCGTCAGGACGGCTCGCTGGTCAAGTTCGACGCCAACGCGGCCGTGCTGCTCAACGCCAAGCTGGAGCCGATCGGCACCCGCATCTTCGGGCCGGTGACGCGCGAACTGCGCACCGAGCGGTTCATGAAGATCGTGTCGCTCGCGCCCGAGGTCCTGTAGGGGAACACGCGTCATGCAGAAGATCCGCAAGGGCGACGAGATCGTCGTCATCGCAGGCCGTGACAAGGGCAAGCGCGGCACCGTGACCGCCCGGGTCGACGAGCGTCACCTGCTGGTGGACGGCGTCAACGTCGTGAAGAAGCACTCCCGGCCGAACCCGATGAAGGGCGTGACCGGCGGCATCGTCGACAAGACGATGCCCATCGACCAGTCCAACGTGATGCTGTTCAACCCGGCCACCGGCAAGGGCGACCGCGTCGGCTTCAAGGTGCTGGAGGACGGCACCAAGGTCCGCGTGTTCCGCTCCAACGGCGAGCAGGTCAAGGCGCAATAAGGGCGAGGAACGGACATGGCTCGTTTCCAGCAGACCTATCGCGAGACGATCGCCCCGCAGCTGATGAAGCAGTTCGGGTACACGTCGGTCATGCAGGTGCCGCGCATCACCAAGATCACGCTGAACATGGGCGTGGGCGAGGCGGTGGCCGACAAGAAGCTGATCGAGGCCGCCAGCGGCGATCTCACCAAGATCACCGGGCAGAAGCCGGTGACCACCAAGGCCCGCAAGGCGATCGCCGGGTTCAAGATCCGCGCCGGCTACCCGATCGGCTGCATGGTCACGCTGCGCGGAGAGCGGATGTACGAGTTCCTCGACCGCCTGGTGACCGTGGCGCTGCCGCGCGTGCGCGACTTCCGCGGCATCTCCGGCCGCGCGTTCGATGGCCGCGGCAACTACAACCTCGGCGTGAAGGAACAGATCATCTTCCCCGAGATCGAGTACGACAAGGTCGACAAGGTGCGCGGGCTGAACATCAGCATCACCACCACCGCGAAGACCGACGACGAGGCGAAGGCGCTGCTCGCGGCGTTCCGCTTCCCGTTCCGCAACTGAGGGATCCGCACGTGGCCAAGACCTCCCTGATCGAACGCGAGAAGAAGCGCGCGGCGCTGGTGAAGAAGTACGCCGCCCGGCGCGCCGAGCTGACCGCGATCATCGAAGACCAGTCGCGCTCGGAGGAAGAGCGCTTCCAGGCCCGGCTGAAGCTGCAGCAGCTGCCCCGCAATGCCAACCCCACCCGGCTTCGCAACCGCTGCGAGCTCACCGGGCGGCCGCGCGGCACGTTCCGTCAGTTCGGCCTGGCGCGCAACAAGCTTCGCGAGATCGCGATGCGCGGCGAGGTGCCCGGCATGACCAAGGCGAGCTGGTAAGGAGCCCCAGACCATGAGCATGAGCGACCCGATCGCCGACATGTTCACGCGCATCCGCAACGCGCAGCGCGTCGAGAAGGACACCGTGGCGATGCCGTCGTCGAAGCTGAAGGTGGCGATCGCCTCCGTGCTGAAGGACGAGGGCTACATCGACGGCTACCAGGTGAACACCGACGCCGGCAAGCCCGAGCTGAAGGTGCAGCTGAAGTACTACGCGGGTCGCCCGGTCATCGAGCGGCTCGAGCGCGTGTCGCGCCCCGGGCTGCGGGTCTACCGCGGCCGCAACGACCTGCCCCAGGTGCTCAACGGCCTGGGCGTGGCGATCGTCACCACGCCGCGCGGCGTGATGACCGACCGCCGCGCGCGGCAGGCCGGCATCGGCGGCGAGATCATCGGCTACGTCGCGTAAGGGGCGGTCATGTCACGAGTCGCACGCATCCCCGTGGTCGTGCCCGCCGGTGTCGAGGTCAGGATCGACGACGGGAAGATCACGGTCAAGGGCCCGCTCGGCACGCTCGAGCAGCGCATCAACCCGCTGGTGAGCATCGCCCGCGAGGGCGCCGAGCTGAAGTTCGCGGCGGTCGGCGAGTCGCGCGAGGCTCGCGCGATGTCCGGCACCTACCGCGCGCTGGTGGCGAACATGGTGGTCGGCGTGTCCAAGGGGTTCGAGCGCAAGCTGACCCTGGTCGGCGTGGGCTACCGTGCGCAGGCGCAGGGCACGAACCTCAACCTGTCGCTCGGGTTCTCTCATCCGGTGGTGCACGCGATGCCCGAGGGGGTGAAGTGCGAGACCCCGACGCAGACCGAGATCGTGATCCGGGGCGCCGACCGGCAAAGGGTCGGGCAGGTCGCGGCCGAGGTGCGCGCGTACAAGCCGCCCGAGCCCTACAAGGGCAAGGGCGTGCGGTACGCCGACGAGGTCGTGACGATCAAGGAAACCAAGAAGAAGTAACCCGCGGCGGAACCCACGATGGACAAGAAGCAATCCCGTCTGCGCCGTTCGCTGCAGACGCGCCACAAGATCGCGGAGCTGCGCCGGGAGCGCCTCACGGTGTTCCGCAGCAACCTGCACATCTACGCGAACATCGTCGACGCCTCGGGTAGCACGGTGCTGGTGTCCGCCTCGACCGTCGAGTCCGAGGTGCGAGCGCAGCTGGCCGGCCAGGCCGGCAAGGGCGGCAACGCGGCGGCGGCGGCGATCGTCGGCCGGCGCCTCGCCGAGAAGGCGCTGGCCAAGGGCATCCAGGCGGTTGCGTTCGATCGTGCCGGGTATCGGTTCCACGGCCGGGTGAAGTCGCTGGCCGAGGCGGCCCGCGAAGCCGGCCTGAAGTTCTGACGCGGCGCGCAGCGCATTAGAGGAGTCATCGATGGCGAAGATCCAGGCACGCGTCGGCCCCGAGCAGCGCGACGACGGTTTGAAGGAGAAGATGATCGCGGTCAACCGCGTGACCAAGGTCGTCAAGGGCGGGCGCATCCTCGGATTCGCGGCGCTCACCGTGGTCGGTGATGGCGACGGCAAGATCGGCATGGGCAAGGGCAAGTCGCGCGAGGTGCCGGTGGCCGTGCAGAAGGCGATGGACGAGGCGCGGCGCAAGATGGTCCGGATCGCGCTGCGCAACGGCACGCTGCAGCACCCGGTCGAGGGTCGTCACGGCGCCGCGAAGGTGTTCCTTGCGCCGGCGGCCGCGGGTACCGGCATCATCGCGGGCGGCCCGATGCGGGCGATCTTCGAGGTGATGGGCGTGACTAACGTGGTCGCGAAGAGCCACGGCTCGACCAACCCGTACAACATGGTTCGCGCGACGCTCGATGCGCTCGGCCGGATGAGCACGCCGTCCGAGATCGCGGCCAAGCGCGGCAAGACGGTCGAGGAGATCCTCGGCTGAGCGCCCAGGGAACTGCGATGAGCAAGAAGACGCTGAAGGTCACGCTGGTGCGCAGCCCGATCGGCACGCGCGGCTCGCATCGCGCGACCGTGCTCGGGCTGGGCCTGAAGAGGATGAACCAGACCCGCGAGCTGGAGGACACGCCGGCGGTGCGCGGGATGATCACCAAGGTCGCGTACCTGGTGAAGGTCGAGGGCTGACATGCTGAAGCTGAACGAACTCGCGCCCGCCGAGGGCAGCACGCATCCGCGCAAGCGGGTGGGGCGCGGCATCGGCTCCGGCCTGGGCAAGACCGCGGGGCGGGGTCACAAGGGTCAGAAGTCGCGCTCGGGGGGCTTCCACAAGGTGGGCTTCGAGGGCGGCCAGATGCCGCTGCAGCGCCGTCTGCCCAAGCGCGGCTTCAAGTCGCTCGCCGCGGGCACGGTCGCCGAGGTCCGGCTGTCCGACCTGCAGCGCATGCCCGGCGACGAGGTCGACCTGCTGTCGCTCAAGGCCGCGGGCGTGGTCTCGCAGCTCGCCCGCTCGGCCAAGGTGATCCTGTCCGGCACGCTCGAGCGGCCGGTCGCGCTGAAGGGCGTGGCGGCCACCCGGGGTGCCAAGGCGGCGATCGAGGCGGCCGGCGGCTCGGTGGCCTGACGCGAATCCCACGGTACGGAGCGTTCGGTCTTGGCATCCAACCCCACGGCGCTGATCAAGCAGGGCGGCCGGTACGGCGATCTGAAGCGCCGGCTGTGGTTCCTGCTGCTCGCTCTGGTCGTCTACCGCGTCGGCACCCACATCCCGGTGCCGGGGGTGGACCCGGACGAACTCGCGCGCCTGTTCCAGGCCCAGTCGGGCGGGGTGCTCGGCCTGTTCAACCTGTTCTCGGGCGGCGCGCTGTCGCGCTTCTCGGTGCTCGCGCTGGGGATCATGCCGTACATCTCGGCATCGATCATCATGCAGCTGCTCACGGTGGTCGTTCCGCAGCTCGAGGCGATCAAGAAGGAAGGGCAGGCGGGTCAGCGCAGGATCACCCAGTACACGCGGTGGTTCACGCTGGTGCTCGCCACCTTCCAGGCGTTCGGCATCAGCATCGCGATCGAGTCGCAGGCCGGGCTGGTGATCGATCCGGGCGCGATGTTCCGGTTCACCTCGACGGTGTCCCTGGTCACCGGCACGATGTTCCTGATGTGGCTCGGCGAGCAGATCACCGAGCGCGGCCTGGGCAACGGCATCTCGATCATCATCTTCGCGAGCATCGTCGCGGGTCTGCCGGGCGCGGTCGCGGGCATGGGCGAGCTGGTGCGCACCGGCAGCATCGGCCCGTTCGTCGCGCTGATCATCGTCGCGCTCGTGATTCTGGTGACCGCCGCGGTGGTGTTCGTCGAGCGCGGCCAGCGGCGGATCACGATCAACTACGCCAAGCGCCAGGTCGGCAACCGGGTCTACGGCGGCCAGTCGTCGTACCTGCCGCTGAAGCTGAACATGTCCGGCGTGATCCCGCCGATCTTCGCCTCCTCGATCATCCTGTTCCCGGCGACCGCTGCGCAGTGGTTCGCCGCGGGCGAGACCACGAGCCCGGTCGTTCGCTTCATCCGGGACCTGGCCGCGACGCTCGCGCCGGGCCAGCCGGTGTACATCGCGCTGTACGCGGTGGCGATCGTGTTCTTCTGCTTCTTCTACACCGCGCTGGTCTTCAACAGCCGCGAGACCGCGGACAACCTGAAGAAGAGCGGCGCGTTCGTGCCCGGCATCCGCCCGGGCGACCAGACCGCGCGCTACGTCGACAAGATCCTGATGCGGCTGACCCTCGCCGGGGCGATCTACATCACGGCGGTGTGTCTGCTGCCCGAGCTGCTGGTGCTGCGCTGGAACGTGCCGTTCTACTTCGGGGGCACGTCGCTGCTGATCATCGTCGTGGTCACGATGGACTTCATGGCCCAGGTGCAGGCGTACCTGATGTCGCACCAGTACGAGAGTCTGCTGAAGAAGACGAACTTCAAGGGCATGGGTACACCGCCGCTTCGCTGAGACTTCGGAAACAGGGACGCATGGCCAAGGACGATGTGATCCAGATGCAGGGCGAGGTGGTCGAGAACCTGCCCAACGCGACCTTCCGCGTGAAGCTGGAGAACGGGCACGTCGTGCTCGGTCACATCTCCGGGAAGATGCGGATGCACTACATCCGGATCCTGCCGGGCGACAAGGTGACGGTGGAACTGACGCCCTACGACCTGTCGCGGGCGCGGATCGTGTTCCGGGCGAAGTGAGCGACGGGACGACGGGTGATCGAGATGCGCCGCTCGCGGCGCCGAGGACGATGAGATGAAGGTCATGGCAAGCGTCAAGAAGATCTGCCGCAAGTGCAAGATCATCAAGCGCAACGGCGTGGTGCGGGTGATCTGCACGGACCCGCGGCACAAGCAGCGTCAAGGCTGAGAGGACACGCATGGCACGTATCGCAGGGATCAACGTTCCCGACCGCCAGCACGCCGAGATCGGGCTGACGGCGATCTACGGCATCGGCCGGCCGCGCGCCCGCGCGATCTGTCAGGCCGCGGGCGTTCCGCCGACCAAGAGGGTTCGCGAGCTGAGCGACGCCGAACTCGAGCGCATCCGCGACCAGGTCAACCGCTTCACCATCGAAGGCGACCTGCGCCGCGAGGTGACGATGTCGATCAAGCGGCTGATGGACCTGGGCTGCTACCGGGGCGTGCGCCACCGCCGCGGCCTGCCGGTGCGCGGCCAGCGCACCCGCACCAACGCGCGCACCCGCAAGGGACCCCGCAAGGCGGGCGTGGCGCTCAAGAAGTAACCGGACACCCACAGGCACCCGAACATGGCCAAGCAACCCTCCGCCGCCGCCGCCGCCCAGGCAGCGCGCGCGCGCAAGAAGGTCCGCAAGAACGTGTCGGACGGCATCGCGCACGTCCACGCGTCGTTCAACAACACGATCATCACGATCACCGACCGGCAGGGCAACGCGCTGTCGTGGGCGTCGTCCGGCGGCGCGGGCTTCAAGGGCTCGCGCAAGTCGACGCCGTTCGCCGCGCAGGTGGCCGCCGAGACCGCCGGTCGTGCGGCCCAGGAGCAGGGCATCCGCAACCTCGACGTGCGCATCAAGGGCCCGGGCCCCGGGCGCGAGTCGTCGGTGCGGGCGCTCAACGCGCTGGGCATCAAGATCATGTCGATCTCCGACGTGACCCCGGTGCCGCACAACGGCTGCCGGCCCCCGAAGAAGCGCCGCATCTGACGCGTTTCCGATAAGCCCACCGTTCGCCCCGTCCCCGTGACGCGAAGGGCGGACTGACCGCAGCGTGTCCCCGCTGCGTACGAGAGAGAGAAGAAGTGGCACGCTACACCGGACCCAAGGCCAAACTGTCCCGCCGCGAGGCGACGGACCTGTTCCTGAAGAGTTCTCGCCGGGCGCTCTCCGACAAGTGCAAGCTCGACAGCAAGCCGGGTCAGCACGGCCGCACGTCGGGCGCGCGCACGTCGGACTACGGCCAGCAGCTTCGCGAGAAGCAGAAGGTCAAGCGCATGTACGGCGTCCTCGAGCGGCAGTTCCGCCGCTATTTCGAGGAGGCCGAGCGCCGCAAGGGCAACACCGGCGCGAACCTGCTGGCGCTGCTGGAGTGCCGGCTGGACAACGTCGTCTACCGGATGGGGCTCGCCTCCACGCGCGCCGAGGCGCGGCAGCTGGTGAGCCACAAGGCGGTGGCGGTCAACGGCCAGACGGTGAACATCCCCTCCGCGCAGGTGCGTCCGAACGACGTGGTCGCGCTGCGCGAGAAGGCGAAGAAGCAGGTGCGGGTCCAGGACGCGCTGAGCCTGGCCGAACAGGGTGGCTTCCCGTCGTGGGTGTCGGTCGACAAGGCCAAGATGGAAGGCATCTTCAAGCAGGTTCCCGAGCGCGGAGACATTGCCTCCGACGTGAACGAGAGCCTGATCGTCGAGCTGTACTCGCGCTAACCGAGGAACCCGATCCATGCAGACTGCTTTGTTGAAGCCCCGTATCGTCGAGGTCGAGCAACTCGGTTCCTCGCACGCGCGCGTGGTCATGGAGCCGTTCGAGCGCGGCTACGGTCATACGCTCGGCAACGCGCTGCGCCGGGTGCTGCTGTCCTCGATGGTCGGCTACGCGCCGACCGAGGTGCAGATCTCCGGCGTGGTGCACGAGTACTCGACGATCGACGGGGTCCGCGAGGACGTGGTCGACCTGCTGCTGAACCTGAAGGGCGTCGTGTTCAAGCTGCACAACCGCGACGACGTCTACCTGACGCTGCGCAAGGACAGCCCCGGGCCGGTGCTCGCCTCCGACATCGACCTGCCCCACGACGTCGAACTGGTCAACGGCGATCACGTGATCGCGACGCTGACGCAGGGCGGCAAGCTCGACATGCAGATCAAGGTCGAGAAGGGCCGCGGCTACGTGCCGGGAACGATGCGCAACCTGTCGGACAGCAAGACCATCGGCCGCATCGTGCTCGACGCGTCCTACTCTCCGGTGCGCCGGGTGAGCTACGCGGTCGAGAGCGCTCGGGTGGAGAACCGCACCGACCTCGACAAGCTGCTGATCGACGTCGAGACCAACGGCGTGATCTCGCCCGAGGAGGCGGTGCGTCAGGCCGCGCGGATCCTGGTCGAGCAGCTGTCGGTGTTCGCGGCGCTCGAAGGGGCGGAGCCGGTGATGGACCTGGGCGGCGCGCCGGTCGGGCTGTCCACCGGCCGCGGTCCGACGATCGACCCGATCCTGCTGCGTCCGGTCGACGACCTGGAGCTGACGGTGCGCTCGGCCAACTGCCTGAAGGCCGAGAACATCTATTACATCGGCGACCTGATCCAGCGCACCGAGAACGAGCTGCTGAAGACGCCGAACCTGGGCCGCAAGTCGCTGAACGAGATCAAGGAAGTGCTCGCCTCGCGCGGGCTGACGCTCGGCATGCGGCTCGAGAACTGGCCGCCGGCCGGGCTCGAGCGGCCCTGATCGGCGTGCCCGCCGAAGGAATCGAACCATGCGTCACCGTCACGGACTCCGCAAGCTCAACCGCACCAGCGCCCATCGCGAGGCAATGCTGCGCAACATGACCGTCTCGCTGCTGCGGCACGAGATGATCAAGACGACGCTGCCCAAGGCGAAGGAGCTGCGCCGCGTCGTCGAGCCGATCATCACCCTCGGCAAGTCGCCGTCGCTCGCCAACCGCCGGCTCGCGTTCAGTCGGCTGCGTGACCGCGACCTGGTGGTCAAGGTCTTCGACGAACTCGGCCCGCGCTACGCCAAGCGCAACGGCGGCTATCTGCGCATCCTGAAGTTCGGCTTTCGCGTCGGCGACAATGCGCCGATGGCGCTGGTCGAGCTGATGGACCGGCCGGAGGTCGCCGAGGCGCCGGCCGGCTCGGGCACCGCGTCCTGACCGCGCGTCGCCTGCGGGTCCGTCGCGGCGCCCCGGGGGCGCCGCGTCCGTTTTGCGAGGGGGCGGCATCGCGATGAGCTCCGAGGCGGTGCTCACGGTCGACGGGCTGGTCAAGTCGTTCGGCGGTCAGCGGGCGGTCGACGGTCTCGGGTTCACGGTGCGGCGGGGCGAGTGCTTCGGCCTGCTCGGGCCCAACGGCGCAGGCAAGAGCACGACGCTCAAGCTGGTGCTGGGCCTGCTCGAGCCGACGGCCGGACGCATCGAGCTGCTCGGTCTGCCGGTGCCCCGGCGGGCGCGCGAGGCCCGGGCGCAGGTGGGCGTGGTCCCGCAGAACGATCCGCTCGACCCGGACTTCACGGTCGCGGAGAACCTGCGCGTGTTCGGGCGCTACTTCGGCCAGCCCGACCCGGTCACCGAGTCGCGGATCGAGCCGCTGCTCGAGTTCGCGCAGCTCACCGCCAAGCGCGATGCGCGCATCCAGGAGCTGTCCGGCGGCATGAAGCGGCGGCTGACGATTGCGCGCGCGCTGATCAACGACCCTCAGGTGCTGTTCCTCGACGAACCGACCACCGGGCTCGACCCGCAGGCGCGGCACCTGATCTGGGAGCGCCTGAAGCGGCTGCTCGCGATGGGCAAGACGATCGTGCTGACCACCCACTTCATGGACGAGGCCGAGCGGCTGTGCGACCGGCTGGCGATCATCGACCACGGCCGCCTGATCGCCGAGGCCAGCCCCGGCGAGCTGATCCGCCGCGAGATCGAGCCGCACGTGGTCGAGGTGCACGGACCGGGCCGGGCGGCGTGGGCCGAGCGCGCCGCGGCGCTGTGCGACCGGCTGGAGACCGTCGGCGAGACCGCGTTCGCGTACTGCACCGATCCGGGCCCGCTGCTCGCGACGCTGCGCGACGGCGAGCTGCGCTCGCTGCATCGGCCGGCGAACCTGGAGGACGTGTTCCTGAAGCTGACCGGGCGCGACCTGCGCGACTGAGGGACCCGCGATGTCCACGCTCGCCCCGCCTCGGCTGACCCTGCGACTGCTGCCGGTGATGCGTCGCCACGGGCTGGTCTGGCGCAAGCTCGCCGCGCCGAACCTGCTCGCCAACGTTGCCGATCCGCTGATCACGCTGGTCGCGTTCGGCTACGGGCTCGGTGCGCTGCTGCCCCGGATCGAGGGCGTGCCCTACGTCACCTTCCTCGCGGCCGGCTCGATCTGCATGAGCACGATGATGGCCGCGAGCTTCGAGAGCCTGTACTCGGCGTTCTCGCGGATGCACGTGCAGCGTACCTGGGAGTCGCAGATGCACGCGCCGCTGCTGCTGGACGACGTGCTCGCCGGCGAGTGGCTGTGGGCGGCGGTGAAGGGCTGCATCTCCGGGCTGGCGATCATCCTGGTCGCGCTCGCGCTGGGGGTCACGCGGTCCCCCGCGCTGGTGCTGGTGCTGCCGGTGGTGGCGCTCACCGCGCTCGCGTTCTCCGCCCTCGGGCTGTGCTGCAACGCTCGCGCCCAGGGCTACGATTTCTTCTCGTACTACTTCACGCTGGTGCTGACGCCGATGACCTTCGTCTCAGGCGTGTTCTTCCCGGTGTCGCAGCTGCCGCAGTGGCTGCAGGCGGTGTCGGCGGTCCTGCCGCTCACCGCGGCGATCGAGCTCGCGCGGCCGCTGGTGCTCGGCGAGTGGCCGCCCGCGGTGCTGCGGCCGACGGCGGTGCTGCTCGCCTACGCGCTCGGCGGATTCTGGCTCGCCGCGGTGCTCACCCGCCGGCGGTTCTCGGTCTGAACCGCGGCGCCCGAGGCCGCGCGGGCCCCGATCCCGAACCCCGTCCCCGACCTCCGGACCCGACCCCGATGGACGACGACGACCTGCTGATCATCCTCACCACGGTGGCCACGCCGGCCGATGCCGAGCGCATCGCGCGGGCGCTGGTCGACGAGCGGCTCGCCGCGTGCGTGACCGAGCTCGGGACGGCGCGCTCGACCTACCGATGGCAGGGCGCAGTGGAGCGCGCCGACGAGGTGCCGCTGCTGGTGAAGACCACGGCCGAGCGCTGGCCGGCGCTGCGCGAGCGGCTGCGCGCGCTGCACCCGTACGACGTTCCCGAGATGCTGGTGCTGCGCCCGGTCGACGGCTGGCCGGCCTACCTGGACTGGGTGCGCGAGGCGACGCGCGACTGAACGGCCGCTCGCGCCGCGGCTGGCCGAACCCGGCGCCGCTGCGGTCGCACGGCGCCGCGGGCCGGCGCCGCGCCGGCCGCCGCGCCGGCCGCCGCGCGCCGGCGTCGCCGGACCGTTCCCGGCTCGCGCAGCCCGGTCTCCTCGAGGTAGCGGCGCCAGCGGAAGAAGCCCACCAGCGCGGCCGCGATCGTCGCCATCGCACCGATCGTCCACCAGAAACCGCTCGCCGAGTGGATGCCCGGGATGAACTCGAAGTTCATCCCGAACACGCCGGTGATCAGCGTGAGCGGCATGAAGGTCGCGGTGAGCACGGTGAGCGTGCGCATGATCTGGTTCGTACGGTGCGCGGTGGCCGAGAAGTGCAGCTGCACCGCCGACTCGACCGAGTCCTCGAGCCGCCGCGCGTGCGCGCGGACGCGCTCGATGTGCTCGACCAGGTCGTTGACGCGCACCTCGAGCACGTCGGTGAGCCCGGGCAGCGCCGGTGGCCGGGCGCGCACCGGCACGCCGCCGGCCGCGCGTTCGAGGATCGGCGCATCACCGGCCGCGCGGTCGAGCGCCGGCGCGTCGTCCGGGTCCTCGCGGTGCTCGAGCCGCTCGTCGCGCCACTCCTGCAGTGCGTCGAGCTGTTCTTCCGACAGGTTCTCGAGCTTGCGCAGCTGCCGGCGCGCCTCGAGCAGCGCCAACCAGTCGCGGAACGGCACCCGCGGGTCGAGGAGGTCGCGCTGCCACTCGTCGAGCTGACGGGTCAGCGGTTCGCGCAGCTCCAGGTACCGGTCGACCATCCCGTTGAGCATGCGCAGCATCAGCTCCTCGGGCGACGTCGGCAGACGCTGCGAGCGTGTGGCGTCGAGCAGCCGGTGACGCAGCGCGGGCACCTGCCGGCTGTCGGCGGGCCGCACGGTGACCAGACAGCGGGGGAACACGAAGAAGACCGTCGGCTGCGTCCGGATGCGGATCGGCTGGTGGAGGTCCACCTCGGGGGGCATCGCCAGGCCGCGGAACACCACCATCTCGTAATCGCGCGTCGAGTCGAAGTACGACGGGTGCTTCGCGTTCTCGGCGTCGGTCAGGTGTTCTTCGAGCACGGTCACGCCGGTGATCCGCTCGGCAGCCGGCAACCACGTCCGCGGCAGATCGGCGCGGGCGTCGATCCACGTGAAGCCGCCCGCGGGCGGCGGATCGTTCTCAGGATCGGCCTCGACGCAACGCCCCGAGCCGATCCAGACCGCCTGCCAGGCGGGCTCGGCCGGCTCGGCCCGGGTCGATTCCGCGCCGGTCACCGCCGACCCGGGGGTCAGCCCGCCTTCAGCCACCGCGCGGCATCCAGCGCGAAGTAGGTCAGCACGCCGTCGGCGCCGGCCCGCTTCATTGACAGCAGCGCCTCGAGGGCGACCGTGCGCTCGTCGAGCCAGCCGTTGGCCGCGGCCGCCTTGATCATCGCGTACTCGCCGCTCACCTGGTACACGAAGGTCGGCACGCGGAAGGTCTCCTTCACGCGCCGCACGATGTCCAGGTAGGGCAGGCCGGGCTTGACCATCACCATGTCGGCGCCCTCCTGCAGATCGAGCGCGACCTCGCGCAGCGCTTCGTCGCTGTTGCCCGGGTCCATCTGATAGGTCTTCTTGTCGCCCCGACCGAGGCTGGCCGCCGAACCCACCGCATCGCGGAACGGGCCGTAGAAGCCGGACGCGTATTTCGCCGAGTAGGCCATGATCCGCGTGTGCACGTGGCCGGCGCCCTCGAGCGCACTGCGGATCGCGCCGACCCGCCCGTCCATCATGTCGGACGGCGCGAGGATGTCGACCCCCGCCTGGGCCTGCACCAGCGCCTGCTCGCGCAGGATCTCGACCGTACGGTCGTTGAGCACGTAGCCGGACTCGTCGATCACGCCGTCCTGCCCGTGGCTGGTGAACGGGTCGAGCGCGACGTCGGTGAGGATGCCCAGCCCGGGGAACCGGGCCTTGACCGCCCGGACCGCGCGCGGCACGAGGCCCTCGGGGTCGGTCGCGACGCGGCCGTCGGGCGTCTTGAGCGCCGGCTCGATCACCGGGAAGACCGCCATCACCGGCACGCCGAGCGCCGTGCACCGCTCGGCCAGGCCGAGCAGCCCGTCCACGGTCACCCGCGACACCCCCGGCATCGACGGGACCGGATGAGCGTCCCCGGATCCGTCCTGGACAAAACACGGGTAGATGAGATCGTCGACGGTCAGCGTGTACTCACGTACGAGCCGGCGCGTGAAGGCATCCCGCCTCAGTCGACGTGGGCGCTGAGAGGGAAATCCTTGATGCAATTGGGGAAACTCGCTCATCTGGGTTGTCCTTGAACTGATCGGTCAGGCTGCGCATTGCTGGGTCGACGAAACGCTTGCAATTTTTTGTGCAGGCTCTATCATGAACACCAGATGGTCATCCGGCTGTCTCCCGCTTCTCCTCCCTGAGCGGGTGCCTGCGAAGCATTCAAAGGCGTTTCCAACCCCGGGGCCCGATGCCGCCGGGGTTTTTTTTCGTCTATGGCGCCGGCGCAGCCCCCGCCCGCGCGCCGGAGTCCAGCCAATTCTCCACCATCCTCGCGAGCTCGTCGCCACCGGCGCGGCTGAGCGCCGAGAAGGTCAGCACGGTGTCCGCCGGCTGGCCGCGCAACGCGGTGAGCGCCTCGCGCACCGAACGCAGCGCCTGCAGCTGCCCCTGGCGTCCGAGCTTGTCCGCCTTGGTCAGCGTCACCGCGAGCCGCACCCGGGCGGGGACCCAGCCGATCAGCGTCTCGTCCAGCGCCGTGATCCCGCGCCGGATGTCGAGCAGCAGCACGACGCCGGCCAGCGCGGCGCGATCGCGCAGGTACGCCCCGGCCAGCCCGTCCCATCGGCGCTTGGTCTCCAGCGGCGCACTGGCGTAGCCGTAGCCTGGGGTGTCGACCAGAAAGCCGATCGGGCGATCCGGCGGGCCGACCGCGAAATAGTTGAGCGCCTGCGTGCGGCCCGGGGTCCGGCTGGCGAACGCCAGTCGGCGCCGCTGGCACAGCACGTTGATCGCCGACGACTTGCCGGCGTTCGAGCGGCCGACGAACGCGACCTCGGGCAAGTCGTCGCGCGGCAACTGGTGCACCGCGGCGACGGTCGTGTGGAACCTGGCGGTGGCGAGAAGCGGCATCGTCCGGACACATTGTACAATTCGGGGTTTGCTCGCTCCGACTCGCGCCAGGTGTCACCGATGATTCATCGTGCAGTCCCCCTCGTGCTCGCCCGCGCGGCGATCGCCTTCGCCAGCCTGGTGGCAGCCGCGGGTGCACTCGCCCAGGCCGGCGGCGCGCCGAAGGTGGACATCGCACGGGGCCAGAAGATCGCCGGCGAAGTGTGCGCCGCCTGCCACGGCGCCGACGGGAACTCGCCCGCGCCGGCGAACCCCAAGCTCGCGGCCCAGCACGCCGACTACCTGGCCAAGCAGCTGCGCAACTTCGTGGCGCAGCCCCCGGCGAAGGTCGCCGAACGCCAGAACGCCGTGATGGCGGGCTTCGCGCAGCTGCTGTCCGAGGAGGACCGCCGCAACGTCTCCGCGTTCTACGCCGCGCAGGCGCTGAAGCCGGCGGCCGCGCGCGACCGGTCGCTGGTCGAGCTCGGCCAGCGGATCTACCGCTCCGGCATTCCCGAGAAGCAGGTGCCGTCGTGCTCGGGGTGCCACGGCCCGGCCGGCGCCGGCATCCCGGCCCAGTACCCTCGGCTGCACGGCCAGTGGGCCGAGTACACCGAGTCTCAGCTCGTCCAGTTCCGAGCCGGCCAGCGCAACAACAGCGCGATGATGACCCGGATCGCGTCGCGCCTGTCCGACCGCGAGATCAAGGCGGTCTCCGACTACGTCGCCGGGTTGCGCTGAGCCGGAGCACCACGCGGGCGCGCCCGCCCGCGATCCGGACAGGGTCGAGCCGCGGCCGCGGCGCGAGATAACTGCACAATCCTGCGTCGGGGGCCGCTCCCCGTGGAGACCGCACGTGCCCATCGTCCGAACGCCTGACCGACACGACCCCCTGCCCTCGGAGATCACGCCTCCCAGCGTCTGGCAGGACCGCCGCCGCCTCGTGCAGGCGATGACCGCGGCCGGCCTGCTGCCGGCGGCCGCCGCGGCACGCGCGCAGACGCAGCGGCCCGAGCTGCGGCTGCCCGCGCGCCCCGGTCCGTTCTCCACGATCGAGAAGCCGACCTCGTACAAGGAGGTCACCACCTACAACAACTTCTACGAGTTCGGGCTCGAGAAGGACGATCCGGTCAAGCACGCGGGACGCCTGCGGACTCGCCCCTGGACGGTCGAGGTCGACGGGCAGGTGGCCCGGCCGCGGACCTTCGACGTCGACGACCTGCTGAAGATGGCGCCGATGGAGGACCGCATCTACCGGATGCGCTGCGTCGAGGGCTGGTCGATGGTCATTCCCTGGGTCGGCTTTCCGCTCGCCGAGCTGATCCGGCGGGTCGAGCCGAACGGCAACGCGAAGTTCGTCGAGTTCGTCACGCTCGCCGATCCGAAGCAGATGCCCGGGCTGCGCTCGTCGGTGATCCAGTGGCCCTACCTCGAGGGGCTGCGGCTGGACGAGGCGAACCACCCGCTCACGCTGCTGACCTTCGGTCTGTACGGCGAGGTGCTGCCCAACCAGAACGGCGCGCCGGTGAGGCTCGTGGTGCCCTGGAAGTACGGCTTCAAGAGCAGCAAGTCGCTGGTGCGGATCCGCTTCGTCGAGCAGCAGCCGGTCACCAGCTGGAACCGCTCCGCGCCCCAGGAGTACGGCTTCTACTCGAACGTGAACCCCGAGGTCGACCACCCGCGCTGGTCGCAGGCCAGCGAGCGGCGCATCGGCGAGGACGGCTTCCTCGCGCGCAAGCGGCCGACCCTGATGTTCAACGGCTATGCCGAGCAGGTGGCAAGCCTGTACGCCGGCATGGACCTGAAGCGGTTCTACTAGCCGCGCTCGTCGATCCGCCGACCGGAGCCGCGCGATGCCGCCGGTCGTACCGCGCGCCGCAGCAGCAGCGGGCGCCGCGCCTTCGCCGCACCGCCTCGGCGTGGTGAAGGCGTTCGTGTTCGTGCTGTCTCTCGCGCCGCTGGCGCGGCTGCTGCTCGCCGGCACGCTCGGCTGGTTCGGCGGTCTGGGCGTCAACCCGGTCGAACTGGTCACGCGCTCGACCGGCACCTGGACGCTGGTGTTCCTGTGCACGACGCTCGCGGTGACTCCGCTGCGGCGGCTGACCGGCGTCGCGGCGCTCATGCGGCTGCGACGGATGCTCGGGCTGTTCGCGTTCTTCTACGGCGTGCTGCACTTCACGACCTACCTGTGGTTCGACCAGTGGTTCGATCTGCAGGCGATCGTGAAGGACGTGATCCGCCGGCCGTTCGTCACGATGGGCGTGCTCGCGTTCCTCCTGATGGTGCCGCTCGCGCTCACCTCGACCGACGCGATGATGCGGCGGCTGGGCCGCGCGTGGGGCCGGCTGCACCGGCTGGTCTATCTGGTGGCGGTCGCGTCGATCCTGCACTACGCGTGGCACAAGGCCGGCAAGAACGACTACTCGGAGGTGGTCTGGTACGCGCTCGTGGTGACGCTGCTGCTCGGCTGGCGGCTGTGGGACCGCTGGCGTCCCCGCCCGGCGAAGGCCGCGCGCTGACCGGTGCGTGCGGGCATGCGCACCGATGCCGATCAGTCCGCCGGCAGTCGGTGCTCGCCGGCGAGCAGCTGCGCGACGGTCTCGCGCTCGCGCACCAGGTGGACCGCGTCGCCGTCGACGATCACCTCCGCGCCGCGCGGCCGCGTGTTGTAGTTCGAACTCATCGACATGCCGTAGGCGCCGGCCGACATCACCGCGAGCAGGTCGCCCTCGCGGACCGCGAGCGCCCGGTCGCGGCCGAGCCAGTCGCCGGACTCGCACACCGGCCCGACCACGTCGTAGATCGCCGGCGCGACCGCCGCCGGCGCCACCGGCAGGATCTCGTGCCAGGCCTCGTAGAGCGCTGGGCGCATCAGGTCGTTCATCGCCGCGTCGACCACCGCGAACCGCTTGTCGCCGTTGGCCTTCAGCACCTCGACCCGCGTGAGCAGCAGGCCGGCATGGCCGACCACCGAGCGGCCGAACTCGAACACCAGCTCCGGGGGCTCGCGCCGGCGCGCCCGGGCCCAGGCGTCCACCCGCTCGAACACCGCGCCGAGCAGCGCCGACCGCGACGGCGGGCGCTCGTCGCGGTAGGCGATGCCGAGTCCGCCGCCGAGATCGACGTGCCCGATCGCGATGCCGAGCGCATCGAGCGCGTCGACCAGATCGAGCACGCGGTCGAGCGCCGCGACGAACGGCTCGAGCTCGGTGATCTGCGAGCCGATGTGGCAGTCGATGCCGATCACCCGCAGGCCGGGCAGCGACGCCGCCCGACGGTAGGCGTCGAGCGCGCGCTCGTGTGCGATGCCGAACTTGTTCTCGCGCAGCCCGGTGGAGATGTACGGATGGGTCCGGGCGTCCACGTCCGGGTTCACCCGCAGCGACACTGGCGCGCGAGCGCCCGCGGCGCGCGCGACCGCATCCAGCCGCTCGAGCTCGCTGTCGGACTCGACGTTGAAGCACCGCACGCCCGCCCTCAGCGCGGCGTGCATCTCGGCGACGGTCTTGCCCACGCCCGAGAAGACGATCGATCCGGGCGACGCGCCCGCGGCCAGCGCGCGCGTGAGCTCGCCGCCCGAGACGATGTCGAATCCGGCGCCGCGCCGGCGCAGCAGGTCGAGCACCGCCAGGTTGGCGTTGGCCTTCATCGCGTAGCAGATCAGCGCCCGGCGGCCCCGCGCGGCGTCGGCGAACTCGTCCCATGCGGATTCGATCGCCGCGCGCGAGTAGACCCAGGTCGGCGTGCCGAAGCGCTCGGCGATGGCGTCCAGCGGCACGCCCTCGGCGTGCAGCCGGCCGGCGACGAAGGGGAAACCGGGCATCGGCATCGCGGTGGGCACCCGGGTCAGCGCGCCGGGCGCGCCGGATCCGGGGCGTCGCTCGCGCCGGGGCGACCGGCGGCCGCGCCGGCGGCGGGTGTCGGGGGAGCGGTGGGTGTCGCGGCCGGTGCGACCGCGCGGGGGGCAGGCGGCTGGGGCGGCTGCGGCAGCACCAGCGGGCCGCGCTGGCCGCAGGCGGCGAGCGCCGCTGCCGCTAGAATGCCCGCCGCGAGCGCCGCCCCGCGGCGTGACCGGTGACCCCCCATCGATCGAGGATAGCATGAGCGATCCTGACCGCCTGCGCGCCGCCGAAGCCACGCTGAACGCAATCGAGGCCGCGCTGGAACGCGCGATCGAGGCCGCCGACCTGGACCTGGACCTGACCCGCCAGGGCAACGTCATCACCCTCGAGTTCGGCGACGGCTCGAAGCTGGTGCTCAACAGCCACCTGGTGGCGGGCGAGCTCTGGGTGGCCGCGCGCTCCGGCGGGTTCCACTACCGTCTCGACGGCGAGCGCTGGGTCGACGGGCGCAGCGGCGACGAACTCTGGGCGGCGCTGTCGCGGCTGGTCAGCCAGCAGTCGGGGCAGCCGGTGGTGCTGGCGCGCGGATGAGCCGGGCGGGCCGCGAACGCGATGCGCGGTCAGCCGCCGGCGCCCGCGTCCCGCCTCGCCAGCGCGAGCGCGTCCTTCAGCAGGTCGACGTCGCCGATCTGGTTGGCGAGGATCAGGATCAGCCGGCAGTTCAGCGCGACGCTCTGCGCATCGGTGAGGTCTCGGTGGGCGGCGATCAGCGCCTCGTAGAAGTCGTCGGGGCGGTCGATCGCGGGCTCGACCTTCAGTCGCGCGCTCATGGGTGCGCTCCGATGGCGGCTGCGGCGCGGACGGCGGCCGCGGACCCTCCGCTGTCCGCCCCTTCAGCCCCCGGACCTGCGGCGCAGCGCGCGATCGCTTCCAGCACCGCCGCCGGCTGAGCGAGCCGCCAGCGTGCGCACACGTGCTGGTCCGGGCGCAGCAGCACCGCGGTCCCCGGCCGCGCGTCGCAGCGGCGCGCGAGCAGGCCCTCGCGGTCGATCCAGACCCGCGCGGCGCCCGGCCGTCGGGCCTCGAGCCGATCGGCGAGCGAGGCTGCCTGCGGATCGGGGGCGGGCAGCACCGCGTGCACGACGCCGCCGTCGGGGGCGAGTGCGTCGACCAGCGCGAGCGCCTGCGCGGCGCTCGACGCGGCATCGTCGGCCGCGGCGAACAGCAGCAGGTCGAAGCGGCCGCCGACCTGCTGCAGCCACCAGACCGGCTCGCCCGCGGGGCTGGCGAGCGGCGCATCCACCGACGGGGCCCCGGGGCGCATCGCAGGGGCCGCGAACGCGTCGGTGTCGGCGGTGTTGGCCGCGCTCGCATCCAGCGTCGCGGGCGTCGACAGCCGGCCGCTGTTGACCAGGCGGCGCGCGAACGGCAGGTGTTCGGCGAGCTCCAGGGTCGCGTCGCGGAACGCACGCGCGACGTCGGATTTCGGCGTGATGAAGTCGGTGCTGCGCGTGCTGTTCAGGATGTTCTCGTCGGCGGCGGCTTCGCGCTCGCGCGACCAGACGTCGATCACCGACGGCTCGGCCCGACCCCGGAGCACCGCGGCGAGCCGCCAGGCGAGCGCATCCGCGTCCTGGATCCCCGAGTTCGCGCCGCGCGCGCCGAACGGCGAGACCTGATGCGCGGCGTCGCCGGTGAAGATCACGCGGCCGTGCCGGAACCGGTCCATCCGCCGGCACTGGAACGTGTAGACGCTGACCCACTCGAGTTCGAACTCGCGATCGCCGAGCATCTGCCGCAGCCGCGGCAGCACGCGCTCGGGCTGGCGCTCGGTCTCGGGGTCCGCGTCCCAGCCGAGCTGGAAGTCCACCCGCCAGACGTTGTCCGCCTGCCGATGCAGCAGCACCGACTGGCCGCGGTGGAACGGCGGGTCGAACCAGAACCACCGTTCGGTCGGGTGATCGAGCTTCATCAGCACGTCGGCGATCAGGAACCGGTCCTGGAACACCTGGCCGCGGCTCTCCAGCCCGAGCAGGTGGCGCACCGGGCTGCGCGCGCCGTCGGCGACCACCAGCCAGTCGGCGTGCAGCGCATAGGGCCCGTCCGGCGTGTCCACCTGGAGCGTCACGCCGTCGGCCTGCGGCTCCACCGCGGTGACGCGGTTGCGCCAGCGCAGCTGCAGCAGCGGCAGTTGCCCCGCGCGCGCGACCAGGATCTCCTCGAGGTGGTACTGCTGCAGGTTCACGAACGCCGGACGCGCGTGCCCGGACTCGGGCAGCAGATCGAAGCCGTAGACCTCGCGGTCGCGCAGGAACACGCGGCCGCGGTTCCACGAGATGCCGCGCTCGACCACCGGCTGTCCGCAGCCCAGCCGGTCGAGGATCTCCAGCGTGCGCTTGGCATAGCACACCGCCCGCGAGCCGACGCTGACGGTCTGGTCGTCGTCGAGCACGACCACCGGCGTGCCCTGCATCGCCAGGTCGATCGCCGTGCACAGCCCGACCGGGCCGGCGCCGACCACGACCACCGGATGGCGCGCGGCCTCGCCCGGACGCTGGTCGGCGCTGCGGCGGTATGCGAACACCGGGTTCGTGAAGGTCTTCATCTGCGACTCCGGCGGCACGGGCGCCCGCCCGTCCGGGATCATGGACGAGTCGGCCGGCGATGCAAAGCTCGCCCGCGTCAGTGAGCCGGCGAATCCGTCCGGCCCGCGCAGCGACGCTCCCGGCGCGGGGGCGATGTGGTTCAATCGGGTGTGATCCCACGGCATCGGTCCGACCCTGGTGCGCCGCAGGACGGCGCGCGATCCCTGACCGGCGACGAGTTCGCGGCGTTGGTCGCCCACGAGTTGCGCAGCCCGCTCAACGCCCTCGCGGGCTGGCTGCATCTGCTCGGTGCCGATCCCGCGCTGCGAGAGGGTGCGCCGGCCCGTGCGCTCGACGGCGCGCGCCGCGCGCTGTCGCTGCAGTGCGCGACGATCGACCTGCTGGCGCGCGTGCTGCGTCTGCGATCCGGCGACGGGCTGCCGCAGCGCACGCCGACCGACCTGGGCGCGGTGCTCGACGAGGCGGTGGCCGCGCTCGCGCCGGCCGCGGCGGCGGCCGGTCGCGCGGTCGAATCGCGGCGCAACGGCGGTCCGGCCGCAATTCCGGGCGACGGACCGCTGCTGCGCGAGGCGCTGGTGGCGCTCGGCACCCACGCGATCCGCAACGGCACGCCCGGCGCGCCGGTGCGCCTGGCGCTGCACGCGGCGCCCGGGTCGGCGGTGCTGTCGATCCACGTCGACGAGGGCGAGCCCGGGCGCACGTCGATCTGGCACGCGCTCGGCCACGCGCCCGCGGGTCTGCCGCTGGAGCTGCTGCACGCCGCGCTCGCGGTCCAGGCCCACGGCGGATGGCTGGAGCCGCAGGGCACGGGGCGGACCGGGGACGCGGTCCAGATTCGGTTCGCGACCGCGACGGCGCCTGACGGGCGACCGACCGGCGACGCGCCACCCGGCCCATGACGCGAGAATGCGGCTCAGGGGGCGGCGAGCGCGCCGCGCCGTGCGCCCCGGCGGACCGGTGCCGGGTCCTGGTGGTCGACGACAACGTCGATTCGGCGCAGAGCCTGAGCCTGCTGCTCGCCCTGGAGGGCTATCGGGTCGAGTGCGCGTACGACGGCGAGGACGGGCTGCGTGTCGCCGCGCGATTCAGGCCGCAGGTCGTACTGATGGACCTGGGCCTGCCGCGCGTCTCGGGCTACGAGGTCGCGCGCCGTCTGCGGGGCGCGGGTGGGGCGGCCGCCGACCCCGAGGTGGTGCTGGTGGCCGTGAGCGGCTACGGGCGCGACTGCGACCGGCAAGCGGCGCACGAGGCGGGCTTCGACCTGCACCTGACCAAGCCCGCGGATCCGGACACCGTGCTGCGCGTGCTGGCCGAGCAGCGATCGTCGCGCACGGCGCGGGCCGCCGAGCCGGGCGACGCGGGCAGTCGGCCGCGGGCCGAGCCGGACGGCCCTGCCGCGGGCCCGTGATCAGAAGACCTGCTCGCGCACCTGCTCGCCGCGCTCGCCGACGCCCAGCCCGTCCTCGGCCACGCCCAGCGAGGCGATGCCGTGGCCCGGGCGGGTCTCGGCCAGGTACCACTCGCCGGCCTCCTGGACCACACCGTTCGGTGCCACCGCCGGCTGATCCGGCACGCCCTTGAGCGCGGTCGCCATGTAGCCGATCCAGATCGGCAGGGCGAGCCCGCCGCCGGTCTCCCGGTCGCCGAGCTTGCGGGGCTGATCGAAGCCGACCCACGCGACTGCCGCGACCTTCGGCTGGTAGCCGGCGAACCACGCGTCGTGCGAATCGTTGGTGGTGCCGGTCTTGCCGGCCAGGTCGGTGCGCTTCAGGCGCAGCGCGCTGGTCGCGGTGCCCTTGCGGACCACGTCGCGCAGCAGGCTGTCCATCAGGAACGCGTTGCGTACGTCGATCGCGCGAATCGCCTCGTCGCCTGCCCGAACCGGCCGAGCCCGTGCGAGCACCGCGCCATTGGCGTCGGTGATTCGTGAGATCAGGTGCGGCTCGACCCTGAAGCCGCCGTTGGCGAACACCGAGATCCCGCCGACCATCTGCCAGGGCGTGACCGACCCGGCGCCCAGCGCCATCGTGAGGTACGGGGGGTGCCGCTCGGCGTCGAATCCGAAGCGGGTCACGTAATCCTGCGCGTACTGCGGCCCGATCGCCTGCAGCACGCGGATCGACACCATGTTCTTCGACCGCGCGAGTGCCGCGCGCATCGTCATCGGGCCCTCGAACTTGCCGTCGTAGTTCTTCGGCTCCCAGACCTGACCGCCGGTGACCGCCGGATCGACGATCACCGGTGCGTCGTTGATCATCGTGCTCGCCATGAAGCCCTTCTCGAGCGACGCCGAATAGATGAACGGCTTGAAGCTCGAGCCCGGCTGGCGCCAGGCCTGCGTGACCCGGTTGAACTTGTTGCGGCTGAAGTCGAAGCCGCCGACCAGCGCGCGCACCGCGCCGTCCTCGGTGCTGGCCGCGACGAACGCCGCCTGCACTTCGGGCACCTGCGTGACCTGCCAGCCCTTGGGCCCGTCGTCGACGCGGATCACCGCGCCCGGACGCAGCCGACGGCTGGTGGGTGCCTTCTCGGAGATCCACGCGGCGACCAGGCGCAGTCCATCGCCGGTGACCTCGATGCTCTGGCCACGGCTGCGCACGGCACGGATCGCCGTGGGCGTGACCTCGGTGACCACCGCCGGCAGGAAGTCGTCGATGTCGCCGGCCTCCAGCAGCGCCTCCTCGATCTTCTCGGCGCGCCGCTGCGGGTCGGCCGGCAGGTCGATCTGCGCCTCCGGGCCGCGGAAGCCGTAGCGGCGGTCGTAGGCGATCACGCCCTGGCGAACCGCCAGGTTGGCCGCGCGCTGCTCCTCGGCGATCACCGTGGTGATCACGTTCAATCCGGCGATGTAGGTCTCGTCGCGGAACTGCTCGAACGCGAGCATCCGCGCCAGCTCCGCGACGTACGGCGCGCGCACCGCGTAGTCGCCGCGGTCGGGCTGCAGCTTGAGCTCCTGCTGCAGCGCCGCCTGGTACTGCGCTTCGGTCAGGTGCCCCAGAGAGCGCATGCGACCCAACACGTAGTGCTGGCGGACCTTCGCGCGTCGCGGGTTGACCACCGGGTTGTACGCCGACGGTGCCTTCGGCAGACCGGCCAGCATCGCCGCCTCGGCCGCGGTGATCTGCGACAGCGGTTTGCCGAAGTAGATCTGCGAGGCCGACGCGAATCCGTAGGCGCGCTGGCCGAGGAAGATCTGGTTCAGATAGATCTCCAGGATCTGCTCCTTGGACAGCGTGCGTTCGATCCGGAACGCGAGCAGCACCTCGTAGATCTTGCGGGTGTAGGTACGCTCGTTGGACAGGAAGAAGTTGCGCGCGAGCTGCATCGTGATCGTGCTCGCCCCCTGTCCGCGGCTGCCGGAGAGCAGGTTGCTGAGCGCGGCGCGGGCCATGCCGGTGAGGTCGATGCCCGAGTGCTCGAAGAACCGGTCGTCCTCGGCGGCGAGGATCGCCTGCTTCATCACCTCGGGCACGTCCTCGATGCGGACCACGCTGCGCCGTTCCTCGCCGAACTCGCCGATCAGCACGCCATCGGCGGTCCAGACGCGGAGCGGCACCTTGGGTCGGTAGTCGGTCAGTACGTCGAGCGAGGGCAGCCGGTCGTTGGCGAGGATCGCCGCGAACACGAGCGTGAGGCCGGCTGCCGCAGCGAGCCCGACCGGCACCACGAGCAGCGCGAGCAGCAGGCCGAGCA
>Ga0169931_10002557_pt1 | contig 29571 bp, 23 predicted proteins | sample Kivu_15m_20L_FD_129675 | JGI IMG/M metagenome (GOLD analysis project Ga0169931, IMG submission 129675) | Freshwater microbial communities from Lake Kivu, Western Province, Rwanda to study Microbial Dark Matter (Phase II) - Kivu_15m_20L... | ecosystem: Environmental > Aquatic > Freshwater > Lake...
CTTGAAAGTGGAATCCGCCCTCGCGCACCTGGAGCACCAGCACGAGGAGCTGAACGGCGTGGTGGTGGAGCAGACGCGCGTCATCGCGCGGCTGCAAAAGGAGGTGGGCCGCGCCACGCAGGCGCTGGAGTCGGCGGAGCTGGAGCGCATCCGCTCAAACAACCAGAAGCCGCCGCACTACCAGTAGCCTGTGCTGGCGACTTGGAGTCGCCGTTCAGCGTTATTTCGGACTGGGGCTTTCGGTTTTCGGGTTTCGGGCGGCGACTGCAAGTCGCCGGCACGGTCGCTCAGTAAAACCTCGGCGGCGGGGCCTTCACGAAGGTCGTCTCGCGGAGGTAGATTGGCTCCAGCTTTTCGCCGGGAACGAAGTCGGTTCGCCGTGCGGCTAGACTGCCAAGCTCGCCGGCGGATGGCATCACCAGCCTGGCCGCGCTGCACGGACACTTGGCATCCGGGCTGATGAGCAATTCACCGCCAGCCGCCAGCGCTTCGACGGCCACGCGCGTGAGCAATCGCAGCGGCGCTGTCTCGCGCCAGCCTGCCGGGGAGAGTTCGGAGCTCGCCGAATAGAACTCGCCGCGCAGCGCGTCAATCACCACGGCAACCCGGCCGGCCAGCCCCGCTGCCTGCGCCGTCGCGGCCAGCACCTCCGCGCTGCTGACGCCGAGCAGCTTCACTCCGAGCGCGAGTTGCCAGCCTTGCGCCAGCGCGATGGCCGAGCGCACGCCGGTGTAGGAGCCCGGCCCCAGCCCGACGGCGATGCATTCAATCTGCTCGCGCTCGACGCCCGCCGCGCGCAGCGCCGACTCGATCAGCTCGAACGGCCCCGGCGTCATGCCCGTCGCCTCGGCGAGGCCGAGCAATTGGTCGCCCTCGACGACGGCCGCGCCGCGCCGGGCGGAGGAGAATTCAAGCGCCAAAATCTTCATGCTCGATGCGCCGTTGCGTTTCGCCTTCGGTCGCGAATTTCACCCACCGCAGCCGGCCAGTGAAACCCGGAACCAGAAACTCGGGACCCGGAACCGCGCCAAACCACCGCTCCGCCCATTCCACGACCGTCACGCCGCGCGGGGTGAAGAGGTATTCGTCCAGCCCCGCGCCGGTGATCTGCGCGCGGGTGTCGAGCCGGTAGAGGTCGAGATGAAAGAGCGGCACTCGTCCGCCGACGTATTCGTTGACCAGCGCGAACGTGGGCGAAGCAATCCGATCCGTGACGCCCAGCCCGCGCGCCAGCCCCTTCACAAGCTGAGTCTTGCCCGCGCCGAGGTCGCCGCACAGCGCGATGGTCCAGCCCGGCGCGGCCTCGTGCGCCCACGCCTCGCCGAGCGCGGCGGTTTCCTCCGGGGAGTTGGTGAGCACGGGGATCACGGCGTGGTGCGTGGTGCGTGGTGCGTGAAATGGCGCGAACGCGGGCGGACTTTCTCACGCACCACGCACCACGCACCACGCTGGCAAAACAGTTTCATCTTGGGCATCCGCTCTGGCTCAACTCGCAAAATGCTCATACCCCCGCAGGTTGAACTCCCGCACCCCGCGCTCGTCGCGCAGGCGCAGGCCGGGGGCGGCGGTGATCTTGCCGACACACGAGAGTTTTACGTCGGGGAACTGCGCCTTCCACGCGTCCAGCAGCGGCACGGCGCTGCGGCTGGCGACGGTGAAGAGCAGTTCAAAATCCTCGCCGTCCGTGAGAGCGGCGAGGAGCGGTGGCTTGGCGGAAGACTCCCCGCGCGCAAACTGCTTCGCGGCGCGGCTGACGGGAATGGCGCTCGCGAGCAGCTCCGCTCCGACGCTGCTGGCTTCGAGGATGTGCCGCAGGTCGCCGGCCAGGCCGTCGCTCAGGTCAATCATCGCGTGGACAGTGAAGCGCTCGGCCAGCCAGCGCGCCTCGGCCAGGCGCGGTTCGAACTCAAGGTGCCGCCCGCCCAGCGAGCCACCCAGCGTGCCGGTGACGAAGATGGCATCGCCCGCCTTCGCGCCGGAGCGGAGCACATGCCGGCTGCGGGGCACCGTGCCGAGTAGCGCGATGGACAGCAGCAGGCGGTCGGGATTGGTGGTGGTTTCGCCGCCAACGATGGCGACGCCGTGCTCGCGCGCGAGCGAGTTCAAACCGGCGTAGATGGCTTCCACACGGGCGGTCTCAAAGGTCGTCGGCAGCGCCAGCGTGACGACCGCGTGCGTGGGCGTGCCGGCCATCGCGGCGATGTCGCTGAGGCAGCGGGCGAGCGCCTTGCGGCCGATTTTCTCAGGCGGCGCATCGGCGGTGAAGTGGACGCCCTCGACCACGGCATCGGTCTTGAAGAGCAGGAGGTGATGCGGCAGGCCGAGGTCCAGCACGGCGCAGTCGTCGCCCGCGCCGGCCAGCACGGAGTCGTGCGTGGGCAGCGTGGCTTTGAGGCGGGCGATGAGGTCGAATTCCTTCACGGAAGGGGTTGGTGGGCTGATGCCCCACACGAATTGAGGGCGGAACACGAAGAAGGAGAAAATTCGTGTTCCGCCCTCAATTCGTGTGGCTTTCTTGGCAGCTCGACGCCAGCCGTATTCGCAGCATGGGCGCGGCGGGCGGTCATGGCAGGTTGAGGAACCGCTTCAACTCGCTCTGGAAGACGAGCGCGAAGTAGTTGGCCGCGTTGAACAGGCTGTGCGCGAGGATCGGCGCGAGCAGATTGCCGGTGCGCTCGTAGAGGAACACCAGCACCATCGCGAGGAAGGTCAGCGGCAGGAAGGTCGCCGTGTTTGCGTGCGTGAGCGCGAAGAGCAGCGACGTGCCCCAGAGCGCCAGCCGGGGCCAGCCATGCTGCTTGATGGCGGGGTAGAGGATGCCGCGAAAGATGATCTCCTCGACCACTGGCGCGCCGAGGATGGCGACGAACGCGAAGAACACCCGCTGTTGCAGGGTCTGCGTCTCCTGCAAGGTCTGCACCACCACCTGCACCTCGGGCTGCACGCTGACGGTTTTCATCCCCAGCGCGGAAAGCTGCTGGAGCACGAGCGCGATTGGCAGCGCCACCAGCACGCCCGCCACGGCCAGGCTCACGGTGCGGACGATACCCTCCGCGCGAAGGCCAAACCCCGCGCGCCAGCCGAGGCCGTGCGCACGCAGCAGGACCGCCACCAGCAGCAGCGTCCCGCCGTGCAGCACGAGCGAGTTGGTGACGAACAGGAAGAACTTCCCCTCCTGCGTGGCGAAGGCCGCCTTGGGCAGCACCGCGCTGGAGGCCAGTGCGCCGAGCGACAGGCAGAAGCACACGCCCGCGACGAAGCGCAGCAGCGGTTCCGTTTCCCATTTGTGTTCCGGCAACACGGGCGCAGGCTAGTCGCGCGGTGGCGGTGAGAGAATGGAAAAGATGCTGCGTGCCGAAGGCGGTTGGCTCCGAGTGAAGTTGCTGGGGGTCGGATGCTTTCTCCCTCACCCCGTTGCTCGCCCGCTGGGAGCCAATGCGACCGCCGTCCGGCTATCCGCAGCCGCCCAGTGTCACGAGCGCGGACTGCGTCGCGGGACGAGGAAAACAACGCGACCCTCTACGGGGAGGAAGTAGCTCGACATTCCAATGTCGAGCCACCGCCATTGCCAAGCGGCGCGGATTGCACAAAGGTTGCCGGGTCCGCCCCGCCCGCCGCCGGTGAATCCACCCGCGCCGGCACGGGTCGAACGAACTGATTTTATGCCGACACCACGCCTGTTCCTCGGTTTCGCCATCGGCCTGTGCGCCGCGTCCACCGCCCTCGCCGCGCCCGCCAAGAAGGTGGATTACAACCGCGACATCCGCCCGATTCTCTCCGACAACTGCTTCTTCTGCCACGGCCCCGATGAGAAGAAGCGCGAGGCCAAGCTGCGGCTCGACGTGCGCGAGGACGCCATCGCGAAGAAGGCCTTCATCCCCGGCAAGCCGGACGCGAGCGAACTGGTGAAGCGCATCTTCACCAAAGACCCGGACGACTTGATGCCGCCGCCGGACTCGCACAAGAAGCTCACCGCCGCGCAGAAGGATTTGTTCAAGCGCTGGATTGCCGAGGGCGCGGAGTATCAGACGCACTGGGCCTACGTGCCGCCCGTGAAGGCGAAGATTCCCGCTGGCAAGAACGGCGTGGATGTGCTGGTGCAGGCGCGCTTGAAGGAGGTCGGTTTGAAGCCCTCCGCTGAGGCCGACCGCCGCACGCTCGCGCGCCGGCTTTACTTCGATTTGCTCGGCCTGCCGCCGAAGCCCGAGGAAGTGGACGCCTTCGCGAACGACAAGTCGCCCGACGCCTATGCGAAGCTCGTCGAACGCCTGCTCGCGTCGCCGCACTACGGCGAGCGCATGGCCATCGGCTGGCTGGACGTGGTGCGCTACGCGGACACCATCGGCTACCACTCGGACACGCCGCGCAATGTGTTTCCGTATCGCGACTACGTCATCAGGGCGTTCAACGAGAACAAGCGCTTCGACCAGTTCACGCGCGAGCAACTCGCGGGCGACCTGCTGCCGAACGCGAACTTGGAGACGCGCGTCGGCTCCGCGTTCAACCGGCTCATCCTCTCCACCGAGGAGGGCGGCGCGCAGCCGAAGGATTACGAGCAGCGCTATCTCACCGACCGCGTTCGCGCCGTGGGCACGGTCTGGCTCGCGCAGACCACCGGCTGCGCGCAGTGCCACGACCATAAGTTCGACCCGATAGCGCAGCGCGATTTCTATTCGCTCGGCGCGTTCTTCGCGGACATCAAGGAGGCGCTCGTGGGCAAACGCGAGGAAGGCATGATGGTTCCCAGCGAGAAGGATTCGGTGGAGCTGGCACGGCTCGACGGCGACATCGCGCGGTTGCAAAAGGACTTCGACGGCCCGCAGCCCGTGCTCGCGGCCAAGTTCAGCCAGTGGCAGGACGCGGCCTTCACCGCCGTCCAGCACGACGCGAAGTGGAAGCCGCTCAAGCCCGCGAAGGTTGCCTCCGCGCAGAAGTCCAAGCTCGCCGTGCAGGCCGACGGCTCCGTGCTCGCCAGCGGCAAGGCCCCGGACAAGGACACTTACACCGTCACGGTCACGAATGCGCTCAAGGCCGTCACCGGCCTGCGCGTCGAGGCATTGCCGGACGATTCGCTGCCGGCCAAAGGCCCCGGTCGCGGCGCGAATGGCAACTTCGTGCTCACCGAAGTCGCGGTGAAGCATCAATCCGGCAAGGCCAAGGCCGCGCCGGTGAAGGTCGCCGCCGCGCGCGCGACCATCGAGCAAGCCGCAGCCAGCCCGCAGAAAGCCTGGGCTGCGGCGCTCACGATTGACGGCGACGCGAATGCGAAGGACGCCGAGTTCGGCTGGGCCATCCTGCCGGAAGTCGGCCAGGCGCAGCATCTGGTGCTCGAACTCGCGGCCCCGCTCACCGTCGAGGCCGGCGACACGCTTACGATTGAGCTGCGGCAGAACAGCACGAAGAAGGAGCACTTGCTGGGCAAGTTCCGCCTGGCCACGACGAGCGACGCCGACGCCGCGCGCGTTGCGCATCCCGCCCCGCCACCGGGGGACATCGCGGCCATCGTGAAGGTGCCGACCGACAAGCGCACGCCCGCGCAGAAGGACAAGCTGTTCGCGCACTTCAAGGGCGTGGTGCCCGAGCTGGCGAAGCTGCGCGCGGAACTCGTCGCCGCGAAGAAGGCGAAGACGGATTTCGAGGCGAAGGTGCCCAAGTGCCTCGTGTCCGTGGTCACGGAGACAAAGCGCACCGTCCGCATTCTGCCGCGCGGCAACTGGATGGACGAGAGCGGCCCGGTGATGCAGCCCGCGCTGCCGGCCTTCCTGCCCGTGTCACTGAAGCGCGACGCGAAGCCCGACGCGCCGCTGACGCGGGCGGACTTGGCCGAGTGGATTGTGGCGAAGGACAACCCGCTGACCGCGCGCGTGTTCGTGAACCGGCTGTGGAAGCAGTTCTTCGGCACCGGCCTCTCGAAGGTGCTCGATGACATGGGCGCGCAGGGCGAGCCGCCGGTGAATCCGGCGCTGCTCGACTGGCTCGCGAGCGAGTTCCGCGACAGCGGCTGGGACGTGAAGCACATGGTCCGCAGCATCGTGACGAGCGCGACCTACCGGCAGACTTCGACCGCCGCGAAGGACTTGCAGGCGCGCGACCCGTTCAACCGCGAGCACGCCCGCCAGAGCCGCTGGCGCATCGAGGCCGAGATGGTGCGCGACAACGCGTTAGCCGTCGCGGGCCTGCTGAACCCGAAGATTGGCGGCCCGAGCGCGAAGCCCTACCAGCCCGACGGCTACTGGGAGAACCTGAACTTCCCCGTGCGCAGCTACGACGCGAGCAAGGGCGACGACCAGTTCCGGCGCGGTCTCTACACCTGGTGGCAGCGGAGCTTCCTGCATCCCTCGATGCTCGCCTTCGACGCGCCCAGCCGCGAGGAATGCGCCGCCGAGCGCACGCGCTCGAACATCCCGCAGCAGGCCCTCGTGCTGCTCAACGACCCGACCTATGTCGAGTCCGCCCGCGCCTTCGCCGCGCGCATCGTGAAGGAAGGCAGCGGCGATGCGACCGCTCGCATCACTTGGGCCTGGCGACAAGCCCTGTCCCGCGCCCCGCGTGCCGATGAACTCGCCACTGCCCGCGCGCTCTTCGACAAGCACCTCGCGCAATACAAGGCCGACGCGAAGGCCGCCGAGTCGCTGCTGAAAGTCGGCCTCGCGCCATTGCCTTCGGCTGCCGACCAGGCCGAACTCGCCGCGTGGACGAGCGTGGCGCGGGTCATTCTTAACCTTCACGAAACGATTACCCGCTCGTAAGCCATGAACCTCCGCTCCGAACTCCTCCAGTTCCGCCAGCAGCAGCAGACGCGCCGCGTCTTCCTCGGCCGCACCGCGCAAGGCGTCGGTGGATTCGCGCTCGCCTCCATGCTGAACTCACCTCTGTTCGCCGCCGCGAAGAAATCCGCTTCGCCTGCGAAGGACAAATGGCTTGGCGTAGTGAACCCGCTGCACTTCCCGGCCAAGGCCAAGCGCGTCATCTGGCTCACGATGGCGGGCGGGCCGTCGCACCTGGAGACGTGGGATTACAAGCCGCAGCTCGCGAAGATGCACGGCGAGCCGATGCCGGAGTCGTTCACGAAGGGCAAGCAGATCGCCCAGCTCCAAAACGCGAAGCTGAATTGCTTCGGCCCGCAGCTCGGCTTCAGGAAGTTCGGCCAGAACGGCCAGGAGATTTGCGAACTGCTCCCGCTCATCGGCTCCGTGGCCGACGAGCTGTGCGTCATCCGCTCGATGACCACCGAGGCCATCAACCACGACCCGGCGCACATGTTCATGAACACCGGCTCGCAGATCGCCGGCCGCCCCAGCGCGGGCGCGTGGGTCACTTACGGCCTCGGCACGGAGGCGGAGGATTTGCCCGGTTTCGTGGTGCTGACCTCGCTGGGCAAGGGCGGGCAGAACCAGCCCATCGCCGCGCGCCAGTGGTCGGCGGGCTTCCTGCCCAGCCGCTTTCAGGGCGTGCAGCTTCGCAGCAAGGGCGACGCGGTGCTTTACCTCGGCACGCCCGCCGGCGTCACGCGCGGCCAGCAGGGCGACGTGGTGCAGGCCGTCAACTCGCTCAACCGGAAATACGACGCCGTGGTGGACGACCCGGAAATCGCCACGCGCATCGCGCAGTATGAGATGGCCTTCCAGATGCAGGCCAGCGTGCCCGAGCTGATGGACACCTCGAAGGAGCCGCAAACCATCCTCGACCTCTACGGCTGCAAGCCCGGCGACGGCTCGTTCGCCGCGAACTGTCTGCTCGCGCGTCGCCTCGCCGAACGCGGCACGCGCTTCATCCAGCTCTATCACAAGGACTGGGACCACCACGGCGGCGTGAAGGACGGCATCACCCAGAAGGCCGCCGAGATTGACCGCGCGTGCATGGCACTCATCACGGACCTCAAGCAGCGCGGGATGTTCCAGGACACCATCATCGTGTGGGCCGGCGAGTTCGGGCGCACGCCGATGAGCCAGGGCGGCAGCGGTCGCGACCACCACAACGCTGGCTTCTCCATCTGGCTGGCCGGCGGCGGCATCAAGGGTGGTCTCAGCTACGGCGCGACCGACGAACTCGGCTACTCCGCCGTCGAGAACATCGTGAACGTCCACGACCTGCACGCGACCATCCTGAAGCTCCTTGGCATAGACCACGCGCGCCTTTCGGTGAAGTTCCAGGGCCTCGATGTGAAGCTCTCCGGCGTGGAGGGCGCGAAGCCGATTCAGGGTATTTTGGCCTGAGCACCGGACCGAACCAGCTTCGGCGGCGGGATCAAAAGCAAACAAGCCAGTGCGGTTGTCGCACTGGCTTATGTTTGCGAAGGCGGAAGTCGAGACCGCCTTTACGGCTGCTTCTTTTTCTCCTCGGCCTTCTTTTTGGTGTCCTTCTTCTTCGGGTCTTCCTTCTTCTCGGCCGGCTTGGGGGCGGGCGCGGGGGCTTTCTTGGTGGCCTCGGTCTTCTTGGCATCCTCCACTTTTTTCGCCTCGGCGGCCTTCTTGTCGGTCTCGGCCTTGGCGGCCGCGGCGGCGGCGAAGGCCTTGAGATCCGCGCCGTTGTCAATGCGGGCGGCGGGCAGGGCCTTCTTCAACTCCGCCACGCCCGCGTCCGTCACTTTTGACTCAAAGAGATAAACGCTCTGGAGCTTCTTCAGCCCGGCAAGCTGCTTGAGGCCTGCGTCGGTGACCTGCGTGCCGACGAGGTTGAGGTATTCCAGGTTCGCGAGGTTCTTCAGGCCAGCGAGGCTGGAGTCCTTCACGGTCGCGTTGGCGAGGTTGAGGCGGCGGAGGTTGGTGAGGCGCCCGACCTTGGCGAGGTCGGCGTCGGTGAGTTCCACCCCGGCGGCGTTCAGTTCGATGAGGTTGCCCACGTCCTTGATCTGATCCCAGGTCTTGGCGTCGAACTTCTTGCCCACGACGCGGAGGTTTATGTAGCGCCAGTTGCTGCCCTGCGCGATTTCCCGCGCGGTGATGCCGGCCTTGGCCAGTTCGGCGACGGCCTTGATCTCGGCGGCACTGGCCTTGGGGGCGGGCGGAAGCTCGTTTTCCTTCTTCGCGGCCGCGCCCCCGATGGGCGTGAGCCGCAGGCCGGACGGCCAGGCCGCGCCGGCGTCAATCCACGCCTTGATGAGGTCGGTCGTGGCCTTGGAAAGCGGCTCGCCCTTGGGCGGCATGATGTCGTCGTGGCCCTTGGGCAGCGTGATGACCTTGTAGATGCGGCTGTCGGCGGACTTGCCGGGCACGATGCCCGCCATGCCGCTGTCGCCGCCCTTGAAGGCGGTGTCCTTCGAGTCGAGGCGCAGCTTGCCCTTCTGCTTCTCCGCGCCGTGGCATTCGAGGCAGTTCTTGGCGAAGACAGGGCCGATGTCCTTGGCGAAGTCGGGCTTGCCGGCGGCGAAGGAAGTCGCGGCGCTCAAGGCGGCGACGGCGAGGAAGGTCGAGGTCAGTTTCATGCGTGGTGCGATTTCAGCGAAGGTTGAGACGGAAAGCAAGCGCGGGGGATTCTAGCGATATGTGTTCAGCCAAGCTCCGCCCGCAGCATCCGCGCGGCCTCGGCTTCGTGGCACAGTTTCTGGTAAGCCTCGTCAATGCTCACCACCGCGCCGGAGCCGGGGGCGAAGCCGCAGTCGGGGTTCAACGTGATGCGCTCGGGCGCTAGGAACTTCGTGGCCTGCCGCACGCGCGCGGCGATGGTTTCCGCCGAGTCAATCTTGCCCGGCGTCACATCCACGCAGCCTAGGCCGATCTCCAAGTCCTCGCGCAGTTCCTTGAACACCGCCATGTCGCCTGCGCTGGGCGTGGTGAACTCCATCGTGAGGTGATGCACCTGCAGCCGGTTGAGGTGGCGGATGATGGGGCCGTAGCCGCCGCCGTGGGCGACTTCGCCGCGCGCGCGTCCGCCGGCGCGACGACACAGATGCACGGCGATCTTGATGCCAGTCACGCCGCTGACGACCTCGTTAATCATGTCCACGGCGAAGGCGGCGGCGGCGTCCGGGTCGGAGTATTTCGCGCGCACTTCGGGATCCACGAAGAGGCAGAGGTGCGGGTCGTCAATCTGCGCGATGTCCGCCCCGGCGTCGCGAATCAGCTCCAGCTCGCGGCGCAACACGGGCACACAGGCGCGGACGAAGTCGTTGCGGTTTGGATATGCCTCGGCTGACTTCTCCGCGCTCCACATGCGTTCGCCGAGCAGGGCAGGGGAGGGCAGCGTGGACTTGACGAGCTTCTTCGTGATGGTCTTGAGGAACGTGACTTCGTTCGCGATGAAGCCGGGCGTCTTCGGCGAAAGCTTGTCCACGACGAGCGTGAAGGGCCGGCCATCCGGCAGCGCGCCCAGCTCGAAGCCGTGCGCCAGCTCGGCGATGACGCCGATGTAGGACTTGCGCCACCACTCGCCATCCGTGAGCACGTCAATGCCCGCGTGCTCCTGCATCGCCACGGCGAAGCGCACCGCCGCCTCCATCTCGGCGCGGTAGCGGTCGGGCGGCAGCGGCGGCCGGTCGTTGATGAGGTCGAGCACGAACGCGGGCCGCGGCAGCGAGCCGACGACGGAGGTGGGGAAGAGAAGTTTGCTCATAGAGAATCAACCACGGATGAACACGGATGGACACGGATAAAGCACTGAGCACATGGCACGCTTGCTTTCAGCCTGCCTTCACATCCGTGTCTATCCGTGTTCATCCGTGGTTAAGAAGTCGTTCACTCGCCACGCCAGTGGCGGCGGGCCAGCTCGAAATCCTCCTGCGTGTCCACTTCCATGTAGCTGCCCGGCGTGTCGGCGTGGGCGAAGGGGATGCCGGCTTCCACCATCTCCTGAAAGAGTAGGATGAGATACGCCTTCTCGAAGACCGCCGCCTCGCGCCACGGCTTGCCCGCGTGGCTGGCGCGGACACGATGGAAATGCTCGCGCAGCCGCCGCGCGCCGGCGGGGGTGAACTTCGCGATGCCCGTGTATTCGCCGTGCGCCTCGGGTGGCGGGATGGCGCGGTGGACGCGGGTGACGTGGCCGTTGCGCACGGTGACTTTCTCGCCGTCGTCGGGCGGGTGCTGCGTGCGGTGCTGGTAGCGCTCCAGCCAGCGCGTGTCCACGGAGAGCGCAATGTCGCCGGGTTGCGTGAGCACGCGGCGGATGACGTCGCTGGTGAACAGGATGTCCGAGTAGCAGCAGACGAAGCCTTCGTCCATCACGTCCTCCGCGTGCATGAGCGAGGCGAGGATGTTGTTGTGCTCCCAGCCCGCGTTGTGGCGGAAGGTGAAGTGCGGGTAGTCGCGCCGCACCTTGTCAATCTGGTAGCCGCCGATGAAGCAGATGTCCGTCACGCCCGCGCCGGCAAACGCGGCCAGCGCCCAGTCGAGCAGACGTTTGCCCTGCACTTCGGCGTAGCACTTCGGCGAGTCGGCGGTCGTCGGCATCAAGCGCCGCCCGCGCCCCGCCCCGATGATGATGGCTTTCATGCGTGGTGAACTGGCTGGAGATAAAAGCGGGCAGGCCGGACGTTGGGAAGCGCAATCCCGCTCTCATTAGCACCCGGCTTCAGCCGGGTGTCGGAGTCGGCGTAGCGAAAAACCGTTTCAACGGTTTTCGCCCTGCAATCGAAGCCGTTGAAACGGCTGGAGTTCTCGTTCGAACCACACACCCGGCTGAAGCCGGGTGCTAATGAGAGTGTGCGTTCAGACTGCACGGTGTTGCTCAATTCAAGTTGTAGGTTCATCACGCTTCCCCTCCGCCTTCCAGAGGCACGCGATGACCACCGCGCCCGCGAAGGCGCACGCGGCCCAGAACTTCACCGCGAACGGCCAGCCGTGGTCCTGCGCGATGTGGCCGGTGAGCTTGTCGCCCGCCGCCGCGCCCATGTAGCCCATGAAGTTCACGAAGCCCGCCGCCGCCGCCGCCGTGCCGCGTCGCGCGAGGTCCACTGGCAGCGTGCCGACGAGCAGCACCTGCGGCCCGAAGATGCAGAAGCCGATGAAGAACAGCATCGTCACGCTCGCGCCGAAGCCCCAGTGAATCACCGTGTCGTATGCCAGCGCGAGCAGGCCCAGCGCGAGCAGCAGCATCGCGATGACCGGCACGCGCCGCCCGCCGAAGAAGCGGTCCGTGGCCCAGCCGGACAGATACGCGCCCGCAATGCCGCCGAACGGCAGCACCGCGTATTTGAACGCGGCGGAACTCACGCTCGCGCCCTGCACCTCCTTCAGGTGCGTCACGCCCCAGTCGGTGAAACCGTAGCGGCAGGCGTCCAGCAGGCAGAGCGCGACGGCCACGAACCACAGCGCGGGATTCGAGAGCGTGGTGGCGAGGTTTTCGCGGAAGGAGTTCGGCGTGGTCGGTGACGGATGCGCCGCGCTTGGTTCCAGGTTCGCATCCTCGGGCGACTCCTTGAGAAACACCAGCATGTGAACCGCGCTCGCGACCAGCAGCGCCGCCGGCACGTAGAGCGCGCCGCGCCAGCCGAACTTCTCCGCCGCCCAGCCGGCGACCACGAACGTCAGCGCCCCGCAAAGCTGGTAGCCCGTGCCGATGATGCCGATGGCCCGCCCGCGCTGGAGCGGCGGGAACCAGTTCGCGCCGACCTTCATCGTGGGCGGCCAGCCGAGCGCCTGCACGTAGCCGTTGCACGCCCAGACGAAGATGAGGAAGTAGAGTGCCGTGCCGAAACCGAACGCGACGTTCAGCCCCGCCGACGCCAGCAGGCCCAGCGCGAGCAGCTTGCGCGGCGGCAGCCGTTCGGCGAGCTGGCCGTTGATGAACTGCCCGACGCCATACGCAAGCTTCAGTGCCATCAGCACCGTGCCGAGCTGGTTCTTGTCGAGGGCCAGTTCCTTGCCGATGCCGGGCAGCGCGACGCCGAGGTTGTTCCGGCAAAAGTAAAATGAGCCGTAGGTGAGCCAGAGCACCCACAGCACGACGCGCTGGTGCGAGGTGAACGCGCCGGCGGGCGTCGTCTGGCTGGTGGAATTCAAGTGCGCAGAGGGAAGCGAAAGCGCCGCGCCACGTCAACTCCGCGCTCAACCGCGAGCAGCCGGAATGATGCAGTTGCAGGTCTTGGGGAGCGCAGCCGCCCCGGCTGCTGTTCGCCGCGCCCTCGCGGCGAACTCGGGCGCGGTCGAGCGAACCAGACGGTGCGGAGGTTCGGCTGCCCCCTGCGAACCGCGAGGCGCAGTTCGCTGCGCCCGGGGCGGGCGCGCTCCCCGTCCGAACTTCATCGTTGGCTCAGTAGTCCGCGATGGATCCGTCCTTGAGCTTCGCGCCGGGCCACTTGTAGGTCTGCGGCTTCTTCGCCTCCTCATCCAAAATCTTCGCGTCCATCTGGACGCCGAGGCCGACGCCCTTGGGCAGCGCCACGTAGCCGTCCTTGTCCACCGACCAGTCCATCACCGCGATGCCGCGCGGGTTGAAGCCCATGTTGGTCGGGTAAAACTCGTGGATGAGGAACAGCGGCGTGGCGGCGGTCGCGTGGATGCTCGCGGAGATGCCGAGGTTGCTGGCGGTGCAATGCGGCGCGAGCGGCACCATGTAGGTCTCGGCCAGCGCGGCGATTTTCCGCATCTGCGAAATGCCGCCGGTGTGGCAGCAGTCGGGCTGGAGGATGTCAATGCACCGCTCCTGCAAATACGGAATCATGCCGAAGATGGTGCGGTCGCGCTCGCCGGTCGCGAGCGGGATGTTGATGGACTGCTTGAGGCGCTTGAAGACCTCGATGTTGCCGGGCACGGCGGGTTCCTCGATGAACAGCACGTCGTAGGGCTTCAGCGCGCTGGCGAGTTGGATGAGCGTCGCGGGCGGCACGGCGCAGTGGGCGTCGAACATCACCGCGCCGTCCGGGCCGACCTTCTCGCGGGCCTGGGCGATGGCCTTGACCATGCGCTCGATGTCGGCGGGCGTGCCGGAGTGCTCGTAGATGCCGTGCGGCGGAACTTTCTGCGCCTTGGGCGTGTGATAGACGCGGATGCGGTCGCGCACCGGCCCGCCGAGGAGGCTATAGACGGGCACGCCCCAAAGTTTTCCGGCCAAATCCCACAGCGCGATGTCAATGCCCGCGATGACGTGGACCATGAACGGCCCGCCGCGGATGTCGCGGTGCGCGCGGTAAAGCTTCTGCCAGAGATGCTCGATGCGCGTGGGGTTCTCGTCCTTGAGCAGCTCGTAGAGCGACTCCAGCAGCGTGATGGCGACGCGGATGTCCGTGCCCTTGATTTCGCCCCAGCCGCTGACGCCGTGGTTGGTGTCAATGCGGATGAACAGCACCGGGTTTATCCACCACGCCTTGTAGCCCGTGATGCGGATGGAACTAGTCTTGTCGGCGACGGTGACGGCCGGATTGTTCTCGGCGGCGAGGGCGTCCTGCACCATGCCGAAGCCGGCGGTGGCGAGCGCGCCCAGGGCGACAAAATCCCGGCGGGAGGAAGGCGAAGGCTGAGTCATGCGCGGAGTTTTCGACGACCCGGTGCCGAATGCAAGCGTCGTTAGAATCGCTGAAGCAGAAGCACTTTGACAACCACCGGAACGCCGTTCAACTGCGCAGAGCAAGCGCCCCCCCCCCGCACCGTGAAGACGCATTTTCATGTCGCAAAGGTTGTTCTTTCGCGCGTGCCTGAGTAAGCTCCCCGCCATTATGGCCCGTAGCGCGTTGCTGAACACTGACACAGAAGATCTGAAGGAGCTGTTGAGCAACGGGAAGAGCTACAGCGTTCCGCCCTACCAGCGCGACTATTCGTGGAAGCAAGAGCACTGGGAAGATCTCTGGGAGGACTTGGCCAATGTCGAAGCGAATCGGGAAGATCATTACATGGGGGCCATTGTGCTTGAGAGCGGCGAGCGCAAGCAGTTTCGGGTGATTGATGGCCAGCAGCGCATGGCGACCCTGAGCATCCTGATACTTGCTTGCGTTGACCATCTCTATGCCCTCGCCAACGAGGGAGTGGATGCCCTCGCCAACAAGGAGCGGGCGGTGCTACTGGAGAGCAGCTATTTGGGCGCGAAGGATCCGACGAGCCTCCGCATTACGCCGAAGCTCAAACTCAATGCCAACGACGATGACTTCTTCCAGCTAAATTTGGCGCAACGCAAGGCCCCTCAGGGTGGAGTGCGAGGGCTTCGGGATTCCGAGAGGCTGCTGTGGGAGTGCTTTCAATTCTTCAAGGGCAAGGTTCAAGAGAAATTCTCGCGCACGAAGAGGGGCGAGGAAGTGGCGGCCTTTGTGGGTGAAATTGTCACGGAGCGCCTGGTGTTCATCAGCGTCCGCGTGCAGGATCAGTTGAGCGCATACACGGTGTTCGAGACGTTGAATGCGCGCGGGCTTGAGCTGACTGAGACTGACCTGCTCAAGAATTACCTGCTCTCGCTGGCGGACCGGTTGAGCAAATCACAGATGGAGCCGGTGCTTCGTCAGTGGGCGCGCATCACGGCGCGCGTGGGCATTGCGAGTTTTCCCGAGTTTTTGCGCCACCACCTGAACTCCCAGCGGGATTACGTGCGCCAGAAGCAGCTTTTCAAGACCATCAAGCGCGACGTGACTTCGCTGGACCATGTCTTCGAACTGCTCGACCGGTTGGAGAGGGATGCGGCATGGTTCGAGGCGCTGAACGACCACGCGGGTCAGTTCTGGCTGGACTACCAAGGCGCCAAAGAGCAGGTGCGGGTTCTGAATCTGTTCGGCGTTTCGCAATACACGCCACTGGTCTTGGCCGCGAAGGACGTCTTCACCGCTCCCCAGGACCTCGTGGAGGTTCTGCGCTACTGCGCCACCATTTCCGTCAGGTTCAACGGCGTGAGTCGTCGAAGCACTCACATCCTTGAGGAGATCTACAACCGTGCCGCCCTGGCAGTGCGCGGAGGCGATGCAACGACTCTGCCTACGATTCGACAGGCGTTGCGTGCGATCTACATCCCCGACGAGGAGTTCGAGGCCGATTTTGCGGCGCTCAGGCTTAGGAATCGCGGCACTGCGGGCAGGCGCCTCCGCTACATCCTTGCCAAGATCGAAAGGCAATTGAGCGGAGCCGACATCACGGACGAAGGCATGACTGCCACTGTCGAGCACATCTTGCCCGAGAATCCGAGTGAGATCGGCTGGGATCACTTCAAACCAGAGGCCCATGAGCGTAGCTACGAGCGAATTGGGAACTACTCGTTGTTGGAGCGCGGTTTGAACGGACAGCAAGCTGGCAACGGGTCCTTCGCGCAGAAGCAGGCCGTCTATGCCCAGTCACAATACCGAACCTCCAAGGACTTGACTCGGCTTAACGAATGGACAGAGGAGGCTATTGCCAGACGCCAAGCCGAAATGGCCCTTGTCGCCAAAGCAGTTTGGGCACTGACGTTTGCGTAGCCCAAGCCTGCGGCCAGCATGGGGTCAACTCCTTCGTGACGTCCATCGGGTTGTGCACCAAAAATTGTGGGGAGCTAAAAAACTTCCGCCCGCAGGCCCGTGGTGTCCCGCACGACTTGCGCGATGCGCGCGAGGCTGCGCAGCGGCAGATGACCGCACTCCGAGTGCGGCGTGGGGCGCGTGGCCGAGTAGATTTGCACGAGCGGGAGGCTCGCGCCCGCGTCCTTCAGCTCCTTCAGTCGCAGCGCATATTCGCGGATTTCCGGTTCGGGCGGCTCCTGGCCGTTGATGGCGGGGAACAGGCTTTGGATGACCACGGGCCGCTGCCGCGCGAGCGCGAGGATGTTGGCGAGCACCTTGTCCAGCAGCACGGTGGGCCGGTTGATGCGCTCCATCCACGCCTGCGTGCCGGCGTCGAGCTTGGCCCAGACCTCGTCGTGGTTGGTCAGGCTGCGGATGCCCTCGGCCACCTGCGGCCGATCCAGGCCTGTCGCATTGGTGATGAGGACGGTTTTGAAGAACGGCAGGCCACTGCGTGCCCGGACATGCATCACGGTCTGGACGGCATCGAGAAACACCGGGCAAAGCGTCGGCTCACCATCACCGCTGAGGTTGACCTGACGAAGTTTGAGCAAGTCCGGCGGCAGCCCTTGAAACGCCGGCTGGGCCGCCAGCCCGCCGGACGCCACCAACGCCAGCGTGCGGCTGAGTTCGCCGGCCATCGCGTCCACATCCAGCCGCGCCGCGCCGCCGCGCGTGTGCCGGTCCACTTCGCAATAAACACAGTCGAAGTTGCATTCCTTGTCCGGGTTCAGGTTCACGCCGACGGACAGGCCGCGCGCACGGGGCGACACCACGGCATACACGAAGCGGTTGCCGAGGAAGTCGCGCGGCGCGCCGAAGGCAGTGCCCGCCGCGCGGCGGGCGGGCGGCTGGCTGCGAACGGGGGTGTCCACAATGGTCATGGGTTGGGTTGGTTTCAGGCGCGCAGGAATTCGTGCTCCTCCTCGCGCACCACGAGCACGGGGCACGGGGCGAGCCGCGCGACGTTCTCCGTCACGCTACCGAGGAAGACGTGCTTCAGGCCGGTGTGGCCGTGGGTGGAGATGATGATGAGGTCGGCGTCGAGTTCCTTCGCCGCCGCCGCGATTTCCGAGGCCGGCCGGCCGATGCGCGTCTGCCGGGTGGCGGGCACGGTGTCGCCAATCTCCTCCTTCAAGAGCTTGTCCATCGCCTTCTCCGCGGCTTCGCGGACCTGGCCCTCCATGAGGGGCGAGTCAATCATGCCGAACTCGCCGACCGCGTAGTTGATCTGCGTGACGAAGAGCAGGGTGAGGCCGGCCCCGAACTGCTTCGCGAACGGAATGGCGTAGCGCAAGGCCTTGCGCGAGCACTCGGAGAAGTCCACGGGCACGAGGATTTGCTTGATGGCGAAGGGCGACTGGCTGCTGCCGGGCAGGCCGGCTTCCTTCGCCCCGAGCTGGACCACAACCCCACCGTTGGCTGGTTTGATGTTCATGGCAGTGCTTTCGTTGTTGCCGCGCGAGGCGGTTGGTTTTGCGCCCGGCCGTCGTCCGGGCTTCCGGCGGAAACCGTCCGCCGACCGGAGCGCCGGGTCAGGCGCGCTCAACTCACGGTGGCAACATAGGCCGGGCCGGCGCGGCGACTACACTGGCCTTGGCGAGGGCTGGCTGTCGGTTGCGGGGCCGAGGGCAATCCCGCGCCACCTGTCCGAGCCGGTGGGAAACCTTGCGGCGCGGCGCATCGTCCTTGCATCATCGCGCGCATGAAGTCCCAAACCCCAAGCTCCAAGTTCCAAAGCAGCTCCAAGCTCCAAGCTCCAACAGCCTCCGGCACCCGCAGGCGTTTGGGGATTTGGAGCTGGGTGTTTCTTTGGAGCTTGGGATTTGGGGTTTGGAGCTTAGTCCACGCCGCTCCCGCGAAGCCCAACCTCATCTACGTGCTCTGCGACGACCTCGGCTACGGCGACGTGAGGTGCCTGAATCCCAAAGGCAAAATCGCCACGCCGCACTTGGACAAGCTCGCGGCTGGCGGGATGATTTTCACCGACGTTCACTCCAGCAGCTCCGTCTGCACGCCCACGCGCTACGGCGTGATGACCGGCCGTTACAACTGGCGCTCGAAACTCCAGTCCAGCGTGCTGGGCGGCCTCAGCCCGCGCCTCATCGAGCCGGGCCGGTTGACCGTGGCCTCGCTCCTCAAGCAGCACGGCTACCACACCGCCGCCATCGGCAAGTGGCACCTCGGCATGGACTGGGTCAAGCTGCCCGGCAAGGACGTGAGCGAACTCACCATCGAAAGCGCCGCGCAGGTCCACAACGTGGACTACGCGCAGCCCATCAAAAACGGCCCCACCAGCGTCGGCTTCGACTACTACTACGGCATCAGCGCGTCGCTCGACATGGTGCCTTACACCTTCATCGAGAACGACCGCGTGACCAAGCTCCCGACGGTGGACAAGGACTTCCCGCTCTTCCTCGGCCGCGCGCAGGGTAAGTGCCGCCTCGGCCCCGCCGCGCCGGACTTCGAGGTCGAGGACGTGCTGCCAACGCTGACCGCCAAAGCCATTGACTACGTGAAGTCCCGCGCCGCCGACGCGAAGGCGGGCAAGCCCTTCTTCCTCTACCTGCCGCTGGCCTCGCCGCACACGCCCGTCGCGCCCACGAAGGAATGGCAGGGCAGGAGCGGTCTGAACTTCTACGCCGACTTCGTGATGCAGACCGACCACAGCATCGGCCAACTGCTCGCGGCACTGGACCGGCACGGCCTCGCGGAAAACACGCTCGTCATCGTCACCAGCGACAATGGCTGCTCACCGCAGGCCGACTTCCCCGGCCTGCTCGCGAAGGGCCACAACCCCAGCGCCGAGTTGCGCGGCCACAAGGCGGACATCTTCGACGGCGGGCATCGCGTCCCCTTCCTCGTGCGCTGGCCCGCGCGGGTGAAGGCCGGCACGCTCTCGCAGCAGCTCCTTTGTCTCACTGACTTCATGCGCACCGTCGCGGACATCCTCGGCGCGAAGCTGCCCGCCACCGCCGCCGAGGACAGCGTGAGCTTCCTGCCGGCGCTGCTTGGGCTGGAGCAGCATTTCCCCCTGCGCGAAGCCGTCGTGCATCACTCCATCAACGGCTCCTTTTCCCTCCGCCAAGGCCCGTGGAAACTCGCCCTCTGCCGCGACTCCGGCGGCTGGAGCGAGCCGCGCCCCGGCACGCCGAAAGCCGCTGACCTGCCAGCTGTCCAGCTCTTCGACTTGGCCAAGGACATCGGCGAACAAACCAACGTGCAGGACAAGCACCCCGAAGTCGTCGCGCGCCTGACGAAGCTGCTGGAAAAATACGTCGCCGACGGCCGCAGCACGCCCGGCGCGCGCCAGCAGAACGCAGTGGAAGTGAAGCTGGTTAAAACCCCGCCACCCGCCGCGAAGAAGAAGCAAAAGTAGTCCACCCTTCCGAACAGCGGCAGGGGACTGCCGCACTCCAAGACGCTGGCACGCGCACGGGCGCGCTTTGAGTTGGCGCGAGCTTTTGGACTGCGCCAGTCCTCTGGAGCTTTTCCAACGGCTGACCCGATCACTGTGCGTTCATCCGAATCACCTTGCCGGGGCGCGTGCCGAGGTGCTTGTCGTCCTCGACGACCACGACGCCGTTCACCGTGACGAGCCTGAAGCCGGTGGCGTATTGGTGCGGTTCCTTGAACGTGGCCTTGTCGGTGACCTTCGCGGGGTCGAAGACCACGAGGTCGGCCCACGCGCCTTCGCGCACGAGGCCGCGGTCCTTGAGCTGGAAGGTCGTGGCGGGGAGCGAACTCATGCGGCGGACGGCGTCTTCGAGGCGCAGCAGCTTCTGCTCGCGCACATACTCGCCGAGCACGCGGGCGTTGTTGCCGTAGCCGCGCGGATGCGGCACGCCCTCGCCGAACTTCCGCACGCCACTGTCGGAGGCGAACATGGTGTTCGGGTGTTTCGCAAACTCGCGCAGGTCGTCCTCGCTCATGCCGTGGAAGACGGCGGAGGCCCCGCCGCTTTTCTCAATCTCCAGCAGCAGTTCGACTTGGTCGTCGAGCGAATCGTTGCCCCGCTTCTTCTTGGCGGCCTCGACGACGTTGAAGCCGTTGAGCGATTTGTCCTTCGAGTAGTTGGCGATGACGGCGTAGCTGTAGTCCTCGCGGCCCTGCTTGCGGAGGGTTTCCTTCATGCGGCGTGCGATGTCGGCCTTCTGCGCCGGGTCGCTGATGCGCTCGCGGAACCTTTCCGGGCCGCCCTCGCGCGCGCTGTCTGGAATGAGCTGCGAGAGGCCGGTGCTGGACGCGGGATATACATACTGGTCCTGCGTGATGTCGAGGCCGCTGGCGCGGGCCTGCTCTATCGCACCGATGACTTTGGCGGTCTGGCCCCAGTAGGTCTTGCCGGAGAGCTTGATGTGCGAGATGTGGCCGCGCGTGCCGCCTTCGCGGGAGATGCGGAAGAGTTCGTCGAGCGCCTTGAAGATGCCTTCGCCCTCGCTCCTCATGTGGCTGGCGTAAATGCCGCCGTGCGCTCCGGCGACCTTCGCGAGTTCCACAATCTCCTCCGTCTTCGCGAACGTGCCGGGCAAGTAAATGAGGCCGGTCGCCAGTCCGACTGCGCCGTCCTTCATGCCCTGCTCGACGTAGCCCTTCATCTTCGCGAGTTCCGCTTCGGTTGGCGGGCGGAGGAAGGAGCCGCCCATCGCCTGTCGGCGGACGGTGTTGTGGCCGATGAGCGAGCAGACGTTGGGCGAGATATTCGTGGCTTCGAGTTCCTTGAAATACTCGCCGAGGTTCAGCCGTGAGCTGCCGCAGTTGCCGAGCACGAGCGTGGTCACGCCCATGCGGAGGAAGTTCTCCGCGCGCGGTTGGTCCTCGACGCCTTCGGCGTGGGTGTGCGTGTCCACGAAGCCGGGCGCGACCACGAGGCCCTTCACGTCCACCACGCGCTTCGCGGTGCCGGTCACGCGCCCGACGGCGGCGATGCGCCCGCCTTTGATCGCCACGTCGGCAAAGACGGCGGGGTTGCCCGTGCCGTCCGCCACGCGTCCGCCGCGCAGGAGGAGGTCGTAGTCTTGGGCCGGGGCGAGGGCAACCGTCGCGCACAGCAGCGCGCCCGCGAGGGAGAAAAAGTTCATGCCCGCTTGATAGCCGGAAGAGGCACGGAGGAAAACCCAAAGATTTTCGACCCAAAGATTTGAGAAAGACAAAGATTTCAACCCAGTTGGGATGGCCGCCGCTGGTCGGCTCTCTACATCTTTGTCTTCCCCGAATCTTTGGGCACCCGCGCTTTCCGCGTGTCACTCCACAAATCACCCTACGGGGCCGGGCTTGCCTCGCCGGGGCGCGGGAACTACCTTCGCCCCGTCAGCACGCATGAACCCGTCCTCCGCGTCCGCCCCTTCCGCCGGTTCGAGCGCGCTGCCGCCCGCCGCCGACCGCGCCGCCGCGCCGGACAAGCCCCCGCTGCTCGACTGGGTCATCGCCAACTGGCAGGTGCCCTCCGCCGTGGTGAGCCTGCTGGTCATCGCCACGCTCGATCTTGGCCAGCGCTCCGATTTCCCCATCGCCTCGTTTTACGTCGCGCCGGTCCTGCTGGCGCTGTGGTCACAGAACAACCAGCACGCGCTCTACATCGCCTACGCCGCGACGGGCCTGTCCGTGCTGGGGTTCATGCGCGGCCCGCTCGGCGGCCCGGCGGAGTCGGAGATGGCCAACCGCATCCTCTCCATCGCGATGGTCTGGCTGGCCGCCGCGCTCTCGCTGCAACGCTGGCGGCGCGAGAAGACCTTGGAGCGCGCCTTCTCCGACATGGAGCGCCGCGTGCGCGAGCGCACGGATGAACTCACCAAGGCCAACGCCTCGCTCCAGTCCGAAATCGCCGACCGCAAGGAGAAGGAGGAACTGCTCCGCCAGCTTTCCGGACACCTGATGCAAGCGCAGGACCAGGAGCGCCGCCGCATCGCGCGGGAACTCCACGACAACTCCGGCCAGACGCTCGCCGCCATCGCCGTGAACCTCTCGCGCATCGAGAACCTCGTGCCCGACGCGCCACCCAAGGTGCGGAACCTCGTGGCCGACACCGCCGCGATGGCCGAGCAGACCTCGCGCGAGATCCGCACCATTTCCTACCTCATGCACCCGCCGCTGCTGGACGAAGCCGGCCTGCTCGCGGCCATCAACTGGCTTGCCAACGGCTTCACGCAGCGCAGCGGCATCCGCGCCGAGGTGGACATGCCCGCCGAGTTCGAGCGCCTGCCCGGCGACATCGAAGTCACCGTGTTCCGCATCGTGCAGGAGACGCTGACCAACGTGGCGCGGCACTCCGGCAGCAAGACCGCCTTCATTAAGCTCACGCGCCAGCCCGGCGAGGTCGTCCTCACCGTGCGCGACGAGGGCACCGGCATTCCGCCCGAGAAACTGGCGAAGGTGCATGGCAACGTCTCCGCGCTCGGCGTCGGCGTGGCCGGCGTGTGGGAGCGCGTGCGGCAATTTGGCGGCGAACTCGAAATCAACTCAAACAGCCGCGGCACCACCGTGATGGTCGTGGTGCCGCTCCCGGAGGAACAAACATGAGCGCACTCAAAATACTCGTTGCGGATGACCACGACGTCGTGCGGGCCGGCATGAAGGCGTTGCTGGAGGACCAGCCCGGCTGGCAGGTCGTGGCCGAGGCCGGCACCGGCCGCCAAGCCGTCGAGAAGGCCAAGGCCACCACGCCCGACGTGGCGATGCTCGACGTGACCATGCCCGAGCTGAACGGCCTCGAAGCCGCGCGCCAGATCAAGAAGGCCCTGCCCAACACGGAGATTCTCATCCTCACCGTCCACGAGTCCGAGCAGATCGCCGCCGAGGTGCTCAAGGTCGGCGCGCGCGGCTACATCCTCAAGTCCGACGCCGGGCGCGAGCTGGTCGCCGCCGTCAAGTCCGTCGCCGCGCACAAGAACTACTTCACCTCGCGCATCGCGCAGATGGTCTCCGACAGCACGCTCAAGGAGGGCGCGCAGGCCATCGAGGCCGAGGACATCGGCAGCCGCCTCACGCCGCGCGAGAAGGAGATTGTGCAGCTCCTCGCCGAGGGCAAGAGCAACAAGGAAGCCGCGAGCGCGTTGAACATCAGCGTGAAGACCGTCGAGACGCACCGCACGAACATCATGCGCAAGCTGCGCTTCCACTCCGTCGGGGAACTGGTGCGCTACGCGGTGCGGAACAACATTGTGTCGGCGTGAGCCAATCATGCCAGCAGGCTTGTCCTGGATGGTAGGCCGACGTGCCCGAGTTTCATTCGCAGAGCCAGCAACGTGGTTCTTCGGGTTGGGCGGATCGGCCGACATTCGCGTAGAGTGCCCGTGTAGACTACTCCGGACGAATTTCAGTCAGCGTCTTTTTCCGTGCAATCCGGGCCGGTGGCGACTACTTCTAGCCGCGACATTCCAGTTCGGATGCTGGATCAAGCTGCTTATGGCCGAGCGCGATTATCCCCCGGAAAACCCTGATGCCGCCCCCGGCGGCGAGCCGTCGCCCGCCGCGCACGCGCACCGGCGCGAATACGGCGTGCCGCACCCCAACGACGTGAGCGTGGTGCAGCGCATCGTCACGGCGGCGCGGTTCATCCTCACGGCGCTGACGGTGATCTATTGCGTGGCGTTCCTGGCGATCCTGATCGGCATCGAGTATTACGCGGAGGAGTATTATTTCCTGAGCACGGCGATGTATCTGCCGCCGTGGGGCTGGCTGATGCCGCTGGCGCCGTTGGCGTTCCTCTCGCTGTTCGTGTATGCGCGGCTGCTCATCGCGCACGCGCTCTGCGTGCCGATCCTGATCTTCGGCTTCATGGACCTGCGCTGGCATAGCTGGTCCACGCCGCTGAACCCGACGATCAAGGTGGTGAGCAACAACATCGGCCAGAGCCACAAGACCAGCTTCAAGGACTTCGCCGAGCTGCAGAAGGCGGACCTCATCGCGTTGCAGGACGCGCCCGTGGCGCGCGGCCCGGAGCACGCGCAGATGTTCCCCGACCGCTACATCGCGGTGAAGGACCAGTTCACGCTCATCAGCAAATTCCCCATCCGCGCGGCGGACGCGCTGCCGTGGACGGATCCCACGGACTCGCACAAGGAGCCGCAGCGCGTGGCGGCGTGGTTCGAGGTGGAGGCGCACGGGCAGCCGCTCATCATCTTCATGGTCCACATGCCCACGCCGCGCGACCAGTTGAACGCGATGAAGGGCCTGGGCGCGTTCTCCGCGCTGCTCGGGCGCGAGGGCGGGCACGGCAGCAAGGTGCGCGAGGACAACGCCGCCTTCTTCAAGAACCAGCTCAAGCTCGGGCAACTGGTGGTCAACGCCACCCGCGCCGCGCGCGTGCCGTTCATCGTCTGCGGGGACTTCAACGTGCCCACGCACGGCATGACCTACCGGCTTTACCGCGAGAACTGGCTGGAGGCCTTCAACGAGCGCGGGCAGGGCGTGGGCGGGACGTTCCCCGGCGACGCGCCGCTGCCGCCGTGGCTGCGGCTGGACAACATCTATTGCAGCCGCACGGGCCTGCGCCCGATCCACGCGGAGGCGGAGGAGGGCCGCAAGTCGCAGCACCTCGCGATGGCCGCGACCTTCGAGCTGCTGAACGTCCGCCGCTGACCGCGCGCGTCGTCAGAAGCGCTCGACGGTGAACTCGGCGTCAAACCACAGGCCGTTGAAGTCGAACTGAAGCCGGGGCGGGTCGAAGTCGCAGGTGAAGATCGTCACGTCGTTGCGCGGCTGCACGAGGCCGCAGACTTCGCGGAACATCTCGGGGTCGAGGGCGAGCAGGTGGTAGCGGTTCTCGCGCAGCTCCGCCTTCTTCATGGCGTGGCGGAGGTGCTCGATGTCGGCGGGACACTTCTTCACCACCCAGATTTCCGCGTCGTGGCATTTCACCGCGAGCTTGTGCAGCTTGGTGACCGAGCACTCGCCGCACTCGACCCACAGGGCGGGGCGCAACTGGTAGTCGAGCTGTGCGAGGTCGGGGACGAACGGGATGTCGTCGTCGTGGAGGTTGGTTTCGATCTGGAGCCGGGGCCGCCAGAAAATGAGGAAGGCCAGCAGCTTGAGCGTGACGTGCGCGACGGTCTCCGTCTCGTGCTGCGCGATGAGCACCTTGCGCGGCAGGTCAGCGCGCCGCCGGTCTTCCGACGTGAGATTGAAGCTGTATTTGGCGCTCACGAGCAGGGTGACAAGTGGCGGGTGACAGGTGACATGGGGCGTCGGATCACCGGATGCGTGCGGGGAATTGTGGCTTCACCTGTCACTTGTCACGTGCCACTTGTCACTCCACGACTCGGACCGGCGTGCCCGGCGTCACGAGTTTCAGCAGATACTCCGCGTTCCAGTTCGCGAGGCGGAAGCAGCCGTGCGACTCCGTGCGGCCCACCTGCTCCGGGGCCGGCGTGCCGTGGATGCCGTAGCCCGGCCGGTCCAGCCCGATCCACGCGACGCCCACGGGGTTGTTCGGGCCGGGCTGGAGGATGAGCTTGCGCCCGATCTGCCGCGCTTCGGTGGACTCGGGAAACGCCTCGGGGTCGAAGGTGTAGTTCGGGTTCGGCGCGACCACCATGACGAACAGCTCGCCCACGGGCCGCTTCTCCACGCGCGCCGCGATGCTGCACGGGAAGTGCGCGAGGAGGTTCGTGTTCGCGTCGAAGGCTTGGAGTGACTTGCCCGCGAGGTGAATCACGAGGAACGCCGCGCGCGCGCGTGGCGATGGGTAGCTGACATTGGGAATGCGCAGCTCGACGCCCGCCGTGAGGTTGGTCCAGTCCACGGCGGGGTTGAGCCGCTTGAGGAGCGCGGGGTGCGCGTGGCTTCGCTCGGCGACGAGTTCGAGCACGGTCTCGTAGTCGAGCGCGCTCTGCTGCGACTTGCCCAGCCACGTCGTGCTCAACGGCTGAAGCCGCGCGAGGTCGTTCGAGCTGACGACGTAGTTGGTCAGCGGCGGCTGGGTGAGCTGAAGGCGTGCCTTCGTCGCCGCGTCGGCGACGCCCGTCTCGGCCAGCGCCTCGCGGAGTTGGAACGCCCGGATGGCCGCGCGCGTCTGCGAGCCGATGACGCCGTCGAGCGAGCCGGCGGACATGCCCGCGCGCGCAAGGGCGAGCTGCAACTCGAAGGTGTTCTGTGGCGGACGGGGAAACGTGGTGCTGTCGAAGACCGGCTCGGTGGCGGTGACGCGGTTGGTTGAGGGCGCGCTGCCGCCCTTGCTGGTCGGCACGGAAATGTTCCCGCCCATCGCCGGACGCGGCGGGTTGGTCACGGTCACGACCGGCAAGCCCACGTTCGTCGCGCCGGGCGAATACGCCTGCAACTGCGCGGACGGGGCAGGGGAGGGCGGCGGCGGGGCGGCCTGCCGCTCGCGCCACCACCACCAAGCCCCGACGCAGAGGGCCACGAGCAGCAGGCCCCAGCCCCAATGCCCGCCACCGCCGCCGGAGCGCTTCCTCGGCTTGGGCTGCTTGAACTTCGTGTAAATCTGCACGGGCGCACATTTAGCCAGACTGCGGGCCGGTTGCCACGGCATTTGCGCGGCCTTTCGGGATTGCCGAGGGGTGGCGGTCTGTAATGCTCCGCCCGTGAACTCACCCGCCCGCCTCGTCGTTCTGCTCCTGCTCTCGCTGCGGTTGGAGAACGGCGTTCTTGCCCAGACGCCCGCCGCCAAGACCGCCACCACGAATGCCGTCGCCGCGCCGCGCACAAACAGCCCCATCGAGCGCATCCGCGACGAGGGGTTGAACCGCTCGCAGGTGATGACCACGCTGAGTTACCTCACCGATGTCATCGGCCCGCGCCTCACTGGCTCGCCGGAATTGCGCCGGGCGAACGAGTGGACGTGCGACCGCCTCACGGCGTGGGGGCTGACCAACGCGCAGGTGGAGCCGTGGGGGCCGTTCGGGCGCGGTTGGTCGCTGCGGCGCTTCTCCGCGCAGGTCATCGCGCCGCATAGCATCCCGCTCATCGCCTATCCGAAGGCGTGGTCGCCGGGCCTCGGCCCGCAGCCGCTCACGGCGGAAGTCATCCATGTGGACATCAAGAAGCCGGAGGACTTCGCGCAGTTCCGGGGCAAGCTGCGCGGGAAGGTCGTCCTCGACGGGCCGCTGCAAGACTTGAAGATGCGCTTCGAGCCGCTGGCCTTCCGCCGGCACGAGACGAACCTGCTCGCGCTCGCCAACGCCACCGAGGGTGTCTCCGTTTCGTTTCGGCCCTCGACCACGAACTTGTTGAGCACGTCGGAGCAGCGCGCGGCCATCGCGCTGCTGCCGCGTCGTTACCAGTTCTTCGCGGAGGAGGGCGTCGCCGTGCTGCTGCAACCCAGCCGCGCGGGCGAGGCCGGCACGCTGTTCACACAGGGCGCGACGGTCTATGAGCCGCGCCGCACCAACACGACGGACACCGCCGCCGCCCCGAAGTCGTCCAGCACCTCCACCAATTCCACGCGCAGCGTCTCGCCGTGGAACACGAACTGCCCGCCCATCACGCCGCAAATCACGGTGGCGGCGGAGCATTACAACCGGCTCGTCCGCATGACGCAGCAGGGCGAAATACTGCGCGTCGCCGTCGAGTTGCAGGCCGACTACCACACGCGCGACCTCACGGCGGCGAACACCGTCGCGGAGATTCCCGGCACCGACTTCGCGGACGAACTGGTCATGCTCGGCGCGCACCTGGACTCGTGGCACAGCGGCACCGGCACCACCGACAACGCCACCGGCTGCGCGGTGGTGATGGAGGCGGTGCGCATCCTGCAGGCGCTCGGGCTGAAGCCGCGCCGCACCATCCGCGTGGCGTTGTGGACCGGCGAGGAGCAGGGCTTGCTGGGGTCGCGGGCTTATGTGACGAAGCATTTTGGCTCCACGACGACCAGCACCAACCGCCCACCGGCAACGGCGAAAACCAGTGCGTCGGGCAGTTCTTCCCGCCCAACCACGACCATCGCCAAGCAGCCCGGCTACGACAAAATCTCGGCCTACTTCAACCTGGACAACGGCACCGGCAAAATCCGCGGCATCTACCTCCAAGGCAACGAGGCCGCGCGACCGCTTTTCCGCTCGTGGCTCGTGCCGTTCCGCGACCTGGGCGCGGAGACGGTCTCCTATGCCAGCACCGGCGCGACCGACCATGTGCCCTTCGACGCCATCGGCCTGCCCGGCTTCCAGTTCATCCAGGACGACATCGAATACTGGACGCGCACGCACCACGCGAACATGGACGTGTTCGACCGCGCCGTGGCGGACGACCTCAAGCAAGCCTCCGTCATCATGGCCGCCTTCGTCTATCAGGCCGCGATGCGCGACGAGAAAATCCCGCGCAAGCCGGCTCCCGGCTCCAGTTCGCGGACAACCACGACCGAGAAGGGCGCGCCGCCGAAAGGCAAGTGACGCCGACGCCGGGCGCAACTCAGTTTCTTGCCGGTTGTTTCAGCGCGATTCGGACCGGGGCGGAGAAGGAGTTGCCGCCCATCCCCCTCACCCCGGCCCTCTCCCTCGGGGAGAGGGAGCAAATCAGCCAGCGCTCGAAGGGCTGCGGCGTTCCGGTTGGCTGAAAGCGGAAGGCGTTCCTCCCTCTCCCCGGGGGAGAGGGCCGGGGTGAGGGGGAAGGGGCGCTACCAATTGCCGACCTCGCATCGGCTTGGCTGTTTGGCTTCAACCTGCCGACGAACACCATCGGCAAACTCGTGCGCGAGGGATTTCAGTAAGCCGCGCGCCGACATTTTCCTTCACCGACCACGTTGAATCCGCCATCGTGCGTGGCCTATGAACTTGTTCGATTTGCAGGGTGAAGTTGCCGCTGTCATCGGAGCCACAGGCGTGCTCGGTGGCGCGCTGGCGGAGGGGCTTGCGGAAGCGGGCGCGAAGGTCGCGGTGCTGGGCCGCAATGCCGAGCGCGGCGAAGCGCGCGTGAAGGCGATCCAAGCCAAGGGCGGCACGGCGGCGTTCTTCAACTGCGACGCCATCTCCCGCTGCTCGCTCACCGAGGCGCACGAGCAGATCGAGGCCAAGCTCGGCGCACCAACCATTCTCGTGAACGCCGCCGGCGGCAACGCGCCGCAGGTCACGGTCACGGCCGAACGCGCCTTCGAGCAAATCCAGCTCGCCGACTGGCAGGCGAACTTCGACCTCAATCTCGCCGGTGGCGTGCTGCTGCCCTGTCAGGAGTTCGGCCCCGCGATGTGCAAGCGCGGACGCGGCAGCATCATCAACATCGCGAGCGTCTCC
>Ga0169931_10002558_pt1 | contig 29568 bp, 25 predicted proteins | sample Kivu_15m_20L_FD_129675 | JGI IMG/M metagenome (GOLD analysis project Ga0169931, IMG submission 129675) | Freshwater microbial communities from Lake Kivu, Western Province, Rwanda to study Microbial Dark Matter (Phase II) - Kivu_15m_20L... | ecosystem: Environmental > Aquatic > Freshwater > Lake...
AAGCGCACCGCGGTCGATCAAGTAATCGAGCAACGTGAGCGCTGGGGCTTCGCGGATATCATCGGTCCGCGGTTTGAAAGCCAGTCCCAGACGGCGAAGCGTTTTCCAGCAAGCTCGCTGCCAAAATGGCCTTCGATCTTTTCCACGAGGACTTTCTTCTGTTCGCGGTTGACCAAATCGACCGCATCCATGATCCGCGGTTCGAGGCCATGGTCGCGAGCCATACTGGCCAGCGCGCGAACATCTTTTGGAAAGCAGCTGCCGCCGTAGCCGACGCCGGGAAAGAGAAAGGCAAAGCCGATCCGCTGGTCATGACCGATCCCTCGTCGCACGTCATTGATGTCTCCACCCATCCGCTCGCAAAGATTCGCCATTTCGTTGATGAATGAAATCTTCGTGCTCAGCAAGGCATTGGCGACATACTTCGTCAGCTCCGCCGACTGGGGACTCATGACCAGGAAAGGATTATCGGTGCGGAGGAAGGGACGGTAGAGTTCGTGGAGAATCTCGGCGACATGTTCATCGCGGACCCCGACGACAACGCGATCGGGTTTCATAAAGTCATCAATCGCCGCACCTTCCTTGAGAAATTCGGGGTTGCTAGCGACGTCCACGCGGCGATCGAGCAGCAAGTGGAGTTGCTCGAAAATCCACTGATTGGTCCCCACCGGGACCGTGCTCTTGGTGACCACAACCGCATCATCGCGAAGATGCGGAGCGAGCTGGTTGACGACATTTCGTAGCGCGGTGAGGTCGGCGGAACCATCGGCAGAGGGCGGAGTCCCGACGGCCAGATAGATAATTTGTGAACTGGAAACCGCATCAGCCAAATCGGTCGTAAAGGTCAATCGCCCCGACTGGGCATTGCGGAGCACGAGTTCCGAAAGGCCCGGCTCGTAGATCGGAATCTTTCCCTGCCGCAGCCCTTCAATTTTCGCCTTATTAATATCGACGCAGACAACATCATTTCCGCTGTCAGCGAAACAAGTCCCGGTGACCAGGCCGACATAACCGGTACCGATGATCGCGATCTTCATACACTCCAGCTCCACGCCTGCGACGGACATTCAGAAACACCCTCTGTTCCTGATTCTACGTGCCAACTTGGGAGCAGATTTCTTTTTCGCTCGGCCCGATCCCCTATTTCTCCCGCTGCGGACGGGAATAACTCCTACATCCTCTACAAAACGAGGAGTGGTTCTTCGCTGGGACCCTCTCCGAAAAGGGGTCTGACCCTCTCCGGCAGACCCTCTCCGGCAAGGCCCAAAAACCGATGAAATCAATTTGCCTCCAAAGGGTCAGACCCCTTTTCGGAGAGGCTCTTAGCTTAGACAGTCACTTGCAGGTTGGCAAAGGCGGCGTCGAGGAGCTCGGCCTGTTCCAATTTATGCGTATTGAGGCTTCCAGTGCTGGGGCTGGCCGATTCATCGCGACTGATCCGTCGGAAATGGAATCGCTCGGCGAGCTCATCGCCAAGACGGAGCTTGATCGAAGGCCATGCTCCCATGTTCGCTGGTTCCTCCTGGACCCAGAACAATTCGCTCCCGGTGGAAAATCCTTCGAGGGCTTTGAGCAGCTGGCCGGTGGAGAGGGGATAGAGCTGTTCGACGCGGACGATCGCCACATCATCGATGCCGCGCTGCTGACGCGATTCGACGAGGTCGTAATAAACTTTCCCGGTGCACATCAGAATCCGCCGAGCATCATCCGGAAGGACAAGCGGATCGGGGAGGATTTTGCGGAAGGTCCCTTCGGCCAGATCTCCCAAATCCGAGACACAGTGAGGATGGCGGAGAAGGCTCTTGGGGGTCAGAACCATCAGCGGCTTCCGCCATCGCTGCAGGACTTGGCGACGCAGGAGGTGGAAATACTGGGCCGGAGTCGTCGGCTGGCAGACCTGAATGTTGTGCTCGGCCGACATTGCGAGAAAGCGTTCAAGCCGAGCGCTGCAGTGTTCCGGACCTTGCCCTTCGAAGCCATGCGGCAGGAGCATCACGAGCCCGCTGAGGCGTTTCCACTTATCTTCACCGCTGGCGATGAACTGGTCGACAATCACTTGGGCGACATTCCAGAAATCACCAAACTGAGCTTCCCAGGCAACGAGTCCCTCGGGGCAGTCGAGCGAGTAACCATATTCAAAACCCAGCACGCCGACTTCGCTGAGCGGGCTGTTGATGATTTCCACAGGCCCTTGCTGGGGACCGAGATGGGCCAGCGGCATGTGTGTCGCCCCTGTCTCGCTGTCGTGCCAAACCGCATGTCGCTGGCTGAACGTCCCCCGTTCACTGTCTTGACCGCTCAGGCGGATCCGCCGTCCTTCGGCCAGGAGCGAGGCAAAAGCTGCCGCTTCGGCCGATGACCAGTCCAAAGGAGTTTTTCCTTCACCCATCTCCCGTCGCAACTGCACCGGGCGTTTGAGCTTTTTCTGGAGGGAAAAACCGGGGGGGACTTCGGTGATCTTCGTGAGCAATTCGGCGAGCGTTTCACGAGGGAGGCTGGTCTGGATCTCGGGGTTCAGGGGCTCGTGACCGCCGAAGTAATCTTGCCAGCATCCGCCGAGTGTTTGATGGTCGGGAACGAATTCCTGCGTGTGGCTCGCCTCGAATTCGCTCTCCAGCTTTTCCTGCCGAGCACGATGGATTTCATCCACTTCGGCCTGCGTCATCTGCCCCATTTCGAGCAATTTTTTCAGATAGCTCTCGCGGACACTTAGGCGGCTATCAATCGCTTGATAGATCAAGGGCTGCGTAAAACGCGGTTCATCCCCCTCGTTGTGTCCCCAGCGACGATAGGCATAGAGATCGATGACGACATCGCGATGGAATTCGTTGCGGAAATCCATCGCCAGAGAGACGACCTGCGCGACCGCCTCGGGGTCCTCGCCGTTGACATGGAAGATCGGGATCTGCAGCATCCGCGCGATATCGGTCGCGTACGTCGCACTGCGTCCCTGATCGGGCTCGGTTGTAAATCCAACCTGGTTGTTGATCACGATGTGCAGCGACCCGCCGGTCTGGTACCCTTCGAGCTCGCTCAGGTTCAGCGTCTCCTGGACGACCCCTTCGCCCGCAAAAGCCGCATCCCCATGGATCAGGATCGCGAGCCCTTCGCTCCGCTGCATATCCCCGCGCCGATCAAGCTTGCTGCGGCAGCGACCGAGGGCGACCGGATTGACAAACTCCAGATGGCTTGGATTGAAACAGAGCGAGATATGGATTTTTTCTCCCGCAGCAGTTTTCCAGTCACTGCTGTAGCCGAGGTGATAGCGGACATCCCCACCACCACGGCTGAGTTCGGGACGCGGATCTTCGAACGACCAGAAAATGTTGGTCGCCCGCTTTTTGAAGATATTCGCCAGCACATTCAGACGGCCACGATGCGCCATCGCCATGACGACTTCCTTGATCCCATGTTCCCCCGCCTTCTCAAGGGCCAGGTCGATCATCGGGATCAGTGTCTCGGCCCCTTCGAGCGAAAATGTCTTGGCACCGACGAACTTGCGGCGGACGAATTCCTCGAAAATCGACGCATCAGCCAGACGCTTGTAAATCCGCCGCTGGATCTTGTGGCTCAGCTCGAGACGGTTTTCCGTCGATTCCATCCGCCGCTGCAACCAATCGCGAATATTGCGATTGTCGATGTGCATGAACTGGGCACCGATGCTGCGGCAATACGTGTTGCGAAGTTTTTCTAAAATGTCGGCCAGTGTTTTCCCGGTCACATGTGCCAGCGCCGTCGATTCCACCGGACAGTTCAAATCCGCTTCGCTGAGCCCATAAGCTGCCGGCTGGAGCTCGGGACACATCGGCCGGGCAATCCCCAGCGGGTCGAGCGCGGCGCTCAGATGCCCGCGGACCCGATACTCGCGGACGAGCTGGTCGATGCGGAACTGGACCTTCGCCAGCCACAGCGCCTGCTGCGTCGATTCATCTCCACCCCCCGCCGCGCTGGCAAGCCCATTGCCAAGCGAGTCTGCATGCGATCCTCCCCGCCCTTGCGGAGCAGTGCTGTGGGACGCCCCCGATTCCCTCCTCGGAGACGAAGGCCGGGAATCGTCCGCAGCGGCCGCTCGCAATGTTTCGTCGGAGGCCAGCAGGAACTGTTCAAAGTACCGCCGCCAGTGGTCCGAGACACTCGTGGGGTCGTTGATATACTTGACGTACAAATCGTCAATGTAGTCTACGCTGTCAGTATTCATCCCAGACAATCCGCAGGCGAGGCGGATCGGTTAGAAGGTGAGACCCCGGCAGTATGCGGACCTGCGATTTGGGGCGGCAAGGAATGGAAGAGGGACCGATTCAGAGGAATCACGAACAACCCCATGGTTGTCAACGGGAACCGTAAGACGAGGTCTTTCACGCGGGGGTGGGAGGCACAATCGTCCCACATCGTTTATCTTATCGTGCAGGTCCGCTCTGCCTACGTCACTTTTTTCTTACTTTTTCCAAGTTCCTCCCCCGAGTCTTTCGTGTCGATCCGAATTGTTCACCATGGCGCCCGTGAGGGAGTCACCGGATCGTGCCACCAATTGTGGCTCGATGCCAACCGCAGCATCCTGGTCGATTGCGGGATTTTTCAGGGGGATGATGCACGAAAAAACCCCAACCCCGAAATCCGCTTCCCCTTGCGGGGGATCGAAGCACTGCTCCTGACCCATGTCCATATGGATCACATCGGGAGAATTCCTTACCTTCTGGCCGCGGGTTGGGAAGGGCCGATCTTCTGCAGCCGCCCGACCGCGAAACTCCTGCCGCTGATGATGGAAGATGCGCTGCGGATCGGATTCACGCGCAACCGCCGGATGATCGACGCCTGTTTAGGCAAGATTGGCAAACTGCTCCGACCGGTGCACTACTTCGACTGGGTCAAACTGCCTGGTCATGCCAAGCTCCGGCTCCGCCCCGCCGGGCATGTGCTCGGTTCGGCAATCGCGGAAGTCGAGCTTTTTCATGGGGAAATGGCAGTCTTTTCCGGGGACCTTGGGCCCCATAACGAACCGCTCCTCCGCCCCTTCACCAGTCCTCCGCGCGCCGACCTGCTGGTGCTCGAAAGCACCTACGGGGACCGGCTGCATGAGTCGCGCGAGAACCGCCAAGAGGTCCTCGAGTCGCTCCTGCGGAGCACGCTGGCCAATCGTGGAGTGACGATCATTCCCGCGTTCAGCCTTGGCAGGACCCAGTCGCTGCTGTTTGAAATGAACCAGATTTTCGAACGCGTCCAAACGACTGAGCATCGATCGCTGATGAAGCAAGTCGATGTGATCGTCGATTCCCCGCTCGCGACGCGGTTTACCGAAATCTATGAAGAGCTCCGCGAATACTGGGGCGAAGAAGCCCAGCAAGTCCTCCTCGTCGATGACCAGCCGCTGGTGTTTGAAAACCTGACCACCGTTGGCGACTATCGTGAACATGACGAACTGATTCACTATCTCGACAGGCATGAGCTCCCGGCGATCGTGATCGCTGGGAGTGGGATGTGTACCGGGGGACGGGTGGTCAATTATCTCAAACGCTTCGTCGGCCAGCCGCAGACCGACCTCGTCTTCGCGGGCTTCCAAGCCGCCGGGACTCCGGGCAGCTACCTGCAGCGCGGTAGCGATTGGGTGATCCTCGACGGCAAACGGTTTTCTGTTCGTGCCCAAGTCCACACGATCTCAGGCTACTCGGCACATGCCGACCAAGCCGATTTGATCCGCTTTGTCCAAGGGTTCGAAACGGCCCCCGCGCAAATCCGCCTTGTCCATGGAGAATACCAAGCGAAGAAGGTCTTGGCGGGAAAACTGACCGAGCTCGGTTATCAGGTCGATTGACGACAACCCCAGCTGACGAGCGCCACGACTGACGAAGGATACGACTGACGAAGGATACGGAAAAAGGATGCAACCGATGGTCGACGTCGTGGTTGTCGGAGGGGGATTGGCGGGGCTCTCATGCGCGCTCCGCCTGGTAGAAGGTGGCCGACGGGTGCTCCTCCTCGAGGGGACCGATCGCGTTGGCGGCCGCGTCCGCACCGACGAGGTCGAGGGCTTTCGGCTGGATCATGGGTTTCAGGTTCTGCTCACGGCATACCCGACCGCCGCGCGGTTGCTCGATTATTCAGCGCTGCGGCTCCGCCCGTTCGATCCCGGATCGCTGATCCGCAAAGGGAATTGTTTCTGCCGTTTGGGAGATCCCTGGCGCGAGCCCCATCGCGCGCTGCAGACCCTGCGAGCTCCGGTCGGCAGCCTCGGCGATAAACTCCGCATCGGGCTGCTTCGCTGGGCCGCGCGTCGCGGCACGCTCGTCGACCTTTACAATCGCCCCCCACAACCGACAATTCTTCGCTTGCAGGAACGCGGTTTTTCGCCAGCGATGATCGAGGAATTCTTTCGCCCCTTTCTCGCCGGCGTGTTTCTCGAGCAGGAGCTCGCGACCAGCAGCCGGATGCTGGAATTTGTTTTTCGGATGTTTGCATCGGGTCCGATCGTCGTTCCTGCCGAGGGGATGGCGGCCATCGCGCGGCAGCTGGCCAGCCGCTTGCCTCCGGGCACGATCCGGACCGAGGCGACGGTCGAAAAGGTCGAGGATCATGGCGTCGGGTTGACCAGCGGCCAGTGGATCGCGGCGCGGCAAGTGGTGCTGGCCACCGAATCGAGTGCGGCAGCGCGATTGACCGCATCGCGCGAACCGCTTGTGGCCAAGCAGCTCGATCGCAGTTGGCACTCGACGCGCTGTGTTTACTTTGATGCCAAAGAGCCACCTCTGGCGGAAAAGATGCTGGTCCTCCGTGGCGATGATCGCAGCGGGCCGGTCAACCACCTGGTCGTCCTCAGCAATGTTGCCGCCGAATATGCTCCACCCGGCCGCGCGCTGATTTCGGTGACTCTCGCCGAACCTTGGTCCCTGAGCGATCCGCAGGGGTCCCTCGCCCGCGTCACCGACCAACTGTCGCGGTGGTTTGGCCCCCAAGTCCACGCGTGGCGGCATCTGCGGACATACGACATTCCCTACGCGCTCCCACGTCAGGATGCTGCGGACCTTGAACCCGTCGAGCGCTCGATCGAACCGTTTGGACCCAGTGGACCGCTCGTCTGCGGTGACCATCGCGAAACCTCATCGATCGAAGGAGCGATGCACAGCGGCCTTCGCGCGGCCGAGCGAATCCTCAGTCGCCAGCCGCCGGAATATCCAGCCGCGGGGCCAGTCGATTCAGATGCGCGATGACGGACTCGGCGAGCGCCGCCGGGTGATAGCCCCCTTCGAGCGCGCTGACGATACGCCCCCCAGCGTACTCATGGGCGAGAGCCAGAACGATGTCGGTCATCGTGGCAAAATCCTCGCTCTCCAGCCCCAGCGAACCGACCGGGTCGAGCCGGTGCGCGTCGAAACCAGCGCTGATCAAGATCAGCTGCGGCTTGATCCGCGAGGCAAACTTCGTCACCGAGCTTGCGAAGGTCTCGAGATATTCCCGCCGCGAAGTCCCATAAGTGATCGGGACATTCATCGTCGTTCCTGCACCTCGACCTGCACCGGTTTCATTGCGATCACCGGTCCCCGGGTAAAACGGCCAGCGATGGATCGAATAGAAACCGACGCGGGGGTCTTCCCAAAAGATCGCCTGCGTGCCGTTGCCATGATGCACATCCCAGTCGATGATCAAGACGCGATCAAGCTGCATTTGATCGGTCGCATAACGAGCGGCGACGGCGATGTGGTTGAGGAGACAAAATCCCATCGCGGCCCCGGCGAGCGCGTGATGCCCCGGGGGACGAATCGCCGCAAAGGCGATCGGGGTCGGGGCCTCTGTTGCATCGCTCAGCACGCGGCCCACGGCATCGCAGACCGCACCACTGGCCAGTATCGCCACCTCCAGCGATCGATCCGAGACCATCGTGTCGCGCTCGATCAGACCACCCCCCTGATTCACGAAAGTGGCCAGCGCGTCGAGATAATCGCTCGTGTGCACCCGCTGGAGGTCCTGCCGCATCGCCGCTTGCCACGCCGGACAGACGGCTCGCCGCTCAATGCCGCTGCTGGCAAGCGCTGCGGCGATCGCTTCGATCCGCCGCCGATTCTCCGGATGCCCCTTCCCGGTCTGGTGCGCTAAAAAAGTCTCGCTCTGGTAGAGAAGAAACGGCATTCGAACTCTCAGCTCCGCAGCACTCGGTCACCGGCTCCCATTACAGCCCATATTTGTCGATCAGTCGATAGAGCGATCGGCGGTTGATCCCCAAGGCCCGCGCGGCCCGCGCTTTGTTTCCCCCAAGCCGCTGGAGTGTATCGAAAACATGCCGCTTGTGGAGCTCCGCGAGATCCTCCTGACCAGCAGCCCCCGGAAGGCACTCCCCACGCGCCCGCACCGGATGGAGCGTCGTCACCTCGGGAGGAAGATTCGCGGCGCGGATCATCCCATCGTCATCGGCCAGCAGCTTGGCACGCTCGAGGGCATTGATCAACTGACGCACATTCCCAGGCCACGAATAATTCACAAGCAGTTCCTCGACCCCCGGTTCCAGTGTCCAGCCTCGGCCCAAAAGCGTTTGGACCAAAATCCGGACATCGCCCCCCCGCTCGCGAAGAGGAGGAAGGACAATTTTGAGGACGTTCACCCGATAATAAAGGTCTTCTCGAAACTTGCCACGACGAACCTCTTCCGCCAAGTCGCGATTGGTGGCCGCCAGAATCCGCACGCGGACACGCCGCTCCTTGACACTCCCCAGCCGCCGGATTACCCCATCTTCGAGCACCCGCAGCAATTTCGCCTGCAGCGACGGAGCGAGCTCTCCCAGTTCGTCGATGAACAACGTCCCCTCGTCGGCCATTTCGAAGAGCCCCGGTTTACTGGCGATCGCCCCCGTGAATGCCCCCCTTCTCATGCCCAAAGAGCTCGCTCTCGAGCAGCGGTTCCGGGAGCGCCGCACAGTTAATCACCACCAGCGGTCGATCGGCCTGTGGGCTGGCATTGTGGATCGCCTGTGCCACGAGCTCCTTCCCGGTACCACTTTCCCCTTCAATCAATACCGGCTTGTCGCTGGGCGCAACCCGTTCGATCAGCCGCAAGACTTCGCGGATCGCCGCCGAGGCACCGAGAATCTTCCCCGCCGGTCGCTGCCGCTGCAGGACTTCGCGGAGCCGCGCGTTTTCTCGCTCCAGACCCCCGGTCCGCGCCGCCTTGCGAATGATCGCTTCCAGATCCGCGAGCCGTATCGGTTTGCTCACATAGTCGACCGCTCCCGCTTTCATCGAGGCGACTGCCGTGTCGACCGTCGCCCCTCCGGTGAGCATCACGACCTGCAAATGATCCCCCTCGACCCGCAGCCGCTTGAGCAGCTCGACCCCATCCATCTCCGGCATGTGGACGTCGATCACCGCCACATCGAATTGCCGCTGGCGAAGCGACTGGAGCGCTGCACTCCCCGTCGGGACCGCAGTCACATGGTGACCCCGACGACGAAAATACTGCGCCGCCGACTCGCGAAAATCAGTCTCATCGTCGACCAAGAGGAGCTCAATCCCAGGACCCACGTCCGAGTGAGTCGAGTGAGTCGATTGCGTCGATTCTGTCGGTGTGCTCTCCAATTCAACAATGCTCGCAAAAAAACAGCGTTCTCTCTCGGGATACCCGCGATTGCCAATGCAAAGCTCGCGCCAAATCACCTCCGCTTCGCCGTGAACCTCGACGCAAGCTCCCGCGGGGTCAAGATTCTCAAGGCGAAAAAACAATCTTCTATCAGGATACTTTCTTCAGGGGTGTGCTCAATCGCACGCCTGGTGAGCGAATGGAGAACATTTGAGGAATTGGGCTTAGGATCGGCGAGTATCTTCGCTGGGGAGCTGGATCTCTGGATCGGGGAGGGCGACCAGGGGAAGCATGAGGATTGCCAGCACCCCTGGAGCGGCACATCCGAGCTGCAAGCTTCCTCCATGCCCTGCGGCCAGCCGCCGAGCGATCGGGAGGCCGAGTCCGGTGCCGCGTGGTCGGGTGGTAAAAAAGGGTTCGAAGATCCGCGCCAGGTAGGGGGGTGGAATTCCTCGGCCATAGTCCCGAATCTCAACCCGCACGGCGGCCACCGACTCGATCCAAGCGGGGGTGATTTGGATGTCGATCGTTCCTTCCGGGTCGCTCGCTTCGACCCCATTTTCAAGAAGGTTGCGGAGGATTTGCTCGAGCGCGAACGGGTCGGCCAGGATTGTGGTCGAGGGATGTTCTCGGTTCCAGCGAAGGTGGACTTGTTTTTCGGCGACAAGGGACCCGAGGTGCTCCCAGGTTTGGCGGAGGATCGAATCGAGCTAGACCTGCTGCAATTCGAGCCGTACGGGGCGGGCAAACTGAAGGACTTCTTCATCGAGGTGCAGGAGGTGGTCATGGGCGCGCTGGATGCGTTCGATAAACTCGACCGCCACCGGCCGATCCTCGAGCTCCAGCAAAAGCGTTTCGAGCGCCGCTTGGCTCCGCGGGAACGCATTGCGGCTCTCATGCGCCAGCCCCGTCATCGTTTGACCGATCGCAGCGAGGCGGGCATGGCGAACAAGCTGTCGCTGGATTTCTTTGAGGTCCGAGATGTCTTGGCCGACGCAGAGGATCCACGGGTTTGTGGCGGAAGTGAGAGGTTCGTCGCGCGAGGGGTCGCGCGCCGGGGGAAGGGCCGACGTCGCTGGAGGTTGATACTGCCGCGCCAGCCAGCGGATTCGTCGTGGCGGACCACTGGCTGGTAGGAGGCTTGTCTCTAGGGGCGCAGGAGCGGGACCCGCGAGCACGTTGCGGAGGAATTGATCGATCGGGGCAACTTCGGCAGCGGGAACGAGGTCCTGAAATCGGAGCCCCGCCGGCGGATCAATCCCTTCGCTCCAACCCAGCAGGCTTGCGAGGAATGCATTGCCGCGAAGGATCGCACCTTGGGGATCGACCACCAGGACCACGGCCTGGGCTGTTTGGATCACCCCTTCGGCAAAGTCGCGCTCGCGCGTCAGTTGCCGTGACAAGACTTCGGCGTTATACGCATCCTGGATCAGCGCCAGATCGACATCCATCATCCGCGCGGCAATCCCCCCAAGCGCGGCGGCCTTGACAGGGTTCTCTTGACAGCGGTCGGCAAGGATCGCGACCACTTGCTCGCGGAGCCGCGCCATCGCCGCGCTGACCCAGATCGAGGGGAGACCGATCTGGACATGGCGAAAACCAACCTGCCAGCGTCGCGCGACAAAGTCGGCATCGTATTTCCCCGCAAACAGCTCGCGGAGCCAGTTCCCGAGCGTCGCCTTGAGTCGCGCAACTTGGGTCGTTCCCTGCAAGACGCGTCGAGTTTCCTCGTGGCGGAGGATTTCTGCGTAAAAATCTTCGACGAGCTCCGCCGCCGAGCTTTCGAGATGCTCCCAGATTTCTGGCCCGCGGCAGAGATGTTCCTCCCGCAGCGAAAGATAATCGCATAATTCCTGGTAGAGCGCGACGAGCAGGGGTGGAGCAGGGGGGAGAGGAGATCGCATTCGCATTCACTTCTGTTAAGTGGCCCGTCCCTGCGTCTTCGAAGGGCGTGGTCGTCCAGCCTTCGGCTTATGAGCATAACACCCCAAAGGGACCGCAGGTTGTCCCATCTCCCTGACCATCAAACCTCCCTGACCATCAAACGCCAATTCGTCGCCACAGCCCCAGGATGTGCGATTGAGCACGCACTCGGCTTGCGCTGGGCCATTCGTTCTCACGCAATGCCTTGACCAGGCCATCCGCTGCGGCTCGCAGCGCACGGAAAACACCTCAATTTCCCTCGCCCCTATGGAGTCATCTCGGGAATTTTACTGCCGGGTGCGGCATCGCGTCGCGAGCGACGATGATTGGCATCGTTCGTGTTAGAGGCGATAACAAGGGAGAGGTGTCTTTTCGAGAGCGGGAAGAATTGGAAGGGAAGAGGGTCATTTTTGATGGCGATGGCACAGGGCAGCGCGGAAATCGAAGGGAAGGGTGGATCGAGTGGGCTGGAGTCTTTCAGCTACGACGATTCGATCACCCGGATGTTTGCCACAGCAACTTTGGTTTGGGGGGTGGTGGGGACATTGGCGGGGTTGCTGGTGGCGCTGCTGCTGGTCCTGCCGCAGCTGTTTTACTGGTTTGGGTGGGTCGGGGAGTATTTGACGTTTGGTCGCCTTCGGCCTCTGCATACCAATGCGGCGATCTTTGCTTTTGCCGGGAACGCTGTTTTTGCGGCGGTTTACTACAGCACGCAGCGACTCTGTAAAGCGCGGATGTGGAGCGACACGCTGGGGCGACTGCACTTTTGGGGTTGGCAGCTGATTATTGTCGCCGCGGCGATGACCTTGCCGCTGGGGATCACGCAGTCGAAGGAGTATGCGGAGCTGGAGTGGCCGATTGATGTGGCAATCGCCGTTGTCTGGCTCGGCTTCTTTGGTCTGAATTTCATGATGACCTTGATCCATCGTCGCGAGCGGCACATGTATGTGGCCCTGTGGTTTTACATCGCCACGATTGTCACGGTGACGGTCCTCCATGTTTTCAACAATCTCGTCGTCCCCAGTGGGTTGTGGAAGAGCTACTCCGTCTATGCCGGGGTGCAGGATGCGTTCATGCAGTGGTGGTATGGGCACAATGCGGTCGCCTTTTTTCTCACCACTCCGTTCCTCGGGCTGATGTATTACTTTCTTCCAAAGGCTGCCGAGCGACCGGTCTTCAGTTACAAGCTCTCGATTCTCCATTTCTGGTCGCTGGTCTTTATCTACATCTGGGCTGGTCCACATCACTTGCATTACACCGCCCTGCCCGAATGGGCCAGCACCCTCGGGATGCTGTTCAGCGTCATGCTTTGGATGCCTTCATGGGGCGGGATGATCAATGGTTTGCTGACCCTTCGTGGGGCGTGGCGGAAGGTGACCGCCGATCCGGTCCTGAAGTTCTACGTCGTCGGGATTACGTTCTATGGGATGAGCACCTTTGAGGGGCCGCTCCTGAGCGTCAAGAGCGTGAATGCCTTTTCGCACTACACCGACTGGACGATCGCCCACGTCCATTCCGGGGCGCTTGGCTGGAACGGGTTCATGACCTTCGGGATGTTGTACTGGATGCTGCCCCGTATTTTCCAAACCAAGCTCTGGAGTCCCAAGCTGGCGAACATCCATGTCTGGATCGGGACCCTCGGGATTCTTTTCTACATTCTGCCGATTTATGCCGCAGGTTTTTTCCAGGGATACAATTGGCGGCGGTTGGACGAGACGGGACTTCTGGTCAACCCCGAGTTCCTCGAAACATTGCAAGAAACAGTCCCAATGTGGTGGGCACGCGTCTTCGGCGGACTCCTCTACGTTTCCGGCGTCCTCCTCATGGCGGTCAATTACCTAATGACATGGAGATCGCGCCCCGCGGTCTACGAAGTCCCGGTCTACACGGCGCCGCGTCTGGGGACTTTCGACGAACAGGCCGTTCCGCGACCGAACAGTGGGCTGGCCGGAGCACCGGTGCTGGAGTTTGCGCAGAAAGTCGACTTGTTTTCGCAGATGCTTTGGCACCGGCGATGGGAGCGTTTGCCGGTTCGCTTTACGATCCTTGTCCTCCTGGCGGTGGTCGTGGCGAGCCTTTTTGAAATGATCCCGACGTTTCTGATTCGCAGCAATGTTCCGACGATCGCGAGCGTCAAGCCGTACACGCCGCTGGAGCTGGCAGGACGCGACATCTATGTCTCCGAAGGTTGCTACAACTGCCACTGCCAAATGATTCGCCCGCTCGTCGCCGAGGTGAAACGCTATGGCGATTACAGCAAGCCGGGGGAATCGGTTTACGACCATCCGTTCCAGTGGGGCAGCCGCCGCATTGGGCCCGACCTGGCGCGCGAGGGGGGGAAGAACAGCAGTTTTTGGCACTGGAGCCATCTCGAGGAACCGCGCTCCCTGCCGGGACTCGAGAAATCGGTGATGCCCAGTTACGAGCATTTGCTCAACACCGCCATCGATTTCAAGAAAGTCACCGATCGCGTCTGGGCGGCACACTCTCTGGGAGCCGAGTATTCGGAAACGGAACTCAAGGAGGCGCCAGCGATTGCCGAACGTCAAGCCGAGGTGATTGCATCGGAGATCAATTCCCAAGGGGGACCGGTGCAGCGCGTCTTGGCCGATGGTCAGAAGCTGCTGGTCAAGGACACTCAGGCCGTGGCGCTGATCGCCTACCTCCAGCGATTGGGGGTCGATTTGACGCGCCCCGAACCAGCCGCTCCTCCGTCGACCCCGGCGGTAGCGCCCCCGGTGGTGGCCGAGGCAGAGCAGCGCGATTCGTATAAGTAGTTAGTGGTTAGTGGTTAGTGGTTAGTGGTTAGTGGTTAGTGGTTAGTGGTTAGTGGTTAGTGGTTAGGATTCAAAGAAGAGCCGATCCGAAAAGGGGTCTGACCCTCTCCGGCACGGCCCAAAAACCAAGCAAATCGACTTGCCTCCAAAGGGTCAGACCCCTTTTCGGATAGGCGCTAACAAGTCATCGATCTACCTGTTGAGATCCCTGCGATGCTGAAAGATGTTCTCCGTGCGCTCGATTACAGCTTGACCGCTGAGGTCGCGCTCGGCTTGTTTGTGTTTGCATTTATCTTGATGGTCTATGCGACGCTGCGGCTCAGTCGCTCGGCGACCGATCGGTTCGCAGCGATACCGCTGAGCGATAAAGTGGAGGACCCACGATGAGACGAGAAGAAAGCAGCGGTCACGATGATCCCCTCATGAGCCACGAGTACGATGGGATTCAGGAATACGACAATCCGCTCCCCGGGTGGTGGAAATGGTTGTTCGTTGGAACGATTCTCTGGAGCGTCCCCTACTTTGCGTATTACCACTTTGGCAACCAAGAGCGAACGCGTACGGCGCGCTTCGATTCGGCGATGGGGGAAAACATGCGGCTCCAGTTCGACAAGCTCGGGGAGATCCGCCCCGACACCGTGACGCTCGTCCGCTTTGCGAATGAAGAAAGTGGCGTCTTGATCGGCAAGAGTATCTATAAAACGCACTGCGTTGCCTGTCATGGGCCTGAGGGTGGAGGTGGCGTCGGTCCGAACCTCACCGATGAGTCCTACAAAAACATTCGCGCTATCGATGACATCCTTCGCGTCGTCAATGTTGGGGCAGCCGGGGGAGCGATGCCTGCGTGGCAAGCAAAGCTCGAAGAGCGCGAACGGATCATGGTCTCCAGCTATGTGGCTTGGCTTCGTGGCAAAAATGTCCCCGGCGGTAAAGCGGCCGATGGTCAGACGATTGCCCCCTGGCCGTCTATCGAGGAGGTCAACGCTTCGGCTGCCGCAGCCTCTGAGGCCGCTGCGGTTACGCCACCTGCTGCTCCTTCGGCACCCCCTCCGGCCCAGCCATGAGCGCACTCTCGTTACCGACTGTTGCCGCGGCGGGTTATCGCCAGTGTGGCAATTGCCTTTGTGCAAATGCGAGTCCGCCTGCTGAAGGATCGCTGCTCGATGCGCCGGAACATGTGCTGAGCACGCTCGAGCAGGATGGGTCGCGGCGATGGCTCTTTCCGCGACTGCGGACGGGTCGCTGGTGGCAGCGGCGGCGAATCGTGGCTTATGTCCTGATCGCGATCTTTGTCGCGCTCCCGCATCTGCGCATCGGGGGCAAGCCGGCGGTGCTGCTCGATTTCGTCGCTGGAAAATTCATCCTCCTTGGTCGCGAGTTTCTTCCGACCGATGTTTTTTTAGTCCCCCTCGTGCTCATCGCGATCGTGATCTCGATCTTTCTGGTGACCGCCATCAGTGGCCGTCTCTGGTGTGGCTGGGGATGTCCGCAGACGGTTTATATGGAGTTTGTTTTTCGCCCACTCGATCGCTTGTTCGAAGGGACCACTGGAAAAGGGGGCAAGCCGAAACGAGAACTGACCGTTCCCTTGCGGCTGCTGCGATGGGGCATTTATTTGCTGCTCTCGATGCTCCTTGCGCACACCTTCCTCGCTTACTTCGTCGGAACCGATCGCCTCGCGCGGTGGGTGCAAACACCTCCCTCGGAACATCCGGCGGCATTCCTGCTGATGGCGGGAACAACGGCCGCGATGATGTTCGATTTTCTTTTCTTTCGCGAACAGATGTGTTTGATCGCCTGTCCCTATGGTCGCTTTCAATCGGTGCTGCTCGATCGACACAGTCGCATTGTCGGGTATGACTTTCGCCGCGGCGAACCGCGGGGCAAAGGCAAACGGTTGCCGCAGGCAGTCGCCCCGAGCAACCTCGGGGACTGTGTCGATTGCCATCAGTGCGTCGTGGTCTGTCCAACTGGGATCGATATTCGCGATGGCTTGCAAATGGAATGCATCAATTGCACGCAGTGCATCGATGCCTGCGACGAGGTGATGGAGCGGGTCGGTCTGCCGACGGGACTGATTCGTTACACTTCGCAGGATCAATTGGATGGGAAACCGGGGGGCTGGCTTCGCCCACGGACGATTCTCTACCCAATCGTGCTCGGGGGAGTCCTCGGGATGTTCGTCTGGGTGCTCGCTGGCAAGCAGGCTTTCGAAGTCAAGGTTCTGCCCCCGAGTGGGGAATCCTTTTATACGCGCCTCGACGGAGGACTGCTTCGCAATACGCTCCAGATCCGGTTGATCAATCGCACCGACCAGCCGCAGCAGTATTCGATCGAGGTCCTCGAGCCACGCGGGGTCGAGCTCGCGATCGAAGACCCTCGCAAGCTGGCGATCGAAGGGGGATCGAACCAGTTGCTTCGCGTCGGATTCCTATTCCGCGCGGCGATCACCGGTCCGCGGGGACGCGCCGAAGCGGTGATTGAGATCCGTGACGGTGCCGGGAATGCGATCACCAAAACATGCAGCCTCCGTGGACCCCAGCAGTGATCGAGAAAGCGAACGCGCACATGGCAACAAACACCTTGGAACAACAGCCCTGCGAAGCGGATGATCCGGCGGCCCTTCGCCGCGCCGACCGCCGCGCGGCATGGTTGTGGGGTTCGATCATTGTAGCGCTGCTGGGGATTCAGGTCCTTGCCGGAGTGATTGCGATCGTCCTGGCAACCGCCGATCCGACGGTCGCCGTGGTGCCCGATTATTACGGCAAGGCGATTCGCTGGGACCAGACACAGCAGCTGCGGCGCGCGAGCCGCGAACTGGGTTGGCGCGTCGTTGCCGAAGTCGCGCCGCAGTCCACGATCGATCCACTGCGAATCCATATCCACGATGCCCAGCAGCAACCGCTGGTTGGAATTCGCGGAACATTGCAGCTGTACCATCATGCCCGGGCGACAGCGATTGAGTCGGCGGAGCTCGAGCCACTCGCGCCGGGACTTTACACAACAGCACTCCGTCTCGATCGACCAGGACTCTGGCAGCTGGAAATGGACCTCCAGGGTCCGGGTGACGAACGTTTCCTCGACAGCCAAACGATCCATCTGGATCCACCCACGCTGCCACCATCCCCCAGCGGCAAAGGGGGTGGCTGATGATTCCACTGCTGACGGCGATCGTGGTGGCCAGCCTGCTCGGCTCGATGCACTGTGTCGGGATGTGTGGACCGCTGGCGCTGTGGGCTAGCGGGATGACCCCAAGCGGAAGTGCGGCAGGGCGTTCGGCGGCAACTCTGCGGCTCGTCTCCTACCATGCGGGTCGGCTGCTGACCTATCTGACCGCCGGGGCAGTCGCGGGGCTCGTCGGAGCGATGGTCACCAGTGGTGGCATGTGGCTGGGGCTGCAGTCGCTGGCCGCACGAATTGTCGGGATCGGCATGATCGTTGTCGCGATCGATCGCCTTGCGCTTCGCGGTCTGTGGCGATCGCTTGCAGTGTCGCGAGCCGCGTCAGAGCGGTTGGAAGAGTCCACCGTCAAAGCGTCCACCGTCGCAGCATCGCCTGTAGGGGGTCGCTGGTCGCACGGTTTTGGCTGGTCGCAGGGAATCAGTCGCTGGGTGGCGGGACGTCGACCTTGGATCATGGCCCAGCCGCTGGTGGTGCGTGGCATCGCAGCCGGCGCGCTCACGACGCTGCTCCCCTGCGGCTGGCTCTATCTCTTTGTGCTCATCGCGGCCGGGACCGGAGCGGTCTTTTCGGCCCTCGCGGTGATGTTTGCTTTTTGGCTGGGGACTTTGCCGGCCCTCACGGCGCTGGTCCTGGGGGCGCTGCGGCTGGCTCCTCGAATGCGATCGTGGCTTCCGGTGGCTGGATCGTTGCTGCTGCTCGTGACGGGATTTTACACAGCCACGGGGCGGGCTGCGGCGGACCTCCGTCCCCTGGCCGCGCGGGCCGCAGCGATTCGCGATTCGGCGGCTGAGCCATCGAGTGCTGCGGGACTCGAGACGTCGGTTCGCGAGCTCACGCGAGAACCTCTCCCGTGCTGTGTGGATCATGTCCCATGACTCGCCAGTCGATCTGCGGCGGGTCAGCAGCCTGGCATGCAGCCACTGTGGCCTGCCAGCGACATTGCCGATCTATCCGGCAGAGGCAGAGGCATCGGATGGCGGGTCGCTCGTTTTTTGTTGCCGGGGTTGTCTGGGGGCGTACGAGCTGATCCACGGCTGGGGGCTCGAAGATTATTACAAGCTCCGTGAAACCCTTTCCCCCGGGGGTGGATTGGCGGTGGTGGGGGCCGGGCGATACGACGACCTGGATGATCCAGCGCTCCTCGGTCGCAGCGCCCCGCAACCTTACGGCGACCAGTGGCTTGGATGTCGATTGGCGGTCAGCGGGCTGCACTGTGGTGCTTGTGCGTGGCTGATCGAGCGTGCCGCGCGGTCGGTCCCGGGATGGCATTCGGTCCGCGTGCGGATGAATGACCATACGCTCGATCTTCTCTTTGATCCGCGGCAAACGCGGCTCAGTCAAATTGCCCTGACGCTCGACCGCCTTGGATACCGGCTCGCGCCGCTGGTCGAAGGGGACCATGGGGTGCGGGCAGCAGCGGAGAATCGCCGGATGCTGATCAACATCGCGATGGCGGGTTTCTTTGCTGCCAATGCAATGTGGATTGCCGTGGCGCTTTATGCGGGGGATGCGACGGGGATCGCCCAGGAACACCAGCGGGCGCTTCGCTGGGCGGGGGTGATTCTTGGAACGGCGGCGGTCGCGATCCCAGGGAGAACTTTTTTTCGTGGTGCTTGGGGGGCGCTGCGAACGTGGACGCCCCACATGGACCTGCCCCTGGCGCTAGGGCTGGGGGTTGGGACGATCGGCGCGGTGTTCAGTGCGGTGCGAGGGTCGGGGGATGTTTACTTTGACTCGCTGGCGGTGCTGGTCTTTGTCCTCCTGATTGGTCGCTGGGTCCAGTTCCGCCAGCAGCGTCGTGCCGCCCAAGCCGTCCATTTGCTGATGCGTCTGGCGCCGCGGACCGCGCGGCGGATCGATGCCGACGGGAGCCTGCGGACCGTCCCGACCGATTCCCTCCGCCCCGACGACTGCATCGAAGTCGCGGCTGGGGAGGGGATCCCCGCCGATGGAATCGTCGTCGCGGGGACTTCGCTGGTCGATCGATCGCTGATGACGGGGGAAAGCCAGCCTGTTGCTGTCCAGCCCGACAGTATTGTCGAGGCGGGAACGGCCAATCTCCAGTCACCGCTCCAGATCCGTGTCACCGCCGTGGGTCTCGAGAGCCGCGCTGGGGGGCTGATGCGACTGGTCGAGGAGGGCGCGGCAACTCGCTCGCCCCTTGTTCAGTTCGTTGATCGGATTGGAGGTTGGTTCGTGACGATCGTCATTCTGCTTGCGCTGCTGACGATTCTGCTCTGGTGGCCGGTGGGACCTGAGGAGGGATTCGCCCATGCGGTAGCCCTGCTCGTCGTTGCCTGTCCATGCGCCTTGGCGATGGCGACGCCGCTGGCGATTGCGGTGACCCTTGGTCGCGCGGCGAAAGGGAGGATTTTTATTCGGGGTGGCGATGTTCTCGAACGCCTCCCCCGCGGGGGCGTCGTTTGGTTCGACAAGACGGGAACCTTGACGCAGGGAGTGCTGGAGGTCACCAGTGTCGAGGGTCCTCGGCCGGACGAGGCGCTGGCGATGGCGGCGATTGTCGAACAAGGGACACGGCATCCACTGGCCGCTGGGATTATTCGTGCTGCGGATCAGCGCCGGCGGCTTTCGGCGCCGGCGCCGCAGGGCCAGCTCGACCCCCAGCCGCAGCAGCCCGCCAGCGCGCTCGAAGGTTCGACGACCCAGGATCGCACCGGTGGCGTCCGCGGCATTGTCGACGGTGTCGAGGTGCTGGTGGGGAATGTCCCCTTTCTGCGTCTCCATCACGCCGTGGTGACGGCGGAAATGGAGGCAGGGGCCGAAACGATTGCCCGTCGCGGTGCGACGCCGGTCTTCGTCGCGCTCGATGGCCAGTGGAGTGCCACGCTTGGAATCGAGGACCGGCTGCGACCCGAAGCGCGCGAGGTGGTCGATCGATTGCGGCAGGGGGGATGGGAGGTCGGGATCCTCTCTGGGGATCATCCGGAAACGGTGGCGGCGATCGCGCGGCAGCTGCAGATCGCACCGTCGCTGGCGCTGGGGAGTCAAACCCCGGAGGAAAAACTCGCACGAATCGCGATCGCTCAATCAACCGCGCGGGGGCATGAGCCGGCAGCACCACGGGGGCATGAGCCGGCAGCACCAAAGCGCGACGCGCAAGGCCACGTGGGTCGCGCGGTCCCGACGGTGATGATGGTCGGGGATGGAGTCAATGACGCCGCTGCGCTTGCCGCCGCGGATGTCGGGGTTGCCGTCCGCGGCGGTGCCGAGGCAAGCCTCGAAGCGGCACCGGTTTATCTTGCCGATGGCAGTCTGCACGGGCTGGCGGAGTTGGCCGAAGCCGCACGGCGAACATCGCGCGTCATCCGCCGTAATTTTGCCTTTTCACTCAGCTACAATCTGGTGGTGGTGGTGCTCGCAATGGCTGGAAAAATGGATCCCCTCGTGGCCGCGATCTTGATGCCGATCAGTTCTCTAACGGTTCTCTCACTGACCTTGGCGAGCCGGACATTTTTTCCTGATTCCCAGCGTGCGACGAAGGCCAGTGGTTCTTTTGCGGCAGAAGCGATGGGGAGGGAATGATGAGCGTGCTCTATGTGGCCCTACCCGTGGCGCTATTGCTCGGCGGAGCGGCCCTCGTCGCCTGCCTCCTCTCGATCCGCAGCGGCCAGTTCGACGATCTGGAAACGCCGGCGGTACGAATGCTGATCGACGACAGAGCGGTCAATAAAGAATCGCTTCCAGTTGGGAACGAACCTTCAGGGGCAATTTCGCCGGATCAAGATCATCGACTAATTTCCGCGCCTGTTCCCGACGACCCCGCTCGATCATCCGCTGGGCACGACGGATGAGCAGCACATCGGAGGAGAGTTTGGCTTTTTCTGCGGCGGTCTGCGGTTCATATTCGGGGCCTGCAAACCGCGGGTCTCCATGGGGGCCGCGACCATCTTCCTGACCGAGCGCAGAAATAAAGCGATACTCCCCTCCGGTGATCTCGGCCAGCCGCGACATTCCGGCGGCCGCCCCCTGATCCTCAAAGGCAATCGAATGGATCGGAATGTGTGGCATCTCGGGATGGGCGACAATCGAAAAAACGGTCTTCTCACTCGAGTCCCAGCCGAGAGACAAATCGGTGTAGGGGGGCGTATTGAACCGTCCATCGGAGAGCAGGAAGATCGCATCGGGCGCCATCTGTGCCGCGATCCCGATTGCTTGCCGAGGATCGGTACCGGAATCGGGCACGATCGTATAGAGCCACGCGCGGAGCTTGTCGACATTCTCGGGGGTCGCGGCGATTGGTTTGCCGGGGTTCAGCGCCGGGCCAAACATCGGAAAGGTCGACCAGTTGAAGAGGAAAACATAGAACGATTGGTACTCTCCCAGCTTCGAGACGCTCGCCACCAGTTCGTCGCGCGCGCGGGTGAACCGCCCTCCCTGCCGCGCATTCATGCTGCCCGAGACATCGAGGATAAAGACAAACGTACGACCACTGGCGCTGGCCCCGAAGAACATCGCCTGATCTTGCTGTGCTGCATCCCCTCCAGCCTGGGCGCTGATCGTGGGGCGAACCGAATCGGCGAGACTATCGATGGCGACGGACCACTGGCTGGCGACCACCGGGGCACTGCGAAGCAGTTCGACCGGTTCTTCTTCGGCGATCCCCTCTTCGATCGTCGTCGTGTCCAGCGGAGCGATCGTTTGCGAATCGAGGGTAAAGGGTTCCGGCCCCGACTCTCCACCCGCTTGCAGTGACAGGACCAAAGGACGCATCCAGCCCGATGTCGGAAGGGCGATCAGTCCCAGGACCAAGCAAACAAGCAGATGCAGGATCGCGGAAACGAACCAGCTGGAGGTGAGCACAAACGGAGTGCTGCGAAGCGGTGCTGCGGCGGGGGGCAATTCGCTGGACATAGGACGACAACGACCACCAAAAAACGACCGGTGAACCCGGAACAGTCCCACCCCCCGTGGGTCAAACCTCTCGATCCTGCTCCCTCGATCGAGTTCCAAAGTGCAAAGGACATCATAACGCGTTCCGCGAGAGGGGGCAAATCAAGGGTCGTTCCACCCGTTTGCACCCCTTGGCTCCGCCCTCTGTCGCAAGCCCCCACATCGAAACGATCACCCGCCCGGTGGCGGCGTGCGCTGTGTCTTGACGATTCCTTGTCGCTCCCGATGCCGCCGGCCCGCAGATGGGCAGGAACGACTACCTGCCTTGCTCCACCCACCGCCGCAGTGCCCGCTCGAGGTCGCGGACCTCGTCGCGATTCTCGAAGAGTGCGCCAGCCGCCTCACGAAGCTCGCGACGGACTTGCTGATTCTTTGCTGCATCGCATCCCAGCTCGACTGCCTTCTGGGCATACTCCGCCGCACTCGCCGCGATCATCGATCCCAGACCCATCTGCCGGTACATTCCGTAGGTCAATCTCCCGCGGAGAAAACGTCCGGGATGGGTCACGACCGGGGTCCCCACGGCAAATGCCTCGTAACTGGTATTGCCCCCACAAAAAGGGTAGGGGTCGAGGATCACATCGGCGGCGGCGAGCAAATGCAGAAATTCCGACTGCGGCATGGACTTTATAAACTTCACCCGCCGTAATCCCTCCGGCAGCACGCTTGCCCAGCGACGCTGGAGAGCCTCGGTCCATGCCGCGACGCGCCCTTCCATGACCACTAGTTCCCCCTCAGGGTCCAGCTCGAGGATGGCCCGCAGTGATGCATCAAAGTCTGGATGAAATTTGAAGCTGGTCTGCGGACAGAGGTAGGTGTGTCGATCGGAGCGCAGCCCAAACGATTCCTTCTCGCGCCGCAGACCGCTCAGTTTCGGCCGGTGATAATAGACGCCCATCCCGGGGAGCAATTCCAGCCGTTCGGTGTAATGCGCGGCCGCTCCGTCGGGCTCCGCCAGGGCGCTCGACAAATAATAATCAATCGCCGGACTCCCGCTCGTGTCGGGGTGCCCCCACGTCGCGGCCTGGATCGGAGCCATCCGCGAGTAACACAACGACTGCGTCATTGCATCCATCCCGATGTCGGCAAAGATCAGGATGTCCAGCTCCAGTTCCGTGATCTTCTCGCGTGCGATTTGCACGTGGCGCGGCAGCACGAGATATCGATCGGCCGCGGTGCGAAAGGCCTCGGTCATGGCATCGGTCGAACGATTGAGCGAGATGACCGTGACTTCGAATTCGCTCCGCGAGAGCTCCTGAATTCGTCCCAGGTTCAACCTGCCAATCGTGTGGTCACGAAAATAGGCCGAGAGGAAACCGACCCGAATTTTGCTCCCCTTGGGTCGCACCGGCTGAGGTTCTTCCGGACGTGAGTCAGGTTCTCGCGGCGGTACAGGTCGACAGGGAATCTCTATTTCGTGCTTCCTTTCGGGTTCGCTTCTCATTCTAATATCCAGCAATGTGCGATGGACGCATACTAACGTCCAGAGGTGGATGCAAACGCGACTCCCTCCATCGAAACCTGGGTCTTGCGACGCTCGAGGCGGATCGATGTGGCTGATGAAACCCTCTGAAAAAATTCAGCCGATGTTGCTGGGGCTGCTGCTTGCGACCGCCGCGGCCGAGGTATGTTTTTCGCTACAGACTCCGGTACAGGCGACAGCGCAGGGTCCAGCCTCCGACGCCCCCGGCCACGATTCGCGCGCGCGGTCCGGAAAGGTTGTCCATGTCATCGATGGTGATTCGCTGGAGCTGGAGATCGGTGCGGAGCGAGTCGTCGTTCGTCTCCAGGGGATCGATGCCCCCGAGTATCGCCAAGCTTACGGCAAAGCCTCGCGGCAATCGCTCGCTCGGCTGACGCTCGGCAAACAAGTGACCGTGACCAGTTCGGGTGTCGACAAAGAGAATCGACTGCTTGCGGTCCTTCGGGTCGATGGCACCGAGGTCAATGATGGCACCGAGGTCAATGATGGGATCGAGGTCAATGCCAAGCAGATTGAGCTCGGGATGGCGTGGCACTTCAAACGCTTCGATAAGCGCGAGACCCTGGCTCGGCTGGAACGAGAGGCGCGGGAGGCCAAACGTGGGCTGTGGAGCGAGCCACGCCCGCTTCCCCCTTGGGAATATCGCGATCGACGTCAGCAGGCAGACAAGCCGCGCGATCCCAACGCTCGTTACTGGCTCAACACCCGGTCGAACATTCGCCATAACGAATCGTGTGAGTATTTTCAGAAATCGAACCAGGGTCGGCTGTGCCGCGCCGATGAAGGACGCGGGTGTTCGTTGTGCGGTGGCTAGCGAACTCACCGAGCAACAAGGTTGTTGCTCGCGACTGCAGGCGACGCGCGATTGAAGCTTGCTCGGACGATGATGCCTCAGAGCAGGGGACTGGCCAGACGAAGCGTGTTTTCAAGAAATCGATGGACATAGCGGCGCTCGTTCCACACCTGGGGTGTCAGCCGCGTGGCATCGGCGAGGTACGATTGCTGCAAGTGGACCAGCTGGCCGACGAGCGATTGATCGTAAACGTAGAGGGCTACCTCGTAATTGAGCCAAATACTTCGCATGTCGAGATTCACTGTGCCGAACATCGCGATGCGACCATCGACCGAGATCGATTTGGTGTGAAGCAGTCCCTTGCCATAAAGATATATTTCGACGCCACATTCGAGCAGTTCATCGAAATACGATCGACTTGCATGCCGCGTGAGGAACGAATCGACTTTCTCGGGGACGATCAATTTCACCGCGACACCTCGCGACACCGCACCGCGAACGGCGAACAGCAGTGCATCGTCGGGGACGAAATAGGGGGTTGTCATCAAGATCGCCGCTGTCGCCCCATGGATCAGGGCCAGCATCATCTGCAGCTGGGCATCCCCCGATTCCCCCGGTCCTGAAGGCACGACTTGGATTGCCGCGGTTCCGCAGGGGGGAGGTACCTGCAGCTCTGTTTCGCAAACCAAATCGGCGAGCGGTTGTTTGGTCTCCAGCGCCCAGTCGCCGAGCATCGTCAGGGCCAGGGGTGCGGCCACAAAGCCCTCGAGCCGAACCATCGCATCGACCCACCGGCCGACCCCAGAGTCCTGCTTGAAGAAACGTGGATCGACCAGATTCATGCTTCCAGTCCAGGCTGTGGTCCCATCGACGACAACAATTTTCCGGTGCAGCCGCAGATCATTCCTTCCCAGCACCGCGCGTCCGAGCCCCGTGGGGAGTGCGGCGCGGAGATGGACTCCGGCGGCGCGGAGTCGACGGGGCTGGTCGCTCTTCCACCATGGACGTGCCCCCAGTGCATCGACCAGCAGATAGCAGCAGATGCCGCGCTGCGCCGCGCGGCAGAGAGCCTCGAGGACTCGATCGGCCTCCCCGCCTGCGTTCCAGATGTAGAACTCCATGAGCACGCTCTTTTGAGCCCTGTCGATATCGGCGCTGATGGTGCGGAGGATCTCATCGGTGCGGTCAAAGAGCTGAAAATTATTCCCTCCAGCGGTCGGGATCCCTGCGAGGCGAGTCCCCAATTTATCCATTGCCGCAGCGATCGGGGGCTGTGCTGTCCAGTCAATTTGCGTCATCTCGGCGACCTGTCCTTGAGCGGCCAGCTGCTGGGCATCGGCACGAAAGGTTTTCAGCCGCGATCCCCGCGATCGCTCGATCCGTCGTTCGCCCACCAGCAGGTAGAAGAGGGGGCCGAGAAAAGGGGTCAGCGCGATCAGGAGGAGCCAAGCGAGCGCGACGCCCGTTGCCGGGCGCCGCATGATCACACGGATCGCCAGTGCGAAAACGATTGTCGGGTGGAGAATCCACAAGAGCCAAGAACCGAGTATAAAGGCATCGTGCATGAAGTGTTTTTTTCCGGGAACGCCGAGCGAGTCTGAGAGCCGTGTGCCGCAACGCAGTAAACCGTCCGCTGTTTTTCCTTCCCCGCATGCTCTGGTTGTGTGGTGGCTTCATCGGTTTCCTTGGGTCCTTGCAGACCTGTGGGGGTGGCGAGCCGATGCGAGTGTGTGTGCCTGCCGGCCAGTCGAACATGGAGGGGCAAGCGGTCAGCGACGTGACCGGAAAAGATTATAATGAGAATCGAGGGACGCTTGTCGAATGCATGGCGAATCCCGGGTGCGGGGTGCGGTTTGCGAAGCTTCGCGAGGGGGATGGAAGATGGCGATTTCGCGATGATGTTTGGTTCTCTTATCAGCGCGAGAATCAGGATCATCCTCGGACTCGGCGAGCGATCGAGGGATGGGAGGTTTTGGTGGATGATCGCTTGGCGAACGAGGAACACCGAGAGCTCGGAGTGCGGGCCGTGCGGTTTCTGGAGTCCAAGCTGTTTGAGATCGCGGTGGTGATGCCGGCGGAGCGGCTGGCAGAGCTTCGCAAGGTGCGGATTGTCCTTGATTTGGAATGTGGTGGGCTGCAGTCGATGCAGTACCATCCGAGCTTATGAGCGGTTTCGAGAGAGCGGGGCAGGGGAGGATGTGGTGCGTTTTGATGGGGAACGAGAGCGGCACTACGGATTGACCGACCCGAAAGAGTTTTTCGCCGAGATGACGGAAGCTTATTTCGGTGTCAACGACTTCTATCCCTTCAATCGCGCGGAGCTCCGCGGGTCGCAGCCAGAGCTGTATCAATTGCTCGACGAGATTTGGCGCGGCGCACGATAGCCGCAGTGGTGGAGGGATGCGATTCCTTTCACACCAGCCGTGTGGCGTGCCAATCACACCAAAAACCGAAATCTCGTGCTGTGGACATACGAAAATAGGCGGCGCGGTGAAATTCGATCAGGGATTGTGCTTCGTCCACGGTGCTCCACTGTCCATCGAGGGAATCACCAAAGGGCCCCGTGGCTCCGGCTGGGTATTCGTAGCCCAAACGTTCTTTCAGTTTCGTTCGCGACGATCGCTTCACGCGACGAAAGAGGTGGTCGTACCCGCCGCGATTCAAGAACTTGCTGATCGCTGCTGTGAAGCTGAGTGGACGGTCGTCGTAGATTCGCTCCGCATCAAGTACCTGCAGGCTGGTCTGGTCGACAAGCTTGAAGCGGTTATAGCCGAGGTCGCGAAGGACGAAGAGGGTTTCAAGATAGGTTTCGGGGCCAGCCTTTTCACCCTCGGCAAGGCACTCAGTTTCGACGGAGATGAATCGTGGACGGTGGGGATAATCGAGCAGGGTTTTCGCGCAGATTGCGTCATAACCTTCGACATCGATTTTGCAGTAATCGGGAGTGCCGTACTGTTCGAAGAGGCGATCGAGCCGTCGCGTGGGAACTTGAATGTTACAGTCGGACCGTCCCCGGCGATCTGCGATCCCCGATTTTATCGAGCTCCAGACCGTCGTCTTGCTGAGGTGAAAATCGATCGTCCCCTCCGAATCAGAAACGGCTGCGTGTTCGAGGCGAAGCTGACCTGAGTCAACTTCCCTGGAAAACTCATTCTTTGCCCACGCGATGTTTCTTGGATCGGCATCCACGGCAACGACCCGGTAACCCATCTCAAGATAAGTGCGAGTATCCTCACCGCGATGGAAACCGACGTCAAAAATGAGTGACGGCATAGGCGTTTCCTAAGAGGGGGTAAATGGAGGAATGCGGGTGGGTACAGGGCTGATTTACGGCTCTCTCGCGAGGAGCCGCATGGGATGAATCGAGATTGGGTTCATCGCGAACCGGGGTGGAGACGATGCTCGCGGAGTCCATCTTATGCTCATAGTTTACCTTGCATCTGGAAGACCCACTGCAGGGCTTGATCCATCATCGTTTCCCCGGCTCCTACGGCGGCGGGGGCGACTTGGGTGTCTGCGCCATAACCCCCTTGGGCGGCCCCTTCGATCGTCGGAAAGTACTGGTGATAGCCATTGCAGTAGCCGAAGAAAAAGAGCCGCTCGACGCGGGCGCGTTCGCGGAGCCTGAGGGCATGCTGGCAGAAGAATTCGCCGGAGCCGCCGACGAGCGCGATCTGGTTATTGAGGAGGGCGACGGTGATGCGGGGGCGGATCCCTTCGGTGTATTCATCGACAAAATTTGCGACCAGTTCGGGAAAGAAGGCCAGCGAGTAAGCACCCACGATGAGTGGGTTGTTGAAATTGGTTCGCGAGGGAAAAGAAAAGCGTTCTTCGCGCACCTGGACCGAGGGATCGCGGACTGGCTGCGGCTGGAGCGATGCGGCGAGCTTCGCCGCTTGTTCCCCGAGTGCCTTACCATACTGGGCATGGTCCCCGAAAGGACCTCGGTTGGTCGAGAGATCGCCGGCGGCCCCCTGCATAAAGACCGCAGTTCCGCCGAGCTGGGCTTCGATTTCCGCTCGCATCGCCCCCGCAAAGTCTGCCGAAAAGAGGAGCTTGTCGGCGGGGATGCTGGTCGGATGGGCGGTGAAGTTGACAAGGATCGCGAGCGGCTTGTTTTGCTGGGCATCATCCAAGCGGAGGAGTGCGAGGGTTCGGTCGAGCGGGATGGGTTCCCATTTGCTGTGGCGGTTGCGGTTGAAATTCTGCAGCTCGACAGCGCCATGGGCCAGCGTTGCCGGAACCAGTTTCGCATTGGCCTCGAGAATTGCGGCGACGATCTTTTCTTCGAGCAGCGCGTTGTAGCGGATCGCCGCATCAAAACGTCCTCGACCGCGCCCCGGCCGATCGCGGAGCTCTACCACCGGGCCATGATGCGTGTGCGAACCGGCGATCAGGGAATGCTCGATTCCCCCCTCGTCTTTGATCCGCTGGCGAATCCGCAGCAAGGATTCCTCATTGGGGGATCGCCCCAGATCGAGCCCGACGATAGCGAGCTTGACACCGTCGGCCTCGATCACAATTGCGGTGGCCATGAGTGGGTCGAGAGTCCCTTCGGAAAGAGAGCCATGGCGCTCGCCGTAACCCCACATCGGGACCGGTTCCTGAGGGGTGATCTCTGCTCGAGCAGCTCCAGCGCGGAAGTCGCTTGCCATTAAGTTCGAGCCACCGAGGAGGGCGAAAAGGACGATGCGGAGGGAGAAGGGCAACATGTGCGGGGCCGCCGAAAGGAGGAATCGATTTTTGGGGGAACCCTAGCGCTTGGGAAGGAGCATAGCAAATCGACGCGGGAAATGCGCCGGTCGATCCCTCGAGGAAGGAGAAGAGCTGGGAAAGCGGGCGATGGGTTTCTCGCGAAGGGGATCGTGGCCTGGCTGCGATCATGGCTCCGCGCAGTCGAGCGGCGCGGCGGCCTGATGGGGGCGAGCAAAGCAAAGCTC
>Ga0169931_10002559_pt1 | contig 29565 bp, 10 predicted proteins | sample Kivu_15m_20L_FD_129675 | JGI IMG/M metagenome (GOLD analysis project Ga0169931, IMG submission 129675) | Freshwater microbial communities from Lake Kivu, Western Province, Rwanda to study Microbial Dark Matter (Phase II) - Kivu_15m_20L... | ecosystem: Environmental > Aquatic > Freshwater > Lake...
AATGGTGTAGGGAGACTCGCTGGGGTAGATGAGGTCGATGGCTTCTCTGACTACAATGCGAATGTAGTGGTGGGTTTGAGACAGCACGTTTTGCAGAGCGATGCTTGCGGCTCCTCCCAGCACCAAGCCTTGATGCAGCGGGAGCTTAGCGAGAGAAGAAAATAAGGTGGTGGGGGTTTTCTTGTCAGACGCAGTTGAAAACCATGGCATTTTGCAGAGTGCGCCTCGCATATATATACAAAGTTTCAACCTTTTCAAAAAAGATGCGAAGTTATGTTTGGGCGTCTCACACTCCGGATCACTTGCTCGCTCCTAGCAACAGCGACATGCTGGTGACTCCGAGGAAACGGCGATATTACGAAAACTGCAACACTAATAGCTATGCAGCAGACAGAGACCAAGATTTCTGGGGAGCCTACCTTGGTTTTTTTATTTGCTTCGTCTTTGTGTTCTTCCTCATTTTCGTCTTGTGGTATCCCATGTCCTACTACTACAACGACAACGACCTAAACAATAATGGGATCCACGACGCGCGCGAGCGGTATTATGTTCACAGACATGGAATCTGGTAGTGTTGGATCACACTATAAATGTATTGCAAATAAATATTCTTTGAAAAGTGTCTAGATGGTATATGATGAGCAGCAGAGTCATAGTATTCGTAAAGGACCTTTCGGCGGCAGAGACCGCGTGCGACAGCATCAGGAGGTGTCCCATACTGGGCTTCGACATGGAAGGAAAAAATCTAGGAAGAAACGCGTCGGTTAGCCTGGTGCAGATCGCGGTGTCTCCCACCTTGGTCTACCTTTTCGACGTCTTGGCGCTGGGAGCTTCCCTCTTTGGCCCCAAGACCCTCCTCCCCATCTTGACTGACCCTTGCGTGCTCAAGCTGTGCTACGACTGCCGCTGCGACTGCGAGACGCTCTACCACCAATTTGCAGTGCAGCCCTACGGCTTCTACGACCTGCAGATTGTCTACACGTACCTCTTCCAGAACAAGGGGGATCCCTACCTCAAGGGCTACCACAAGGCCCTGCAGATGCCAGGCATCCTCAATCCCTCTCTTCATGAGGAGGCCCTGGACTTGCAGTCCAAGATCGCGTTCAAGAAGCAGTGGAAGAACGCCGACATGGGCAATGTTATGTTTGAGAGGCCGCTGTACGAGGCCTTGGTGAACTACTGTGCCATTGACGTGGTGTATTTGTTCAAAATGTTTGAGGCGTGGCACATCTCCAGAAAGTTTATCGTGCGCCTGACGTACCAGCGGATTTACCAGCATCTCTGCAGAGACGACGACGCCAGGGCGCTCCGCGTCATGTCGGAGATTGACTTTGGGAAGTACTGGAGGAAGCCAGTGATTCGAGTGGTTGGAATGAATGTTTAGAAATTCGTGTTGAATGTTGAATTCTTTGTGTTTGATTTGTGTTAGATATTAAATTCTGATTGAGTTAGGGCTATTAATTTTTCATGCAATGCACGTGCTTCTTGAGCTAATGGCTCAATCCGTTGCTTGTCAATGTAGTTTGATTGTGGTGCATGCAGTAGCTGTTGTGGTGGATGTAGCTGTGGTTGTGGTGGTAGATGTGCCTGTGGTTGTTGTGGATTATAAAGAACTGGGAGTTCAGAGTGAAGATCCGTATTAAATGGCGCAGGGGTAGCAGGTAGTGGTAGTGGTTGTGGTTGTTGCATATAATGTGGAACTTGAGCAGGGGCTGGGGCTGGAGCTGCAGCACGAGGGGGGTAATCTATTAAAATCTTAACTTGCTGATTTAGGTAGTTGTATATTCCAGGATCAGCTGGTAATCCATTAATTTGTTTATGATTATCAACATAATAAAATTGGTTGTCATTTCCTTTATACACAATACCAAGTGGTTGTATTGTTCCATTATTATTTAAACTTACTATGCAGTGACCTGTTGCAGCTTCCACATAAAAGTTCAAACTCATCCTTTAAACTTTCCCTAAATTCAACTTGTGTTCTTTTTCCAAACTTTTATAAGCTTCTTTTATATTTCTGCCCCTCTTAAGCTGCATATAGCAAATGGCGCACAAGAACAGAATACAGAGCACCAGTATCAAAATCACAATATAAAAGAATCTGAACGCGTCCATCAATTGCCCCAAGTCAGAAAACCACTCAATCTTCCCGTCCGACACCTCCGGCGAATCAACGGGCCTGTCAAAGTATCCAGCGTTGGTATTCTCAAACGTCTCATTGGCCAGCTCGGCGTTGGAGACAGTCTTGTCGAGAAGGATGTAGGGAACGTTGATTTTGATTTCGTTGAGGTAGCTCCCCGCTATGCACTTGAGGATGGTTGTCTGGAGCTGGGTCCTGAGGCTCGCGAGTTTCGCGCCTAGAAAGTGCTCGTATGCGTCGAGATTCGAGCAGTTGACGAGTCCCACGTAGCAGGACGTCTGGAAGATGACCGGGACTGGCGTGCCCTTGAACAGGCACTTGAAAAAGTAGCCGTAGTTGAGGCTGGTGTACAGGATATTGTCTATGTCGTAGCAAATCTTCGGCACTCTCACGAGCTTCAGGGAGCTGGACGGCACGTAAATAATGAAGTTGAGGGAGTAGACGCTGATGAGGGAGGATGGCTCCTCTGTCTTCTTGATCTTGCAGTCCAGCGGGGACGTGGCTCCTGCGAGCGACGCGCAGTTTTCAGCGCACTGACTGGGCAACTCACCTTTCCTCGAGCCTCGTGGGCAGTACTTGTTGAGCGGGCACATGACGCAGGTGCTGAGGTTTTCATTCCACGTGAATCCCGCCTTGCAGCGCGTGTTTCTGCAGTCGCCTGCTCCCTCTTCGTATTCTTCGAGGAATGGGATTGGGGGGCACGCCTTGCATGCAAAGTTTGCAGAGTCTGTGCAATTTTCGAGGTATGACCCAGTGGGGCACTTGAACGAGGGCTTTGCGCACTGCCTGCACGTGGGCTCGAGCGCGCTGCTGGTCTGATAGTAGCCCTCCCGACACCTCCACGTGCAAGATTGGTTGGTGTAGTTCAAGCGCTGGGCGTGCAGGGGCAGGCTCTCGCTGCATGGCAATGTGGATTCGTGAATGAGGCGAGCGTAGCCCCACTCCACCAAGACGACCGTGGCTACTTCGAGGAGAAGCCAGACTGTGCATTTCATATTTTCATTCTGTTTCGCCTTTAAAAATAGGTAAATAAACGTGATATATAAACTTATATATAATCCCATATTCTGCATGTCTTGGCCTTTGGCATTCATCTTCTTGCTTTATTTTCGCGGAGCGGGGGGGTCGGGGTGGGACTGCAGTGGGGGCTGCTGGGTGCATCCCTACGAAGACCTCTTTTCCATGTACAATGTTCCTGTCATGTCGTCTGAATTTTGGAACTGCCCCTCTTGCACCTCTCTGTACAGCTGCTCCACCCTGTCTCCATACAAATACGAGAACGAGTGCTATGACAAGGATATCTTGGGATTGTGTCCCGACTCTACTATCCTCAGCGACGCCAATCGATTCTTGGGTCCTCTCCTCAACATGACAGATCCCTACTATTTTTGCAAGACTCAGTCTTGCCTCTCCGGCTTTTACTTTGAGGGGTCGTCATGCCAGCCTTGCGTTTCCCAAAACATTCCAAACTGCCCCAAAGCCCAGCATCCCGTGCGCTGCAAAAAGCAGGCTTTTGGATCTCCTGATTGCGCCCCGTGCACGTTTCCAGTGCTCAGCAATACCACCGTGTATAGGTATGGCTTCGGTGCGTTGTACACCCCCTGCACGAGCATCCAAGAGAGTGGAGCGGTGGTGCTTGGGAGAATCGCCTACGAGGACAAGTCCACCGAGTATTGGCAGGCCTTCTTTGGCAAGTGTGCTTTTGCGCTGACGCCCAAGTGGGATCAAGGCTTCTGTGGAGTGGAGTGCAGCGAGGGCTACACCATGACCAGTCCTGCTGCCAATCCCCTTTTCGGGCATCCCGAGTGCGCAAAGTGCAAGACGCAGTGTCCCGAGGGATCCCTCGCGCCAGCTTGTCCAGGCACCGACCGCGTCAAGCCAGAGGAAAATGGCGGGCAGTGCATTTCGTGCGGCGTTGCGATTCCTGTCCACGCACACTGGAAAGGCCACTCCTGCGAATGGGAGTGTGATGTGGGCTATTTTTTCGAGAGCGGGCAGTGCCGATCGTGTGCCGAGCGCAGCATTCAGGCCAACTGCTCCACTTATTATTATTATCTGAACTGCACGCACTGGGGCCCGGGAGAGTGCACGCCCTGCTTCACGCAGTGCTACGATGGGCAGTACCTGAGCTCTCCCGTGTGGCAGAGTGACTGCGAGTGCCTTCCATGCGACCGACCCCAGCTTGGCAGGACCTACGTTCTCAAAAACTGCTCCAACGACCGCCTGAGAGGGTCCAACACGGAGCTGGCGCAGTGTGTGGTGTCTTGCGGCGCGGGGTCCTACATGTCGAGGAATTGCTCGCTGCATCTCAACAGCGTCTGCGCTCCCTGCACGCAAGCGCAGCCGGGGAAGTGGCGCGTTGCGGCGTGTTCGCAGTATGCAGATGCAAAGTATGTGGACTGCCCTTTAAACAAGAGCTGCGACGGAACGTCTGTGGTGCGAGACTGTCCCGGACATCTGCGGGCCGTGGCCGGCTTTTGTGTGTGTCCTCCTGGCATGGAATTTTTAGTGGATGGCAACAGCGACTTGTGCATTCCCTCCGTGTGTCCAACGTCCACGTACTCAGACCGAGTCTCTGGAAATTGCAAGCCCTGCTCGGATCCCCGAGACATCCAAGAACGCCTGACGGTCCGCCCTCTCTCGAATCCATCCTTGATGGGCCTCGATGCGTGCTACTGTCCTCCGCGCTATTTTGTCCACGTCGCTTCGCAGGGCTCGGAGTACATGACTTGCGTTCCCTGCGGCGACTTGAACTGCGCAGCCTCCAAGTTGGAGACTCAGCAGGCTTGCACGGGCAGGACCTCGTGGGAGCCGCAGTGCGTTTGCAGCGTGCCCCCTGGCCTCAACTCGAGCGTGGGAATCCTGGACGGGTGCGAGAACCAGAAGCCAGCGTGCCAGCGAGGCTATGCTTCGACTTCCATTGCAGTGACCAACGTCAACGAGTACAACTACGACAAGTTCAATTTCTTTTACGCCAGCGAGCGAAAAAACGTTTCTTTGACTGTGTTTTCGATAGAGGAGACTTGGAGATCTCTATTGGTTTTGGATGCAGATTATATGTTGGCGCTCTCTGCTTCATCGCAACTTGTTTTGATCTATCGCCTTGAGGTGGCTTCCTCGCTTGACTTGTCTTGGTTTCTGCAGATCGATCCACAGAAGCGACTTTCCAACGTGGCTGTCAAGAGTATTCGCTTGCACACTCGAAAAAAAGACTACTCGTTTGCGAGCGATTCTTTCCGAGTGTGGGTCCTGTTCTCTTATGACGGCTACTGTGACAACATGGAGGACCGCGTTCAGTCGTGTTCTGCCGTGGAGCTCATTTCGCTCTTGAGGAAGACGTCGGAACTGGATGCCACATTCTGCTACCTCAACTTGTGCCTTTACTGGCATTCCAGCGCGAGGTGGGGCTCTCAATTCCCCGAAACAGCTACAGCGCTGCCTCTTCAAACCTTTGTCTTTGGGAGAGAAGAGGATTCAGACCCCAACATTTATTTTTTGGTGTCAGATCACACCATTCTTCGGTATCCGCTCTACTTTTCGACGTCCTACGACGACTCATTTCAAACTCTGTTTTCGGTCCCGCCAGCCAACCGGACCATGACGAGTGTTTTGGACATTTGCACGGGTGTGCGCGGGCTCTACTTGCTCCTCAAAGAAAACCAACTGGCCCTCGACTTAAACATTCTAAGAGCGCGGTATTCTTTATTTTTTCTTGACGCCTCCATGCCAGCGGCCCCCGAACTTTGGCTTAGCAGCATCATGGACGAGGCGCAGGGTTTGGACACCTTCGACTATCATCTGCTCTGGGTGATGGGCAAGTACCAAAACATTCTCGTGGACCTGTGGAATCGCTACGTATCCACCTATTTTTCCGACGAGGCTGAAATTTTGTCTCGGCCTGGCGCTGTCATATCCAATGTTTGGGGCTACAAGTCACCGCTTTCCGACTTAAATGTTTTTCAAGTAGCAGCAGTGGTAGATGGAAATTCTTGGACGGTGATTTCCAACATGGTGGTGTGCCCCCCTGACTACCTCTCGTACCAAGGAGCCCTGAGACAGTGCGTGGTAGCATTCTGCACGCTCGAATTTCCATGCGGCCCCTACTCGAGTCGAGATGTTGGCACCCACCAGTGCAACTGCAAGCCCGGATACCATGCTCAGGTGAAGGAATGCACGGCGTGCACTGTGGCGAGCAGCTCGAATTCTTATTGTACAGGTCGGGGGCAGCAACAGTGCCCTGCAAACTCTGTCTTGTCCAGAGACCTTGCTTCCTCGTCGAGAGACTGCTACTGCAATCCTGGCTTTTTCAAGACAGACACTGGCTTCTGCTTGCCGTGCACTGTCAATGTGATTTGCCCCTTCTTTGACACCCTGATCCCGATCCCCTGCAATCACCTAGGACTCACTCTGGTAGGGCAGCAGCAGAATCCTCACAGCTGCTACTGTCCGCAGAGGACGTGGGGACTCACGTGCATCAAGTGCAAGCAGGACGAAGTATGTCCTCTGGAAGACAATGCTGCCCTCATTCCCACGGTCGAGACGTGGAATATAGAATTTGTGGGCTACATTCACAACTTCAACGACTTGACCTCCTGCATAGACCAGTATTTCCGAGGAGATGCTGCTGCGTTGGATGCCTATTCCATGTACATCATACCGCAGGGCTACTCCTCGAAAGTGGACGACTATGCTTCCCTGGCACTCACGTCCTATCAAGACTACATTTTCTTCAAGCTCATTGTCTTGCTCAGGACCCAAGACGACTATTTCTCGAATCATCTCGATCAGTGCATGCGCAATCGAAATATTTGGAATTTGCGGGTCGAGCTGGTGTCGAGAAACGTCAAGCCCCCGCTCTTCAGGCGCCGCCAGCTCTGCGGCGAAATTCACGGACAGCCAGGTTTTTGGGAATGGAATGGCCTTTCTGCGTCCACCAACTCTGAAGACTGCATCTGCATTGCTGGATACGAGCCCGTCACTGTAGATTCTGGGAGGTGGACCGACACGGTCAAGTGCTACCCTTGTCTCAATGGGACCTTTCGAGCGGGGGGTTCTCTGGGACGCTGCGTGCCCTGCACTGATATTTCCAACGAGTACGCTCCCTACCTTGCCATGACGGAGTGCATTTGCAAGCCTGGCTACGTCCGCTCCGACATTTCCATGCTGTGCGAGCCCGCAGGTGAAGTGTACAAAAACTACATCAGCAGCGCTCCTTCGTGGTATGCAGTCATCAGCGTGGAGCTCAACGTCATTATTATTGCTTCGAGCATCAGTGTGGCATTTTTGGTGGGTTTGATCTTGTTTATTTATTTTTTGTGGAAGTGAAAAAAGGGGGTGTGTTTACGTGCGAGCTTTCTTTCTCTTCTTTTTGGAAGTCAGCTCCTGTCTTTCCTCGTCTTCTTCTTCCTGCTCGCCCGACGAGCCTTTACCATTTCCATTGTTGCAGTTGTAGAATAGGTAGCACGACAGACACGAAGACAGCATGACGACCAAGAGCACGATGCCTACGAGGATCATGCCCATGGTGGTGTCTTCGATGCCGTCAGCAATGTGCCCAAAGTTGAATCCGCACGAGAAGCAAAACGAGAGCGCGGTGCTTCCGGTAGAGTTTGTCGAATTATTGTCAACAGACATTTTAGGGGATGCTTTTTCTCAGCATATATATTAGTTTTAATCCAAATTTTCTGCATTATTTGCATGGATGATGAGGACGATGGCATTCAGAAAGATGTCAAATGCGCTTTGGATCAAGGAGGGCGTCGCGAGTAAAACAGTGAGCATGAGCATCCCAGACACAATCACTTCGTGCGTCGTAAAGAGAGCGCAGAACCGGTGAGCCTTGACGAAATCAGGGTCCAGTTCGAGCATGTCTACTACTTTGGCGAAATAATACGAAGACGAGGTGAAGTCTCTGAGGAGCCCAATCTTCTCTGTGAAGGACGCGACTTTCCTGCACCCCGCCGTGCTCATCTCGCACAACCACCAAGCCATGGGATCTTGCCACGACTTCATGAGGAAAGGCGAGTCTGAACACTTTTTGAAGCAGTCTGAGTTCGAGGACGAAGAGATGCCATTCAGAGTCTGCAGTACTCTGGCGCCGTCTGGCACGAGCTTGCTGATGGTCCTGTTGGTGACTCGTTTGTACGGAAGGCACGCGGACTTCACCAAAAAGTAGGGGATGTCAATCTTGGATGGAATCATTGCCTTGACTTCGGCGATGAGGTCGTGGGGCAATTTTGGAGGGATCATGGGAAAGCACAGGGGCGAGACATTGTACAGGCTCCAGAGCAGCACAATGGGAAACACCACGACCCACAGCAGGAAAGACACGATGTTGGAGGAGGAAAGGCAAGTCGCGATCAAGAAAAAGACGACGAAGAGGATCGAGAACCACGGCAGCACGCTGCGAGGAGGGTCTGGTCCAAACGTCAACTTGGAATAGTTGCACTTTGAGATGTCTGCTAGAAACCTCTTGCCAGTAAAATAATTTTTCTCGACGCTTTCTTCTTCCGAAATGTTCGCCACAAACGACTTGAGGATTCGACTTCCCTCGACAGTGCCTCCCGAGAAGAGCAGCGACACTGCCTGGTATGCCATCAAATTGTAGAGCGTCTGAGCAGGAGGCGCGCTGTCGTTTTCGAAGCTAGGAAAATTATAAAAGAAGATGGGACTCTTGTGGACCGAGAAATTGTACATTTTGTTGTCGTAGAAGCTGACAGTGATCCAAAATACCTGGGATATCTCGTACAAGACAGACTCGAGGGACTTGCATCGAAACGATTCTCTGCCCTGCTCCTGCTCAATGTTCGTCACCTGAAGAAGTTTTCTTATCTGATGAGAGCTTGGTAGTGGCTCGCTCATGCTGTGGCTCCTCCTACTACTGTTGACTGCGAATGTTTTGATGAGGGTCGTGATGATATCTTGGGCTCCAGTCCACACCTCGTGAAATCCAGGTCCATTGACGTTGTCCACCAAGAACTTGAATGCCAGGTCCTTGTCTTGTGCAGTCACTTCATGTCGGAGATCCTCGTTCAAAAACCATAGCTTGGGCGCGTTCAGCAAGAGCGTTGGATTGGCCTTAAATGACTCGATGCCGTGCCAATTCGCGAGAATTTCCGCCATCTCCAGCGCGTGGATGCACTCTTTGACCCTGACTCGATCTGCGCTTGCGGAAGAAATACACTGTGAGAGGGTCCGATTCTGTGGCACGCTCAGCAGCCTCCTCCTTCCCGCGCCCTCATTGGGATTCAAGAGAGTCGTGATGAAGGACTGCGACGTGGCCTGAAAATTGACGAGCACGACAAACGTCTTGGTGATGGAAGCCGCTGCCGAGGACAGAGGCAGCGTGACGCGCATGCACAGGATATTCTGACGCTGCACTTTGCCAAGCACGCAGGGTCCCACGGCCAGGTCCGAGAAGTCCATCTGGACAGTGACGTCGTCTATGTTGATGAAGTTTTGGTTGTTGGATACGAAGCACTGCTTCGTGGGGTCAATCAGAGACACTCCTCCGCTGCTGGCTTCAGAGCACGTCTGGAGGAAGCTGGTTTGCTGCACGCTGGCGCAGACGCATACTCCCAGGTTGTCTCTTCCGTCCATGACGCATATCGAGTCCTGGTTGAGCTGCCCGCACGTAGAGCACCGCATGGAAGCGGCCGAGCTCCTTGCCGTGTCTATGGAGGTCGCCATGCTGCAGATTGCTTCGGACGAGGAGCAGTCTTGATTGGAAAGGCAGTTGCTGATGCTCTTGATGCTGGTGGAGCACGTGCATCGCTTCAGATAGGTGTTGCACCCAAACGACTGCCCGTCTGCCAGCTGAATGGGGGGGCACGAAGCGCAAGGCACCAATCGCTCTGAAGAGTAGTAGTCGTCGAAGGCGGTGGAATCCAAGGCGCACGTATCTCCCACGGTGCACGCCAAGTACGCAAAGTCTGTTGACCCAGAAAAGATGTTGCTGTAGCCGCTCTTGAGCTGCGAGTCGACCCAGCACCGAGTGGCAAAGGGCTGGGTGCTGAAGGTCGTGTCGTTGAATTTGCCTGCATTGTCGTCAAAGGTACAGGGAACTCTTGGGCCGAAGTTTGCGATGCAGGCTTTTACGTCATAGCCGTGGCTCTGGCCTCTAGAAATGGCATTCCAGATCTTATCCATCTCGGTGCCCACCTGCGGTACGTAGAAAAACGCGACCTTGATCAGCGAAATCCAATTGTACAGGGCGGGAAGCACTATGGGGCACCAGATGGTATACACCAGGAAGTCTAGGGTCGCGTTGAACCGCTCGCACAAGAACTTGAGGATCTCTGCAAACGCTTTGCCTGTTTCTGAGACCCCGAATATCAGCTTCAGGAAGGTGTTTAAGAGAGGCATGGCGATGGCCGCGATTTCCTCAAAGAAGAAGCCAGCATATAGCATCGCCGTCTCAAACATTTCGGTGGCGGCGGCTCCGCTCTTTGCGAAAAACATGGCGAGGATGTTCACCGCAAACATGAGCAAGCAGTAGGCCAGGTACAATAAGCGCGTACCCAAGGTCTTGACGCTCTCCAGCGCGTCCTTGAGGTAATTAATTTTATTTGCTGGGCATGCTTTCTCGGTCTCTTTGCTCAGCTGGATGAGTTTGGAGTCGAGGATGGAATAGGCCGGGCATTGAGTGGAAAAGTCCAGGCCACTGTTGGTGGTGTACGTCTTGAACACTTGCTCGTAGTAGTTTCGCACCGTCTCGGAAGCAAACTGCTGGTTCGTGGTCGACCACTCGTACGGCAGATAAAACATACTGGGCTTGTACATGCAGTCGTTGTTGCCAGCGAGTTGGCAGTTGGCGAGCTTGATCTCGTCGTTGAACTGCAGGAGGGCTTTGCATAGTTCCTGCAAGCTTCCCGTTGGAGCGGGCTCGCACAGTGTGACTCTCATGGTGGTAAAATCAATCTTGGCGTCCTTGTTTGGAAACACTGTTTCGTAGTAGCTTGTATTGCACGCCTTGAATCGATTTGCCCTCCAACTGTCATACTTCACATTTCCTACAAATTTTCGGACTATCGTGGTTGCGTTTTTTTGTCCTTCACTCGTTTGTTTGGTGTAGTAGCTCCAGGTCCAATTTCTTTCTAGACTCCATAAATCTTGGTGTTTGAGTTTAGCGTTTAGAAATTCGCTGAGGGAATCATTGTTGCCTGCAAAGATGAGGCCCTTGAACAGGATGTCCTTGAGCTTCAGTGTGTTGGCGGTGGCACCAGAACCATCTTGTGGCTGAGCAAAATCTAGCAGCGCGCTACTCCTCGCCTCTCGATAATGCTTCAAAAACTCTCTGGGGCGCCACGGTCCTTTGGCTCTGCACCCCCTCGCTTTGCATATGGACACGAGGTCATCTGCGAGCACCCGCGCGAGACTGCTCGAGTACAGCAAGCCAAAGCTGGTTTCTGGGGTGGATAGCTCCTGTGTTGTGGAAGCTCCTGGTCCAGCAAATGCAGGCACGCTTCTTTTCTTGCTTCTGTCTCTCTTGAATTTTCGGATTTTCTTGCCAGCAATCTCATACGCCTTGAGGGGCCTCGTTCTCTCCAACACATATTCGCGTGCGCTGTTGTCATTTGCAGAGAATGCAATGCCTTCGCACTTCACCACTCCTCTGTCCTTTGTCTTGACGGCTAGCAAGCATTGTTTGCCTGCCAAGTCACTGCGCTTTGCAAACGCGTATTTAAAAGCCCTGCCCATGTGGCAGTCGCCTCCCTCCGAGTGCGTGTAGAGCGCGTCTCTGTTTTTTTGGAGCATCGCCTTGTTGCCTGCTGTCCTCATCAGGAAGGGCGTCAGTCGATGGAGAACTCCGCATTTGGCTTGGTTGGTGACTTGATTGGCGTCGTCAATGATTTCTCCAGAGCGCAGCGTGGCGTTGAGTCCGGGAAAGTCGATGATGTCCATGCACCTGTCGTGGAAGTGTGTCATCACCCTAGACAGAGCATACTTTTGATCCATGTACTGCTTGAAAATCTGCTTCAGTCCGCATGGGTTGGTAGCATCTTCTAGGCTCACTCTTCCGTTGCTTAAGTCCTCGTAAAAGCAGAGCCCATTGGTGGTCTTGTAGTCTTTGAGCTTGTCGCCTGCGTCTGTCAATTGAACTAGAGGGTGCATTTTTTGGAATTGTGAAAAGAGAATTTTCGTCACGAGAGGATTGGGGACTTTAGGAGAAAACAGTGGGTTCTGGGTTTGGGTCCAGAATGTCAGTTTCCTGTATGGACAAGACCAATGACCTTTTGCATTTCCCGTTTCCACCAGGCCTTCGAAATTGGGGTAAGTCTTCATCACGACCTCGTAGTCTTGCTGGAATTGAGCGGGCAGAGAATCGAGCCACTCGCGGGGCTTTCGCAAGGACGCAGGCATGGGTCGATTTCGGTAAGGCAGAAGAGCAACTGCCTGGATGAGCAGAGGGCTGCCAGTCTTGGTGTGGTCAAATGAGAATGCTATGTGTGCCGGGTGGGGATGCATCCTGGGCATCTTCAAGAATGCATATTGTTTTTCGTTGCTCTCTTCGTGAATAGAATTTCCCTTCCACAAGCCGTTATTATTCTCATCTAGCATGGCCTGCGTTAGGTAATCTTTTTCGTCGGTCGCGTAGCCTCGCTTGTCGTGCAAATCCGTAAAGCTGACCCTTTCTCTGGCATAAAACAAATTTTGCCCTCCAAAAAGTCCCTGTTTGTGGTAGCAGATGGAGCCGGACAATTCTTTCCTCGCGAGATGGCACAGGTTGGTCTCGTCGTTTTCACTCAATACGTGGAATTGGGGGAACGCTCGCTGTGTACAGTCCTCTTCAGGTCGAAATTCTGAATCCAAGAATCCATCTGGGTACTGGTAAATATTTTTGGGATCTTTGCAGTGCTCAGGCGGGTCGCATTCACATTTGCACAAAATTTTTCTGTTGTCGTTGCCATTGTCCGTGTAGCATTCGTCGAGTCCTCTTGGTCCATGAAAGGGATTGAAATTTCCTCCCAGCCACGGGTTCATGATCTCGATTTTCCATTGGCTGTTTGCCTTGGATTCCACGCATATTTTGTCCGTGAGACTTGACTGTTTGGAAGCACACACGTCGTTGCTCAGGACGTGCTTGGTTTTGACAAGCTTCGTCTCCCGCACGCTCGACGCAAACATCAGCGAAAACATGGTGACATTCGCGTTTGCGACGCTGGCTTTCCATGCCAGACCTTCTCCCGGCGCGATTTTGGGCATCCACACGCCATTGCGTTTCCGGTACACCTTGTCTGCAAACTCTTTGAGGTGCATGCGGCGGGCATCTACAGATGGATTGCACTCTTGGAGATCTGTGACTTCTAGTTTTTGCTCATTGCATACCATGATGTTGTTTTTTGTTGGATTGGCGACCAATTCATTCCACAGCGTTTCGTCAGTCATTCTGAATTCAGATACGTCAATGGGCTCAGCTGGACACTGCAAGCACAAATCTTCAAAGTCTCTGCGTCCCCAAGTCTCTTCATATTTTTTTAGCATCGGCGATTTGTCTCCAATGTCTGCTCTCACTGCGATTTTGTTTTCTTGGTCAGCAAATGAAATATGGCTGCTATTAGACCCCACCATGGTTCGCATGGCCTCGCTGCTGTATAAAAATGGCATTTTTTGTCGGAGGCTTTCTTCGCTGAGAGACTCAGCTATACTTTGGATGGGCATGTTATTGGAATCGCGCATTTGGCAGCCAAACAGGCCGTCGCTGTTGAACACGTTCGCATTTTTTCGTATGCAAGGTGCGCACCTCATCAGATTGCCAGAGAGCGCAGGGCTCACTCCACTTGGAAGGAGGGTGTAGGGCCGCAGATTTTCTCGGTTGCTGACATAATTTCTGCACTCTGGGATGGCCCTGAAGCAGCCAGTCTTGCTTTCTCTTGGAATGTCTTCAAGGCGAATCTTGATGGCGCACACGCCTATGTTGTAGCATCCATTCGACTCCCACTCTGTCCTCCCAGTGCTCCACCAATTATTGATATCTCCGAATTCCATCTCGAATCTAGTAGATCTATCCATGTACGACTCTCGCCAAACCTTTTCTGAGGTTAATCCAGTCGTTTTGAACGAGCCAAACCACCAAGCATTTTCATTGGTGCTTTTTTGAGTCAGCAAATCGTATCGAAGCGTGCATGCTCTGACCTTTGGATTTGACGCATTGCACATCCCATCCGACTTGTCCACCTTGTGGTTCATTCTCTGCAATATGGACTGCCATTCTGTCTTCTCTGTTCCCGTATATCCAAAGACTTGCACTTCGATCCCAGGTGGCACGTATATTTCTTGGATATCGCATTCTACAATCTGTAGGTCGCTGATCTTTTCGGTGTCTCCAAGATACTGCACGAAGCATGCTTCCGTTGCCATGTGGTGGCTTAAAACTTCGCATACGTCGATGGTCTGCGTGTCCTGATTCTTGTATGTGATGGTGATGATGTTTTTGTTGTCTTGAACCACCTTGGAATTGTCATCTGCAAACTTGAAGTACTCGCGATTCACGTCTGCATTCTCAAAGAGACACGGCTCGTTGCTCTGGATGTCTGCTTGAAACTTGCAAAGGTGCTTGTGATCCTCTGCTTGGAACTTGCTTTGGCAGACTGTCTTTTCGAAATATTCAGTGAGATCAAAGTCTAGATTCGTATTCTTTTGGATTTGGATGTACTCGTCGAACGACTTTACCTTCATGATGTCGACATGCTGCGAGGCACTCAGGACTTGCTGCTGAACATAGTTCACGTCTTGGATGATGACATTGATCTTTGATGTCAGCAATTGGCGTAGCATGGTGGTGAGTGAATTGATGATATCGTTCAATGTTGAGCCGTATCCCACATACCTGTCGAGATACTCTGTGGGAAGCGACACTTCTTCTAAAAGCTCAAATAGCGAGTGATTGGTGCAAGGATCTAAAAAGGACATATTGACGCCGAGCTTTGCGACTTCATCTCTGGGGGTCTCACCTTTCGTCAGTGTTTTCACACACGTATTGATGCTATCAGGTGCAGTATCTTTCTCAGAGGTCGTGTTGTGGACAAAATAGAGGGCTTTCATGCACTTTTCGTAGTCTGCCCTGTCTCGAAACATGTAGCAGTTGCGCCGCGCCTTTTTGAAGCACTTGACATTGATATTTTCCTTTTGAATCATCAGCTTGCTGATCACATTGTCTGTGATGAGTCCCTTGAGCCTTTCCACAAATGAAGTGCGCACTTCCACGAAATCTTCTTCTTGTGCTGCGAACTTGACGTATTTTTCGCGACATAACACGTGAATCAAAAAATTATTATTAGTTGACCTCTCCAGCTCTTGACACCCCGAGCCTCCCCACATTGGCAAATCGAAATCGCCAGATGCGAGCATCACCTCCAGATTGGGCATTCTCACTTGCTGCACAAAGGTGCTGGCCAACGCTACGAGCCATGCGTGCTGGAGCCAAGCCAGGGGAATTTCGATTAGCGTGAGGCGGGTGCCCAGGTAGATTCCGCTGGGTTCTGCAGCTTGGTAATGTCTTTGTATGGATCTCTGGACCACGAGAGTGTGCCTGTAGATTCTGTCAATGCACTGGTGGATATGTTCGTAGACCATGGAAGACGTCCTGGTGGAAATGATACTCCTGACAATTTGCGAAGCAGAGGATGTTATCACCTTGTTTAGATTGTCGGTCAATGCAGTGACGTGGTCATTTGCGTTTGCTTCCGTGATGGTGTCCGAATTTCTTGTCGAGAACACGCATTGCTGTGCCTTGGTATTGCAGTGCAAGAGGTTGGTGCGTTCTACCACGGTAAGTTTTTCAAATGTGTCGTCTTCGTTCACCATGACGATGCGAAATGTCTCTTTGAATTCCTCTTTGGTCCACAGAATAGCACTGCAGCTCGTTGTGGCGGAGGCCCATAGCATGTAGGATACCAAAGGAAAGAGCTGCATGTCCAGCACGCACAGCTTGTTGCTCTTCGTTGTGTTGACGTATCCTATGGCCCCGCACAGCCGCAGCGACATTTCTGTGTGATTCTGGACTTTGGATGGAAAAACAGTCATGTCCAGCCGCATGACCTGGATGCCGTTGAAAGTGAACTCTGGCATCCTGCATTTGATCTTGTCCACGCACTTGATGAAATTGAACTTGCTCTTGTCCTCATTGTCGTACGTGAGTTCTCGAATGGCATTGTTTAGCCTCTCGTCTGCTCCTAAGAATCCCAGCGCCTTGTTCTGGGCATTCCTGTCGTACTGGAGAGTGCCTATAGCTACTTCATCTGTTTCTTCCACGTACGAGCGCATCCACCAAGCTTGGTCGCTGTCGGGGGCGGTGCTGGGTTGATTGAACGGAAAACGCACGTCTACATTTGTCCAGGACGACGAAGATTCGGCGAGGGGGTAGCGCAGGTATGCGTCGGAGTCGATGCTGCGCTGCTGTCCTTCGTACCCCGAGCACACGGCAAATCTTTTATGGGTCCATGGATTTCTCAGGTGCATGAATGTCTGGTCGCAGACGTTGGGGTGCATCTTGAGAGTCTCTTCTTGCATCATGCTCTTGCTGTTGCCTGACGACGGCGTGGTCTTGTCGAATTTTTCGATGATCCAGGGCCAGTGCGTCGTGTTCGCGTGGCACAGCATGTACTTGACTTGATCGGTGCTCTGCTGCATGCTGCAAAAGTCCAAGTCGATGTTGAGGCTATGCCTGAACGAGAACCAATTGTGTTTGGAGCAGAAGCCGTGCATGTCAAAAATATCTGGAATGTTTTCCCAGGGAGAAGCCCCTCGAGTCGATTGTGTGTAGGGGTGGTTCGACTGCTCGAAATCGCAGGTGTCTGCCAAGACAGTGACCTCCACTGGGTCCACGTCGTTGTTCCAAACGTGCAGGTACAGCGGCGCGCATCCTCCGTCCGCCAAACACACTTGATTTTTTGGACAGTGGAAGGACGCAAAGCACGGGTACCTTGGGCTCTCTCGATTATTCGATAATATTGATGATGCGTATACGATATTTGGGTAGCAAATTCCCAGTGTGCCACCTTCGCTGACTCTCAAGCACGAAGACCGGAAATCTGGGCACGTCTTGGAAGCGTCTTCTACATCGCATTCGCTGGTAGCTTTCCACTTGACGACTTCGGCACACTGTCCCCACGACTTGACATCCTGGTCATTTCCAAATATTTTTGGCTCGTTGATCTCATGGGCTTCAAACCCTGCAGTGGGGGGATATTCAATGGAAGATTGTTGGTTAAACCACGTAGTGCCGTCCGATTCCATGGACGCCGTGTAGATCCACCCTGGAATGCTGCCTGCTGTTTTGGACAGGTGGTCATGTGGATGCTGGATCCAAGGAATGTCGGTAGACTCCTCTGTGCACTGCTCGGGCTCGAAATGTTGATCTATAAACTCGTCAGAAAACGGCCACTGCGTGAAGTCGCTGTTGCCTCCCCCATTCTTAATCTGGTACACTGGGAACGTGGGGATGTCTTCGTTGGCGTGCTTGGAGAGCCGAGTGCACAGCCTGTTGGTGTTTGTCTCGAACATGGGCATGCCCACGGTGGTAGACCTGCAGATTCCGCACGATCCCAAATTCTCGTGGAAGAGCGACGCGTTGCGCAGTGAAGTGTGAATGTAGAATAGGACGTGCGCTGAGGCGTCATATAAAAACTGCGAGTCTAGCACTGCGGGCGCCAGCTCTTCTGGGTCTGTGCTTGCTGTAGGGTGGAACCCAACTGGAAAATTCAGGATGTCTTCAGGCCACCAATCCAGGACGTGACTCACGTAGTCGCTGTTCTCAGAGTTGGAAACCGTTGCGTGCTGGTGCAAGGTCTCCAGCGTCATTCCAGGAAACATTTCCTCGATCCAGTTTTCTTCAGGCAGCAGCGTATTCTTTCCGCTCTCGTCGTGGTAGTAGAGCATAGACAGCGGGACAGTTTCCAGTGGGTTTTCTCTCAGGAAATCAAAAGGAGACGGCTGCACTTCGCAGTTCAAGTCCTGGAGTCTGTCTTTTCCCAAGTCGATCCACGGCGTGAATTCTGGGTTTTGGCTGCTGGATGGATATGTGTCTTTATTTTTGCAGCAAACATGTGCATTGTATATTTTTTTGGAAGTCTGATTCACTAGAATGCACCACGGAGTCATGAATGTCTTGACGTCTGCATGCACATTTAAAATTTCGATTCCGCACTTCTCGCGACTCAGAAGAATTTCCCAATCTGCAGGGGGCGGCACGTCAAAGTAAACCCCCATCATGCTGCACGCAGAAAGCTGCCTTATTTTGTTGTGGCATTTTCGCTTCCACGTGAGTGCTTGGACTGTGAATTCCTCTACTATGGTCGGGTCGATTGTTTCTAGGATTTGGACTCGCGCCGTTTCCACTACGAATCTCGAGCAATACGCAATCACGTGGGATTCGTGCACCATCTGAACTGCTGGAAAGAGGTGCTTCAGGTAATTGTCCACGAGATTTACCGTGTCGTCGTCGTCATTGGCTGCCTCCTCGAAGCACCTGGGAATTTCGTAGTGAGAGCTGTTAGCTTGCTTGCTGTGGTAGTTGATCTGGTGGTGAAAAGTCTGGTTGTGGTGCGCGTAGCTGGTCAGCCGCATGCCTCCCCTGCCTTCGTTGACAAATCTCATCAGGCTGTACTCTGGGACGAAATTGCCTCTCCCTTGCCAATTTTCAGCCACCATGCATTCACGGTCTGAGCAGTCTACCGGGTAGAATCCCCACGTGTCGGATAATTGGAGTTCAGGGCACCTCACTGTGTTTTCCAATGCATGTAGGCATTCGAACACGCTGTGGCGCTGGTCGTAGGCATACACGCGATGAGCGCCGTTGCATGCGTCCCACAGTGGCTTGCATGGCAGGAATGTTTTCAGTCGCTCATTGCGAAGCCGAGACACGTTGAGACTCGCGCATGTTTCTTCGAATACCTTGCAGCTCGTGAGATCTTGTTCAAAGCGAAATCCACACACGCATTCGTGGCTGGACTCTCCAATGGTTCTTGATTGGTACCCGAAATGCAGAAAGTGATTCTGGGCATTCTCGCTTTGGAACACAATCTTTTCGTTGGGTCTTATATTCAGTTCTGCATTGGTGAGCTGAATTTTGCCTGGTGGCTGCTTCTGTGCGCTGGTCTCGCTGGCTGTTTTGCAAAACGTCGACTTGGATGGCGCGTGGCGCTTGCTCTTGTGCCACACAAACGGGTTGTGGCTTTTCATGTTCTTTTGGACGATGGCTTGAATCATGGCTTCGATGGACGTCAGGTTGTTGGTGTCGAATGTGTCCTTGAGCTTGGACATGTATGTTTCTGAATAAAATCCATTCTGGAGCAAATATTCCCACAATCCCACTGGGATTTCGACCGACTCGCTGCTGCTGTTCCACGTTCTGTTTTCGACCGCCACGCTCATGGATGGCTGCGCTAACAGAGCCATGCACAGAGACCATAGACTTGAGAGCCGCCTCTCCTTCTTCATGCCGCCGCCACCATTCGAAGAGGAAACATTAGGGGTGGGGATCACGAAGACGTCGTCATTGTCATATTTGAGTATGGGCTCGCTAGGTGTCAAGAAGCCTTCATTGAGGGCAAGCGCCCTTTTCTCATTCCACTGAAAGGGATGTGTTTTTTTTCCATCTCGCAGGGGGCCTGAATTGCCTGCGTAGAGAGTCCAGGGCTCAGTGTCCTGCATGGTCTGCGCATAGTAGGCGTCCATTTTGCCGAGAATCACGTCGATGATAAACTTGGACATCTCCTGCTCGTCGATGTTGTAGTCTGTGTCGAGGCAGGGCTGAAATCCATTTCGTAGGGAGCACGCTTCGAGGGTGCACTGTCCAGTGGTGCTATTGTAGCAATAAACTGACGATTCGCTGGTATAATTTTGGAAGATTGCAGTCACCTTCTTAAACACTTTCTCGGACACGTTAAGGCTGAGGTGCTGCGCGCTCCAAATGTCACGGAAGAAATATTTGATGATGGACCTGCGACCCCTGCTCCCACACGTATATGGACTTTTGGAGTCGTTGTAGGTCACGTCTCCCAGGCACGGAGTGAATTCCCTGCTCTTTCCTCCTTCCTCGTCTCTTGCGTAAAAGGGACACTCGAGCTCGTCGCTCGTGCACGGAAACATGTCGACGCGGGAGTAGGGTCCCAAGTACATGCAATCGAAGAACTCGTGGATGAAGTCGCCGTCTGCCGAAAAAAGCTGGACATCAATGCTCTGCTTCTCCTTGGGAAACGACTCGTTGAACGCTCTCCACACGCTCATCAGTTTTTCTCTGCTCTTGGCGTACATTTCGCTTGCCATTTTCTTTTTCAGTGCTTGGTCATTGTTGGACCACGGAACTCTGTTTCCGTGCAATTTTGCCACAGACGTTTTTGAGCTCTGCGACGTGGACCAGATGCTCGGATTCAGCTTGCAGCTGCTAATCTCAGTGTCCAGCAGCGATATCTCTTCGTTGAGGCATTCCTTGAAGACGTTGGTGACATTCGCTGCTTCCATGTAGCCAGATCTGCCTATCCCAGAGAAGACCGAGCAGGCGTCCGGGGGCTCGTCATTGGGCTGTCCCGCTGTCAGCTGCTCGTCGTAGACAAAGTAGGCAGAAGGCCGTTGATTCTGTTTCACATCAAAGAATATCTGCATGCAAGACGAGTAGTCCATGCGCAGCCTGCTTGGATTTTGCATGCAATTCAAAAACTCCAGGCTGATTCCCTTGGCCCACTCTATCATCTGGGAGCGCAGCGAATCTGTGACCGCATACAAGAAAGGATTCTTGGAATCTGTGTCGTAGAGCTGCTCAAATTGCATGAAGAGTGCTCCTGCGGCGCTGTCCCACGTATTGTGCAGATAATTGGACTTGCACTTTGTCCATACCACCAGAGGCTCCACGTTTTGGTTTACTAGGACCTGAAGCTTTGTATTGTATAGGCTCTTGTAGGAGTCGCAGAGGCTGGCCTCTCTGTTTTCGCTGAGGCACTTGACGTACATGTTGACGTCTCGGAGTCCTTCTGACAACACCTCTAGAGGGTATGGATTGTATATGATGGCGTTTGGGGTCCCGTCTAGGAGATTGACGTTCAAGGTTCCAGCGCACCAGAGGGCTCCATCCGTAGTCCCTTGTCTTCGGGACGTCGCGGGGATCCTGTAGATGGCGTCATTGCACGCGCAGCGCAGCACGTAGCGCAGGGCATAGTTGGGCACCTTGCACTGCTTCAGGTTGAATGTGAAGAGGATGTCTTGGAAGTTCCACACCAGCCCAATGTAGAAATCCATGATTGCGTGCCAAGACAGCTGCATCCCGTACAATATCGTCTCACCTAAGCCTGTGACTAGACTTTTGGAAAACTGCACAAACATGTCGATGGTGCTCTCCAGTGAATTTTTGATTTCCAATGAGTTCATGATCTCCGTAAAGCCGTCGAGTCTGGCACACTTGATCCAGCTTGTGTCCATCACGGTGTCGTCTAGCACCAGTTTGAAGTCTCCACTTGTTTCTTGCATCAGAGTAGAGTTTGTGATGCATATCAGCCACTTGTGCAGGGCCAAGGTAGGCAGCAGAGTCGACCCCGCCATCATATTGAAGACTAGACTGCCAATGCTTGAAATCTTTAAAATTTGCTCTCCTACGAGCGCGCCCACCATGTCGTTGTTTTGAATCAGGCTCAGCCCCTGAATGAGCCCAGACGAGCCGAAGATGCCTGACGATATCATTTGAATCACGCTGATGCCAAAGCCTACGTAGCTAGCGTAGGTGTCTTTGCACGCACACACCAGCGTATAAAACTGGTCTGTAGGAAACTTGAGGGACACTTCCTTGACGATGTCTCCAATGAGTCCTCTCATGATGATCAACATGATTTCTGCCATAGACAGGTAGAGAGCACGCCAGGTCAATATGGAGTGCGACGCCATCTTTTCAAAAATATTGCCAAGGCCACAAAACATGTTTTTGGTCTGGATCACAGATCCAATGCACTTGACCAGCGTGCAGTCCTGCGCCGCAGCACACAAGAGCTTGAGTTTGCTGGTGGGGCATCCAGCGCAGGAGTGCACCTTGCAATTGATCTTGAGGGTACTCGTGGTATTAAACAGCAGGCTCTTCTTTTTCGTCAAGACAAACGACCCAGATTGGTATTCAAATCTCGCCTGCTGAAGCCATTCTGTGTTGAGACTTTGCGTTCTCCCTCCTCCCGTCGTGGAAATAAAGTACACTGGATATCTCTCCAGGTAAAACTTGACGTCCCGGATGGGCTTCGACATGATGGAGTTGGTCCAAAATACTTTGGATCTGTCCCAGTTTCCCAGAATGTCCATGGTTTGCGTCGAGTCTTCGTTTAGTGAGTAGGTGTTGAGTACATTCACTTGCATGGATTCGATTGCTATGGTTAGGACCCTAGAAGTCTTGAGAAAGGTTTCGAACAAAAATATGGAGTCGTCTCCGAAATTTGATTTTCCGGGCATGAACAGGTATGTGTTTTTGCGCAAGTGCAGCAAGTTGCCGTGGTTCAAGTACTCGAATATGGCGTCCATTTGCGAATTGCAAGTCTGATAGCAGTATTCATTTTCAGCCACGTTTGCACACACGTCGCATGGGACGTAGAACACTAGCCCCTCGCTGTCCATACAATCGGGGTGATCATCGCAGTACATCCTTTTCCCGAAAATACGAAACGACTCAGATGTATCTTCTACTCTTGACTCCAAGTCCAGCAAACTCTGCCTCCTTAGCCGCTTGTTTGCCTTGACCTGCACTTCAAACGAAAAGAGCAGCACAAACATCCCCTGCACCTCGGAGCAAAACTCTTGCACTGTGAGGATGTTCAGGGAAAGGATCTGGATGTTGGATAATTCCACGCTGGGCCCATACAGGGCTCTCATCATGTTGTTGTGGTTGAGAAAGTCTCCCAAGTCGCTGCTTTTGAGGATCGACGTCGAGGTTGCGCCGCCCTGCTCTCTCGTCTTCCATAAGATCACTTCGTTTTGGTCCACAAACGTCTGCTGATTGTCAATGACTTGGGTTTGCTTTTTGGTCACGTACATGAAGAGATACGTGGAAGCCGTCCATGTGACATTTTGGATGGAAAATTCCACGTGTGTCACAATGTCTTGCGCGCTCAACAGAATATTTTTCTTGATGTCTGAGAGCGTATATTGCTCGATATTGTACATGCTCTTCAGGACGGACCCAGGTCCAGGTAGGCAAAACACGCTGATTTCGTACTCTCTACTGTTCAATATTTCCACCAACGTTTTCGCGCACTTTGCGTGGGGATCCGAGCTGCACTTGACCTTGCAGGGCGCGTCGAAGCGGCTGATGTCTGCCACGTTTTCAGTGAGGAATGTCACCACAAACCGCCTGCCGTACACGTAGAGAGAATTTGCGTTGGTCCACTCGTTTGCAAACATGTTGTACATGGGGCTTTCGATCTCGTGGTTGTAGAAATTGGTCACTTCCATGGCAGTCCCGTACCTCTCAATTCGCTTGTATTCTGATTCAAAGGCCAGGAAGGTATCTGCACACCTTTCCTTGCAAGACGAGGTTTGGGTACAAACTTGATAGTGGTAGAGGGGAGTGGGAGTCAACACGACTGCTGTGGGATTGTTTTGAATGTTGTTGCATTCCATGCTCTGCGTTCGTTTGATGAAGAGTTCGTCGAAGAAGTTGGTGCTGGCTTCTGCTGCCTGGAAACTGAGCGCGTACCAGTCGTTGAAGGCGCCATACATCTGGCTCTCGATAGTCATCGAATATTCGCTGCACAGATTCTCCACACTTCTGCTCGCCAACAGTTTTTGCCACAGTCCCTTTCGGTTGGGCGACATCAAATACTCGCATCTCTCGAGGGTGTTTTCAGCATAGTTTTTGCCTGCTGGATATACGCAGAGGCATCTGTACAAGTTCATGTCCACAAAAATGGTGAGGATCATGGTCCAGATGCCTCTCGGCATTTCTGCTACGGCGAGGCAATTGTAGTAGAGGGCCTTGGCCGTCGACGAGCTGAACCCAAACATGAGGCGGAAGCCCATGCATCCTCGCTTGTGCCTTTCGTGAATGATTTCGTCGTATCTGTCCATGGTATCGTACATGTGCACCCACAGGGGCTTCAAGGAAAACTGTTTGTTCACTGCAAAGCTCAAGATGTCCAGGATGATGGGGGTGACGCTTTCGTAGGTCATCTCCGCCCACGCAATGGGAGGCACAGTCACGGAGACTGTGATCACAGAGGTGATAGGGTTTTGAGTCGAAATGAGGGCGCCCACGTCTGCCCCAGAAAACAAGTTTGTGAAGACGCTCATGGCAAACGACTTGATTGCGGATAGCACAGAGCCCACTCCATTTTTTGCATAGCCTGCCATGTTGCTGAACCTGGAAAAAAAGCTGGCTTTGGTAGCTGGCTTTTCTGCCGTCTCTCCACCCCCCTCCTGCAGAAGGCGCCTTCGCCTGGTTCGGAAAAGGACATTTTCTACTCCCGTGTCCATGAACTCGACGCTGCGCGTGATGTCCATATACGCTACGAGCTTGGTGGCTTCTCCCAAGACTACAGCGCCTTGCAAAAATTGACTGAAGATCAAACTCTCGGGGGATAAATTTGCGTCTGTGGAGCCCCCCGACACCACAAAAACAAGCCAGGAGATCATGTCCCAGAAAGCCTCGTTCGATTGGTAGACATGGGCGAAAAAGTGGTGGAGAGAGATGAGGCTCATTCCGCAGTCTTGCAGTGCAGAGTGCTTCATGCTATTCTCGGGGCACCTGTAGTTTGCTCTGGCCGCAATCATTTCTTGGATGGCAAACGGATTGGCCACAAAATTGATGGGTATCTTGAAGAGGTAGATGCTAGCAGCCATGGAGTGTCCTATAAAGCTTCCAATGTTGGGCAACACTCTCAGCTTGGGGCAGCTCATGTCCAAGAAGGAAATGGAGGGCGCAGTAAATTGTTGGATTTCTCCCATGAACTCCTTTTCTGTCCATGGTATGTTTTCTCTGATCTTTTCGCTGAATTTTGAAAAAAAGTAAAAGACGCTTTCTCCTCTCGTCATTAGGGTGGGCACGTCGCCGTACTCTGATTCTTGGAGAGTGTCCATGAGGAATCCCATGTCTTGCATTGAGGCTCTACGCACTGCAATCACGATATTGAACTCGTCGAAATCTTCCAGTGATTCAATCCACACATTGATGGTCTTCTTTGAGACGCACAGGGAATACAGATTGTCTGAATTGTCCACGGAAGAACTGAGGATGGGTATCTCGTTGGGGGGATCAATAGAAAAGGACTTGGACACGTTGGGAGAGCACGTCTTGATGAGGTTTACGCCCTCTATGTAGCAGGAACTGCGCTTGTACTGGATTTTCCACAGCCTCATGGGACTGTACGAAGAGAGGAACTGCACTTGGGTATATGCTAGAAATCCCCCCGTGGCGCAATAAGATATCATCGCCTTGATCCAATCATAAGAAGGATTCGTCCCATACCACAGCGCGTCACTGGAGAGGGTAGCTGGACTGAAGGGAATATATTTTTGCACATAATCTAGGGCTTGCGGCAAGAAGACCTTTCCTTTGTGCGCGTTGGCCACGTTTCGCTCCTCGCTTGGCACGCTTGCTCTTGGAGCCACGGGAATGCCCAGCGAACCATGCATTTCCATGGTAAACTCGTTGTACTGGTCTCCTACGAGCGTCGGAAAATCTACCACGTAGTCTTCCTTTGAGTTTGCGTCGATCCAAAATTTATCGGATGGGTTTGGATTGTACCTCCTCATGTGCACTCCTCCTGCAATCACCAAGGGCTGCAAATCCAAGGTCAACCTCGCGCCTCGATCCACACTAAAAGAATCAGTGATAACGGGGACGTATCCACTCAAAATGTTGGGCTTGTACGTCGCCAGCACGGCCTTGTCACTGACAGTGCTGGAACACGAGACGCTGAAGTAGCACGAGTCACTGCTCTGCACGTTTCCTATGGTCTTTGCAGACGTCTCCATCTTGATTGCCTGCCGAGAGTCAATCCTGCAGCTTGATTCTGTGTTGCTGCTCTGAGCAGAGGATACTGTCGCCGTCCCTTTCACGTTTGGCACGCAATCACGATTGGCCATGAAAACCCCTTGCTCCCACTCTGACGCTCCCCTCATCATCAGAGGTCGCTGAAGCTCATTCTTTGTGTGCAGGGCCATGCAATACGGAAAGCACATGCCCCTGGTGAAATAGCGCTCTGGGAGACAAGCCAGTGACTTGATGCCGTCTGTGCTTCCGCAGATGGGCACCACGTACACTGCCACGTCTCCCACCAGACAGTCCTCGCAAGCCGACGCCCCCTGGGTCAGATCTTCGACAAATACCCGTTTTTGGGGCCACCGGATGGACTGCACGACCACCCGCATCCTGGAGCACGTCATGAGCTGTGTCTGCGAGGACAAACTCCAGTCGACGGGTAGCACCCACGAAGTCCCTGTTTTGGTGACGATGGCGCACTCCATTTTCACATAGCCTGTGGCGGTAGACTGGCAAGTGCACCCAAACATTCCTATGCCGTTGTCGTTGACTGTTTTTCCAGTGGGCAAGAAGCTCCTTGCAATTCCGTATTTCGGGTTCGCGGAGATGGGCCACGCGTGCACAGCATACGACCTGCGCATGGACCCCCTTTCGTTGATGAAGATGGCACTCGTGCCGTCTGTCAATGCAAAATCAAGCGAGGTGAGGCGCACCAAGACCGTGGCGTTGGAACCCAGAACCAACTTCCTGGCTTCGCTTTGGAAGATCTCTGCATAGTCTGATTTCTTGCTGCATGTGCTGTACAATTCTCCGTCCTTTGTGTCAAAAATAAAGAGATAAAACACGTCGATCCAATTGGTGAGAAGAGTTCCCAAGTACAGTGAGGCTTCTATCAGATAATCGAAGGAGGGTCCAAAGTCGGGTGTGCACATGGCTGGCCTTTTTGCAAAACCTCCTGCCAAGTTGCAGCGCTGGAGGGTCATGACGGGGACCGTGGTGAATGCGTGAAGCACTGCGTTGCCCACTCTGTCCATTGTATTCCACAACGCAGGGTCGACGAGAGGATAGAGCGTGACGTTGACTATGGTATTCAGAAACTGACAAGAACTCCCGATGCTCAGTATTCCGTGCGCCGCAGCCTGCTGAAAATGACCAAATACATTCATAAAGTTTGCACTTCGCTTGGACGGATCGAAGCAATTTTCCGCTTGATCGCTGGAAGATAGAAATACGCACTGGGTAAATCCCTGGTGAAAATTCGTGGAGTTGGAGCACACTTGGTTGGCTTGTGCTATGACATAAAAATTTCCCTTGTTGAGCAAGTGCTTGCAGTCCACTGCATTTTGATTGGCGAACCTTTTCATTTCTTCTGCAAATGCAGGAAAAGCACTAGCTATGAATTTGATGCATGTCACAAAATGATCTTTCGCTTCTCCATTGGCAACCCAAAAGAAAATTTGAATGGGTATTTGGATCAGAATAAAGACGAAAAAGTTGAATATGGGCAAAAAACTTGACAATATGAGGTCGATAACGTCCATGGGAAACACTACGATCGCCTGCAGTATGTTTGCAATTTGCTCATTGTACACGTTGGCTACAAAGATTAGGAAATCTGACCACCTTTCGTTGATGATGATGAGACTGATGGCAATAATCACAAGGGGAAGAAGCACATACAACACAAAGAAGAGTGCGCGCAAGAACACAATGGCTACGTGAACGCAGTTGTTTAGGATTATGACTACAAAATTCAGAGCATGGGCCAACAGGGAGTTGTGTGCAAACTTTTGGATGGCTGACTTGGACGCGTCCAGATATACGTCGGAGTACTCAATTGCAATGATGGCACTGATGAGCGTGTTTGTGAAAATGCGTATGATTCTGTGCAGCAAGATGCCGATCAGAATCACAAAGCACAGCAGTCCTACTTCGCCTAAGTGCCTATCGATGGAGCGCGTTAGGGTCATCAATGATATATTGGGTACATTTCGAAAATTATATATAACTTGAAATGGGAATAAACAATCTTATTTACTCTGCTTCATAATTTACTTCCTTCCACTGCATCACAGGTATCGTCTCCATTTTCGGAGGCCCATTATACATCGTAGAAGAACGGTCTAACGACAGTTGGTGGGTGGGTGGGTGGAGCGTCACACGCGGATATATCTGCTGCTCTGTGTCCAAATCCAACGCATTCCACCGCACTGTTAAAAAATCAGACATTTGGATGCCTTCCGACTTCTCAAACAAATTATACGTGAGCATGGTGTCCATCATGCAGTACTTGAGCAAGTCTTCCCATCTCCCGTCCCGCGCGAGCTGAATGGCGTCGCTTCCTGTTCCAATTTTGTTGCTTAGCTTGTTTAATGTCAAGAGAGTGTCCAATTTGCACGTGGTCTTCAAGACGTATTTGCCAAACATGAACAAGTCTACTGTTTTGGAGACCCATCGCGTCATGCGTTTGGCGTCGAGCCCAAAGCTTTGCTTGATGAATTCGAGGTCAAAAAACACTGCATTGTACCCAATAATGCAGCGTGCGTCGTCTAGGAGCTTCAATACGCTTTGTTTGTTTTTTTCGTATTCATCCTCGTCAATCTTCCAAAATCTCAGCTGGTGAGCTTGCCCAGTGCCCTGGTCGTACAAGCAAATACACGTGATGGGGGGGAGTGGCACCACGTGCAGCCTCTCCATAGTCTCGATGTCAAATGCTACTGCTCCCATGCTTTTTGGTCACGTGCAGTGGACAGCAGTACAGGAGTCTCCTTGCAATGGTCAGTGCCTTCAATTTCCTGTCGCTTTTCACGTCCTTGATGATGATGTGAGTCAACGCCGACAGATCCAGAGAGGTTCCCTTGATTTGCTTGTTTTTTGCTACGTTGTGTATTATAAATTCCATTTCACTTGACAACTTTATATCCTTTTGAAATTGAAATCCCTTTGAACCACTGCTCGCCATTTTACTACACCAAAATATATAGATGAGTACTTGTTTTCCTAGCATCACACTACTACTCCTTTCTTTATTTTTCTTTTTTCAATTTTCAGTGTCTACTGCACTGGACGTGACCAATGCTGATTTTGGGTTGGCCATGGACAGAGTATTTGTTTTGGACAGCGCATCTTCGCCAGTGTCAGCGCAAGAGTCGTGTTTGCTCAACATTCGCGATTTGTTAATACGACAGAGGATGCCCACCAATATCTCAGATGTGAGGAATATGAAGGACTCGGAGCTTTACGATCTCTTAATTCGAGCGTCCATCACGGGCATTTCGCCGTGGAAGCGAGACGACAACAATAAGATCAAGCTCACTGATTTTGGATATCCCATTCACCCTTCACTGCCCACCAACATTGAGAGCGATGTGATGACGTGCATCATCTGTGCCCTGCTCATAGTGATTGCCACATTTCATCTCATCAACATTTTTTCTATGAGCGACTAAAGCAAATCCAAAAATCCTTCATTGGTCTTCTG
>Ga0169931_10002560_pt1 | contig 29557 bp, 41 predicted proteins | sample Kivu_15m_20L_FD_129675 | JGI IMG/M metagenome (GOLD analysis project Ga0169931, IMG submission 129675) | Freshwater microbial communities from Lake Kivu, Western Province, Rwanda to study Microbial Dark Matter (Phase II) - Kivu_15m_20L... | ecosystem: Environmental > Aquatic > Freshwater > Lake...
CGCCTCGGCGGCGAGCTCCTCTAAGCGCTCCTGCTGGTCACGGCCAATGCAGGACTGAATCAGAATATCGATGTCCCCTTCCAGAACGGGCGTGAGGGTAAAGTTCTGGTTGAGGCGATGGTCAGTAACCCGGTTATCTTTGTAGTTGTAGGTGCGAATTTTTTCCGAACGCGACCCCGTACCCACCTGAGACTTGCGCATGGACGACACCGCCTCCTGCTGCTCTCTCATTTGAATCTCGTAGAGTTTGGCCCGCAAAATTTGCATCGCTCGCTCACGGTTCTTCAGCTGCGATCGCTCTTCGGTACAAAACACTCGAATACCCGTGGGCTTGTGAAACAGGTCAACGGCTGTTTCCACTTTGTTGACGTTTTGCCCCCCCGCCCCGCCCGAGCGAGCCGTGGTCATCTCAATGTCCTTAGGATCAATGGCCACTTCTACATCGTCCACCTCGGGCATGATCGCCACCGTCGCGGTGGAGGTATGCACCCGCCCCCCGGCTTCGGTGACCGGCACCCGCTGCACCCGATGTACCCCGGCCTCAAACTTGAGCTGGCTGTAGACGCGATCGCCCGCAATTTCCAGAACCGCTTCTTTAAACCCGCCCATGTCGGCCGACGACTCGCTGAGCAGCTTGACACGCCAGCCCTGGGTTTCGGCATAGCGCGAATACAATCGCACCAAATCCCCAGCCCAAATACTGGCCTCATCCCCGCCGGTACCGGCCCGAATCTCCAACATGATATTTCGATCGTCGTTGGGGTCGCGGGGTAGAAGCAAGAGCTTAAGCCGGGCTTCCAACGCGGCTAGGCGCTCCTCCAGATCGGCCACCTCTAGGGCAGCCATTTCCTTGAGCTCAGGATCCCCACTGGCTTCCTTATAGATTTCCTTAGCTTCGCCAAGTTCATCCCCAGTCAATTTCCATTCGTCGTAGGTAACCACGGTGTCTTCCAAGGAAGACCGAGACTTGGCAATGCGCTGAAACTCATCCGGATTCTTGGCTACGTCGGGGTCAGCCAATCGCCGGGTTAGCTCCTGGAAGGTCTGATCCACGGAGTTGAGTTTTTCAATTAAATACGCCTCAGCCATGGTCTCCTCTTGTCTGCGGCCTAGCCAGAATGTCCTACCCTAGTTCCACAGCAAAGGAGCTAGGCGTTGTCGGCGGGCTTCTCTGGGGTGGTAGCTGAGGTGTCGGCCATGCCGTACTTGCGCATGAAGCGTTCCACACGACCCTCAGTATCAATGATTTTCTGGGTGCCCGTGTAGAACGGGTGATTGCCAGACCACACGTCTACGTGCAGTTGAGGTTTGGTGGAGCCCACGGTCATAATTTCTTTGCCGTCGCAAAAGACCTTGGCGTCGGGATACCACTGAGGATGAATGTCAGACTTTGCCATAGCAGTAGTTTAAAAGTAACGTCAACGGAGAGAGACAACATCAAAGAAAGCAGGATTGAGTGTTCAGTTCTAACCCTAGCGAATCCCCTGGGCATCGCCAATGCCAGCTCCCTGAAACACCCAATACAAACAATCTAGCGCTTCGAGAACTGAGGTGCCTTACGGGCTTTCTTCAGACCGTACTTGCGACGCTCCTTGGCGCGGGGGTCACGGGTGAGGTAACCCTCAACCTTTAAAGGCTTGCGGTTGTCGGGGTCAAGTTCACAGAGGGCGCGGGCTACCCCCAGACGAATGGCATCAGCCTGGCCAGTGAGACCACCGCCCTTGACGTTCACCAGAATGTCATAGGCATTTTCCAAGCCCAGCACTTCCAAGGGAGCCTTGGTGCCGTTGAGGTAGGCCGGATTAAATTGCAAATAGTCATCGCCGGGGCGCTTGTTAATGATCAGCTGGCCAGTACCCGGCACCAAACGCACCCGCGCAATGGATGTCTTACGCCGACCGGTACCCCAGTAAACAGCCCGTTCAGATTGATCAGTAGCCTGCATTATTTCGCTTCTCCAGGAATGGTGTTGACAAGGTGGATTTCAGGGTTCTGAGCCTGGTGGGGATGCTCGGGCCCAGCGTACACCTTGAGTTTGGTGAACTGCTTACGGCCCAGGGAATTTTTCGGCAGCATGCCCTTCACCGCCTGCTCAATGATGCGCGCAGGAATGCGAGCCTGGAGCTTATCAAAGGTCTCTACCTTCATGCCGCCGGGACGACCCGAGTGCCGCCGATAGAGCTTGGTGCTGAACTTGCGGCCAGTGACGACCACCTTCTCCGCATTGACCACGACGACAAAATCGCCCGTGTCCATGTGGGGGGTGAAGGTGGGCTTGTTCTTGCCCCGTAGAATCGTTGCAATTTCGGTGGCCAGCCGTCCCAGGCGCTGACCCTCTGCGTCAATGACGTGCCACTGCCGCTGAATAGAATCGTGGGGGGGAATGTAGGTCTTAGTAGTCATAGCGCTTGAGCTGCCTTTCTTGGATGAACCACACTAATTGATTAAAACGAGCTAGAACCAGGTTAGACCCTGGCCATCTTCAGGCCACCGCCGGGCCCCAAAAGAAATGGGGCTGGGTGTCGAACCATACCTCCGGGGCAAAGGGGGTATCGTCGTAGCCGACCCGCAGTAAACACAGCCCCTGGGCCGGAGCCGCATACTTAACCCGCTGGCGCTGGCGCTGCTGCCAGAGGCGGCCAAACTCGGCGGGGCCCAGCTCTCCACTACCTACCTTAACCACTAGGCCCATAATCAACCGCACCATGCCGTACAGAAACCCTTTGGCCTGCAGCTCGACGGTGAGAAAGGTGTCCTGGCGGCGGCACTCGGCGGCCTGTAGATCGACCCAGGAGTGCGACTTGCCGGATCGGGCCCGGTGAAAGGCCGTCATATCGTGGTGGCCCACCATGTCATCGAGAGCCGCCTGAATCTTACCCCGATCCAGATACTGCCGGTAGTAGTGCCACACAAAGGGTCGCACAAACAAGTTGGGTCGCTGCCCCGTGTAAAGGGTATAGCGGTAGCGCCGCCACTGGGCCGAGAACTGGGCGTGCCAGGTATCGGGCACCACTGCCGAAGCTCGGATTAAAACATCCTCTGGCAAGCGGGCGTTGAGCACATCGGCCCAACGGTGGGCTGGGATAAACGCCGGGGCATCAAAATGGGCAACCTGGGCGGCCGCATGCACCCCCGTGTCGGTACGACCTGCGCCACTCAGGCGGACGTCGTAGCCCAACACCGATCGAATCGCCACCTCAATCTCACCCTGTACCGTGCGGGCATTGGGTTGCCATTGCCAGCCGTGGAGGTGAGTCCCGACATACTGCACCACCAAAGCAACCCGCTGAGTTGCCTGGGCAAACTCAACGGGCTGGCTTTCCAGGCTGCGCTGTATGGGCGATGACTTCTCCATGAAAACAGGCTAAGAATGAGCGGATAGTAGAACGGGATGAATCAGCGGACGGGCTAGGTTAATTCGATAACGGCCATCTCGGAATTATCGCCCCGGCGGCGAACAGTGGTGACAATGCGGGTGTAGCCACCATTGCGATCGCCGTAGCGCTCGCTGGCCTGGCTAAACAGAGCATGCACAAGCTGCTTGTCGTAGATGTAACCCATGGCCTTACGACGAGCCGATAGGGAACCATCCTTAGCCAAGGTAATCATGCGATCGGCTTCTTCGCGCAACGCTTTGGCCCGAGTCTTGGTGGTAGTAATTCGACCGTGGCGGATGAGTTCCGTGGTCAGGGAACGAAGCAGAGCCTTGCGCTGGTCTGCGGGCTTCCCAAGTTGATTAACGCGACAGCGGTGGCGCATGGTACTGAACTCAGATGAACAACAAGAGTAAACGTGATGGGGAACAATCAGGGAACAATCAGATTATGGGGCAAAGCCTGACTCGCTCCGAGGCAGGCTAGAATCCCGAGCGTCAAGAGGTCTTTGACGCCTTTTCCAAGGGCAGGGTAATACCCAAGCGCTCTTGTAGGGCTTCGATCACCTCTTCGGCGGACTTTTGGCCGAAGTTTTTGATCTCCAGCAGATCTTCTTGGCTGAAATCCAGCAGGTCTGCCACAGAATTAATTTGAGCCCGCTTCAGGCAGTTATAGGCCCGTACCGAAAGCCGCAATTCCTCAATGGGAATTTGGTTATTCGGGTCTTCTTCCTTGACTTCTTCGTCAAACTTGGGCTCAAGGGTGACATCTTTCAGAGGCACAAAAAGGCTGACCAGAATATCAGCGGCCTGGCTCATGGCCTGTTGAGGGGTGATGCTGCCATTGGTCCAGATATCCATGATCAGCTGATCCCGCTGCATAGACCCAGAAACAACTAATTCCTCGACGGCGTAGTTAACTTTCTTAACCGGCATGAAGATCGAATCGATCTGGATAAAGTCCAGCGCAGTGGCATCATCCTTGCTGCGATCCACAGCCCGATAGCCCTGGCCGCGCTCGATTCTAAACTCCATTTCCAGCGTGTGGCCATCGGCAACAGTCGCCACATACTGCTCCGGATCCACCACCTCTACTTCAGAGGGCAGCTCAAAATGTCCAGCGGTGGCTCGGGCTGGCCCCTGAACTAGCAGCCGACCAATCTGAGGTTGGCTGGAGTAGCTGCGCAGGGTAACCTCCTTCATATTCAGGAGAATATCCAGCACGTCTTCCCGAACGCCTTTGATAGTAGAAAACTCATGGGTAGCCCCAGCAATTCTCACCGCGGTAATCGCAACTCCCTCCAGATTAGACAGCAACACACGCCGTAGGGCGTTACCTACGGTGGTGCCCTGGCTTCGCTCTAGGGGCTCAATGACGAATCGGCCATACTGGCTCTGGTCATCTTCAACGACCGATTCTACGCAATCAACATGAAACTGTGCCAAAATCCTGCCTCCCTTTAACCTCGCGATCAACCCGGCTCGCGATAGACCCGGCCAATGATACCTCTAACCCCTAGACTCGGCGTCGCTTAGGCGGGCGACAACCATTGTGAGGAATGGGGGTAACGTCTCGAATGAGCGTGATCTCTAATCCAGCTCCTTGCAGAGCCCGAATGGCCGTCTCACGACCGGCACCGGGGCCACTCACCATGACCTCAATCTGTCGCATGCCTTGATCCATTGCACGCCGCGCCGCGCTATCCGCCGCCGTTTGAGCCGCAAAGGGGGTGCCCTTCTTAGCACCCTTGAAACCGCTGGAACCAGCCGAAGCCCAGGAAATGGCTTCCCCCTGCTGATCGGTAATGGTCACAATGGTGTTGTTGAAGGTAGAACGAATGTGCGCTACCCCACTGGGAATATTCTTCTTGCTCTTGCGGGGTCCGGTCTTTCGGGTTGGTTTGGGCATGGCGTTGTCACTAAACTCAATTCAATGGAACTTTAAGTCAATGTAGAGTGTTGCTCAGCTGATCTTCGACTAGCGGTGAGCATCACGGAAAAGGTCGCCAGACAGTCAGAAAAACTCGCTACACAGGTCAGCGAGCCTTGTTCATCCCAAACCCCAAAGTCAAGTCAATGACCTTGGGGCTTAGAACTGAACCTACTTGCGAGGAGCCTTCTTCTTGCCCGCAACGGTTCGACGGGTACCGCCCCGGCGAGTGCGGGAGTTAGTCCGGGTACGCTGTCCACGAACCGGCAATCCAGCCCGATGACGCCGCCCGCGATAGGAGCCAATATCCATGAGGCGCTTGATGTTCATGCTCTCAAGCCGCCGCAGATCCCCCTCAATTTGGTAGTCGCCTTCAACGGAGTCCCGGAGCTTAGCCACATCGGCATCCGTGAGATCTTTGACGCGTATGTCAGGATTAACCCCGATTTTAGCCAAGACTTCCTTAGAACGGGTCAGGCCAATGCCGTAAATGTAGGTCAAGCCAATTTCAATTCGTTTGTCGCGTGGCAAGTCCACGCCTGCTATCCGTGCCACCTTAACTATCTCCCCCAATACTGAGTTCTAACCATGCAGCCCAATTGTGGCTACTCACTAGTTTGCATTGGGCCGCTGCCCAGACCATAGAAGGCGCTATACAAAAACCAGAACAACAAGCCTAAACAAATTGTCTATAGTCAATGTACTCAGCGCTGCCTGGCGATCGAAACGACGTCTCATAGGATGATGAACGCCTAACAACAGCCTAAATTTACCCCTGACGTTGCTTATGCTTGGGGTTCGAACAAATCACCATGACCCGACCACGACGGCGGATCACACGACACTTATCACACATCTTGCGCACAGACGCACGGACTTTCATGTCCAACTCGCACTTCACTACAGAAGTGTCATACTAGCAAACTGGAGTCAAGCCGTCAATCAAAAGTTTTAGTCTGGGTCATGATCGCGGTTATATTGGCGGACGATTCGGACACAAAGAAGCCGCCCTAGGGCGGCTTCTTTCAATCAACTGGCCTGATTGAGGTGCCCTTAGGCTCCACGCTTGAGGGCGGCTTCTACCTGCTTAAGCTCTTGCGCTACGCGGGTCTTCAGCTTTTCGGGTAGAGGGCGATTGGGGTAGCTGCTGTAGTGACCGGCGATCGCGTTCAAAGCTGTGCGCATGGTGGTGAACGAGCTCAGGTTAGCCACGGAGGCATCGCGCCGGTAACGGGAGGCAAAGTCACTGATCACCACCTTAGCGGTGGCCTGGGCTTCAGGCTTAGCCGGGTCATCGTCAGGCAGTTCAATAGCGGTTCTAAGGCTATCCACCAGCATCAGTGTATCCTGACGGTAGTCGCCAGTGAGCATGCCACTGGTGCCTGCACTACACCCGCTTAGGCCGACAACAGCCACGAGTACCAGAGCAAAAAGACGGGCAATTAAGGATTTCATAGGCTTCTTTGAAAAAGTTCAGCCCGAACGACAGGCCCCGAAGAATAGGCACTGAGTCCTGCCCTAAGGCTGCGCTGGTGTCATTCCGGTGTTCTTATTCTATAGTGCACCGTGGTCATAGTAGTCTCTGGGCGGTTAAGGACTCTCCGGCTGAGACCGAGTTTAGAGTGTTCCAACTAAATACCTATCCGGGATCTCGCCGCGACCGGCCCAACGGGCCGAGTTCGCGTCCTTAGGAAGGGATATTTTTTTAGTTGGGATACTCTTAGGACAGATCTAGGCGGGATAAATGCGCAGCCGTCGGTTAGGTTCTTCCCCGCAGCTGAGGGATTTGAGCCGATAGTGCTCGGCTAGTTCGTGCTGCATTTTGCGAATGCGGGCTGAGCGCGGCAGTAGTTCCACCGGCTGCCCCTTAGGAATCACGATCTGCTCTACCGCCAGGCGGGCTTCTTCTAGGGCCTCCAGTTCGTCGTCGCCGCCGCTGTGGCTGAACAGCCCCAGATCCACCGCCGCAGGATTGTCGTCCATATCCAGCAGGCGCTGCAGTGCCCGGGTGATTTGGGGAATGCTGTTGGACTTGACCAGGTGAACTGGGATCTGCCGCCCCTGGGCCATATGCTTGAGCTTAGCCTGGGCCTTGGCATGGGATCGTAGGGCTAACACCGCATCGGCATGATCGAGATCTTTGGTAATGATTACGGGCATGTGCAGGGTTTGAATCACCCGCTCGATTTGGTGGCGGCTGAGACCGTAGGGGTAAAGGCGCATGGCATCTTCCCCATTAGGGCCAACACCCTCGTCGTCGCTGAGGGCGAGCAAGTGGGCAAAGCCTGGGTCGGTGGTGGGTTCTGGATCGTAAGCCTGTCCCAGGGGGTGAATAGTGCTGCTGTTCCCCAGACTGCGCTGGGCGATCGCTGAAGAGGTAGCGGGCGGCAGCATCTGTCCTGCGGCCCGCCAGCCTATCCCCGATCGCAATGGCTTCGTGACTTCTCGACCAGAGCCCGGTAGCTCGTGGGTAATAATCACCTGCTGGTTCTCATCCACGGTGCGAATTTGCAGCCCTGGCTGTCGTCCCCGCAGGAGGTTGTCGATGGTGACGGTGACATCGTCATGGACGGCCCAGCGCTGGCGCTCCATCATTTCTACGGCGATGTCAAAGGTGGGGGGGGCCTTGCGTTCTAGCACACTTTTCTGACTGCCCCGGCGACGGGCTTCTTCATCCCCCAGGGTGACCGACTGAATTCCCCCAATCAGGTCAGAGAGGGTGGGGTTTTTGATCAGATTCTCCAGGCGATTGCCGTGGGCCGTACCCACCAGTTGTACCCCCCGTTCCGCAATGGTGCGGGCGGCTAGCGCCTCTAGCTCGGTGCCAATTTCATCGATAACGATGACTTCAGGCATGTGGTTTTCCACGGCCTCAATCATGACGCGGTGCTGTTCTTCGGGATGAGCAACTTGCATCCGTCGGGCTCGACCGATAGCGGGGTGGGGAATGTCTCCATCGCCAGCAATTTCGTTGGAGGTATCGATGATTACCACGCGCTTTTGCAGGTCGTCGGCCAGTACCCGGGCGATTTCCCGCAGGGCCGTTGTTTTACCCACGCCAGGACGCCCCAGCATCAGAATCGAGCGGCCGGTTTCCACTAGGTCGCGAATCATACCGATGGTGCCGAACACCGCTCGCCCCACTCGGCAGGTCAGGCCGATCACCTCTCCCGAGCGGTTGCGAATCGCGCTAATGCGGTGCAGGGTTTTTTCAATACCGGCTCGGTTGTCGCCGCCAAAGGTGCCAATGCGCTTGATGCAGTGATCCAGGTCGGCATGGGTGACGGGGTCTTCTGAGAGATACTCGACGCTGCCAAAGAATCGAGCTTCGGGTAGGCGACCCAGGTCTAGGATCACCTCGATCAGACTCTGGCGCTGGGAATGGCGATCAAGCTGGGCTCGGATCGAGGGTGGCAGAATACTCAGCAGTTGTTGGAGGTCGTCGATAGGTAGGTCTGGGGGCAGGTCTGGGGCAGGGACAGGCTGGTTTTGGGCTATCCCTTCAACTTCAGTGGGTAAAAATTCCACGGTGAGATTATCGAGGTTAGTAGTGGCTGAAATACTGTCGGCGGAGGCGTTGGGGCTCGATCTGTCACGGATCGAGCTATCGTCGCTATAGCTAACCATAACGTTTTGATAAAAAATGGCAATCTGACTTGAGCTGACCTACCAGTTGCCGGGCTAGGGTTAACCCTCGATCTAGGGCGCTTTGATGCAGTGGCGGCCAGGGGGTACTGGCCGCGTTGGTGGGTAGATCGGTGGAGAGCGGTGTCCGTTGACCGATAGTCCGCTGGTTGGAGGACTCTGCCCCCAACCAGGGCTGAAGTTCTTGGTCAATGGCATCGAGTAACGGTAGCACCTGCGATCGCCCGTAGCTTCCGTAGGCAATGCCTGAGATAGTTTTGGCGCCTAGGGCTGAGGTCTTGGCTGCGGCGCCCGCCCACTGGGTCGTGGGTAGCCCGTTGGGGAGAATCTCCCGAAGCGGAGCCCCAGAAGCCGCCTGATTGATCAAACCAAGTTCGAGCAATTTACTTACAGTGTAGCCATTAGTGCCGCCCGCGGGTTGCACGTAACCCGGCAGCCCAGCCGCCAGAATCTTCTGAGCTAGACGAATGGCGGCGTGGGTCGTTCCTCGGCCTAGGTCACCGCTCATGGGACGACCATCGGTTTGCCAGATCAGCGGTACCTCTAAGGGCGCCATAATCCTGTAGAGATCTTTCAGGTAGGGCACCACGTGGTCGTGGTCAGGGCAGCTAATGGAAACCAGCTTCAGGTACGGTCGCCAGGGCTGTAGTCGTTGCCAGAGCTGGGTGAACTGGGCTTGATGGCCTGTTTGGGTATGGATTTCAACCGCATCAATTTGGTTTAGCTGATCGACTGGAAAGGCCTCTGGACTGACCAGATAGGATTGGGCCTCAATGGTGCTCACCGGACAGACCGCAATACAGCGCCCGCAGCCGTAGCAGAGCTCCGTCGTCACACCGCCCTGGCCGGGGGCTTGAAACTGAATGGCGGCTGTCGGGCAAATGGGTTCGCAGGGGCGATCGCAATCTGGAGGACAGTGGGCCGCATCAAAATGGGCCTTACGAAAGTGGGGATCCTCGCTGTCATTGAGGCTGACCATGAGCCAGGGCAACCCTAGGTTGCGATGCTCCCCATACCCGGCCAGCCGCACGGCATCCGCCAAGCCCCGGCGGGCCGCCGCCACCACGGCACCATCGGCGGCCACGTCAATGCAATCTACCCCCGCCAGCGCGTAGAGCATGACCAGGCGCTGCACTGTCGGCATGTCCTGGTAACTGGCCCCGCAAATTAGCTTTACCCACTGCCCCATCTGTAGCGATCGATAGGGAGATGGGCTTAAGCCTCCTAATCTTTGGCTCCTGGGTGCAGCCCCAGGGGCGATTTCAAGATCCATACTCTGTGATCGGTTCCAGCGGGGTTAACCCAGCTTTGCTGAAGTCAGTCCCTATCGGTCAAGGTCCCATAGATGCAGAACTGGCTCCAGGATTTAAATCAGCTTGGCTAAGGGCTGCCAGCTAAAGGAGCGATCGCCCCCCATCTCCACCACCACCCTAACGCGGGGCTCAAGGGTCGGCAGACTCACCAGATAGGCCAGCTCCTGGCGCGACAGAATATGGCCCTCAATCATCCACAGCACCATGCCTTTAGCCTGGCTAGACATGGTCTCTAGGCGGTAGGTGAGCATAGGCGGAATGAAGTAGGTGTAACCGACCGCCGCCGAGCTACCGAGGGTCTTTTTGCCGAGGTGGGCCGGGCGCACACCGTGGACGGCTGTCAAATAGGTGGACAGGTCTCCCAGCCCCCGAGCCGTTATATTCATAGTCTCGTAGCCAACGGTCTTCAGACGGCGCTCGTAGCGGCCTTCGAACCCTCCTTCTAGGGGCATCCGCACGGCGATCGCACCGTTGCTTTCTAGATCCTTAATAAAGGTTTTGCCTGTTGTTAGCAGCGCCATAGTTGCCCTCGGCCAGGTAATACAAGCGTCATTGTACTCTGTTCAGACCGAGAGTAAACCCCGCTCCGGGGGGCGACTTTTCCCCAGCCGGGGCCTCTACTCAAGAAAGGGGAGAACTTTTCCAAAATACCTCTAGACATATTCAGTTAAGTCATGTAGGATAGTGAATCGCCGACGAAATGGATACTGTGTGATCCACAAGGGTTGCCCAAGTCCTGGCAGTTGGCTGTTCTGAGCACTGCCGCATTCTAATGTTTGCGGTTTAGTCCCACAGATTGTCTGTGGTTAGAGCAAGCCAACGTTCTTTTGAATTGTGACCGATGGTATCGGTACCATTCATCCCAATGAGTCTGTGTTGATTGGGATGTTCAAAAGTTGATGTCGTGGTAGATGCGCAAAGCTCTCTAGTCTGAGGGTCCTGCGCATTTCGTAGTGTGTTAGTAGGGAGATAGGGCTGTGGTAGTCGGTATTCTCGGCAAAAAGCTGGGCATGACCCAAATATTCGATGAGGCAGGCAATGCTATCCCCGTGACGGTGGTGCAGGCTGGTCCTTGCGTTGTTACCCAAATTAAGACCCCGGATACCGACGGTTATGCGGCTATCCAGCTGGGTTTTGATGAGGTGACTGAGAAGGCTTTAAATAAGCCTGAGTTGGGCCATTTGGCCCGCTCCAGTAGTGTTCCCCTGCGCCACCTGAAGGAGTATCGGGTCGATGCCGCCGAGGGCTTTGAACTGGGGCAATCCGTGACCGCCGAAACCTTCACTGAAGGTCAATTCGTCGATGTCACGGGCAAGAGCATTGGTCGTGGCTTCGCCGGTTACCAAAAGCGTCACAACTTCCGACGCGGCCCCATGGCCCATGGTTCTAAGAACCACCGTCAGCCTGGTTCCACCGGTGCCGGTACGACCCCTGGTCGGGTTTATCCAGGCAAGCGCATGGCCGGCCAGATGGGCAATGTCCGGGTCACCATTTGCAAGTTACAGGTGGTGCGGGTAGATAGCGATCGCAACCTGCTGTTGATCAAAGGGGCCATCCCCGGCAAGCCCGGTGGATTGCTGAGCATAGCCCCGGCCAAGTGGGTTAAAGCTTAAGCATCAGAGTACGGCAAGGGATCTCAGCCCTTGCCGTTCGGTCATCCAAAGCTTTTTAAGAGATAGGTTCAGACAATGGTTGATTGCGTCGTAAAAAACTGGGAGGGCCAAGAGGCGGGTAAGGCATCCCTGGATCTTCAGGTGGCCAAAGACGAATCTGCCTCTCACATTGTTCACCGCGCCATGGTGCGACAGATGAACAATTCCCGCCAGGGTACGGTTTCTACCAAGACCCGGGCTGAAGTACGCGGTGGTGGCCGCAAGCCCTGGCGCCAAAAAGGCACCGGTCGGGCTCGAGCTGGTTCCAACCGTTCTCCGCTATGGCGTGGCGGTGGGGTCATCTTTGGTCCCAAGCCCCGCGATTACAGTGTCAAAATGAACCGCAAAGAGCGGCGATTGGCTCTGCGCACGGCTCTCCAGGGGCGCATTGACGACCTGGTGGTGGTCGAAGGGTTTGAGGACAAGTTTTCTCGGCCCAAAACCCGTGAACTGCTCGATGCTATTGCCCGCTGGGGCATTGATCCCGGCGCTAAGGTTCTATTGATTATCGCCGAACGCCAGGAGCTGGTCTATCTTTCAGCTCGAAACCTTGAAAATGTGAAGCTGATTACCGCTGCCAATCTCAATGTTTACGACCTGCTGGCGGCCGATCATCTCGTCATTACATCCCCGGCCCTTGAGGCTATTCAGGAGGTTTACAGTGATTAATGCCGCAAATACCCCATCCCTGGCTGATCTGATTCGTCGGCCTCTGATCACTGAGAAAGCCACCCTGCTGCTGGAGAACAACCAGTACGTGTTTGAGGTGGATCCTCGCGCTAACAAGCTGCAAATTAAAGCGGCGATCGAAGAGCTATTCGATGTCAAGGTGGTGTCGGTCAACACCTACAACCCGCCCAAGAAAAAGCGTCGAATGGGTCGCTTTGTGGGTCATCGTCCCCACTACAAGCGCTCCGTGGTCACCCTGGCCGTAGGAGACTCCATTCCCCTCTTCCCCGACCTCTAAACTTCCGACGAGTTCAGACGAGATCGAGGTTTCCCCTGTTCCGCCGTTTAGCCGTGTAGCCAGCAAGTACTCCCATGGGCATCCGTTCCTATCGACCTTATACCCCTGGTACTCGTGAGCGAACCGTTTCCGAGTTTGCCGAGATCACCCGTAGTGAGCCTGAGAAGTCGCTCACTCACTCTACCCACCGCCCCAAGGGGCGCAACAACCGGGGGGTCATCACCTGTCGCCACCGGGGTGGCGGACACAAGCGCCTCTACCGTGTTATCGACTTTCACCGTAACAAACTTGGGGTGACGGCTAAGGTCGCTTCCATTGAGTATGACCCCAACCGCAATGCTCGCATTTCTCTTCTTCACTATGAAGATGGCGAAAAGCGCTACATTCTTTGCCCTGCGGGTCTAGCCGTGGGTGCCACGGTAGTGTCTGGCCCCGATTCCCCGCTGGAAGTGGGCAATGCCCTGCCCTTGTACAAGATTCCCTTGGGAACCACTGTCCATAACGTTGAAATGCAGGCCGGTAAGGGTGGGCAAATGGTGCGCTCCGCCGGTACCGGTGCCCAGGTGGTGGCTAAGGAAGGCGATTATGTCACCCTGAAGCTACCTTCTACGGAGGTGCGCATGGTGCGCCGCGAGTGCTACGCCACCATCGGTCAGGTGGGTAACTCTGATATCCGCAACGTCAGCCTGGGTAAGGCGGGTCGCAAGCGGTGGCTGGGCCGCCGTCCTGAGGTGCGCGGTAGTGTGATGAACCCCGTCGATCACCCCCACGGTGGTGGTGAGGGCCGGGCTCCCATTGGTCGCTCTGGCCCAGTTACCCCTTGGGGTAAGCCAGCCTTGGGTTACAAGACCCGGAAGAAAAACAAAGATAGTGACAAGTATGTGGTTCGCCGCCGTCGTCGCGTTTCTAAGCGGGGTCGTGGCGGTCGTAATGCCTAAGGGTTCTGTTGGCTGTTTCTTGATTGTTGTTAGGGCTGAAGCATCATGTCTCGCTCATTGAAAAAAGGGCCCTTTGTGGCCGACCACCTTCTCTCCAAGATTGAAGCCCTCAACACCAAGGGTGACAAGCAGGTCGTCAAGACCTGGTCGCGGGCGTCCACAATTTTGCCCCAGATGATTGGTCACACCATCGCGGTGCACAACGGTCGCCAGCATGTGCCCGTCTACGTGACTGAGCAGATGGTGGGTCATAAGTTGGGTGAGTTTGCCCCCACGCGAACCTTTCGCGGCCACGCCAAGTCCGATAAAAAAGCTCGTCGTTAGGTATTAGGTAGAGGAACTGGAGAAATGGCTGTAGATACCTCAGGGCAGGTTAAGGCAGTGGCTCGCTACGTGCGCATGTCACCCCGCAAAGTGCGTCGAGTACTCGACCAGATTCGCGGCAAGAGCTACCGAGATGCGCTGATCATTCTGGAATTTATGCCCTACAAGGCCTGCGAACCCATCATTAAAGTGTTGCGTTCTGCGGTTGCCAATGCTGAGAACAACAACGGGCTTGACCCTGCGGGCTTGGTGGTGAGCGAGGCCTTTGCCGATGCTGGCCCGTCTCTAAAGCGATTTCGACCTCGGGCCCAGGGTCGGGCGTTCGCAATTCGCAAACCTACCTGTCACATCACCATTGCTGTGGCACCTGCGGCCAACTAGCCAGTTTTTGATATCGATTCCGTTGCTAATACACCAGTTGTTCAAACACCAATTTCCAGAGGTTTAGTTCGTGGGACACAAGATTCATCCAACCGGGTTTCGCCTTGGAATAGTTCAAGAGCACCGCTCTCGCTGGTTTGCGGAGGGTACTCGCTATCCTGATCTACTCGAGGAAGACTACCGCATTCGCGAGTATGTTCAAAAAACCTTGAGCAATGCTGGCATTGCTGATATTCGCATTGAGCGGAAGGCGGATCAGATTGATCTTGAGTTGCGTACGGCCCGTCCTGGGGTTGTTGTGGGCCGCGGCGGTGCGGGCATAGAGACTCTGCGCCTGGGTGTGCAAAAGCTGCTCAAAGATCCCAACCGTCAAATTCGCGTCAACGTGGTTGAAGTGAGCCGGGTGGATGCCGATGCGGCCCTGGTGGCTGAGTACATTATTCAGCAGCTAGAGCGACGGGTATCCTTCCGCCGAGTGGTGCGGCAGGCCATTCAACGGGCCCAGCGGGCTGGGGTTGAGGGGATCAAAATTCAGGTGAGTGGTCGCTTGAATGGGGCTGAAATTGCCCGTACTGAATGGACCCGCGAAGGTCGAGTACCGCTTCACACCCTGCGTGCTGACGTCGACTACGCCTACACTACGGCTCAGACTACCTACGGCATTCTGGGCGTTAAGGTGTGGATATTTAAAGGCGAGATTATTCCAGGCCAGGAAGAGGCTCAGGCTGCTGCTCCCAATGCCCAGCCTCGGCGGCGTCAGCCTCGGCGGCGCCAGCAGTTTGAAGATCGCTCTAACGACGATTAGTCTGCCCCTGCGTTTCTCTAAATTGATTTTGACCTCCGATTTCACGAGTGCCGATCCATGCTTAGTCCAAAAAGAACTAAATTTCGTAAGCAGCACCGCGGCCGTATGCGCGGAATGGCTCAGCGGGGTAGCGATATCACCTTCGGCGATTTTGCCCTCCAGGCTATCGAGCCATGCTGGATGACGTCCCGTCAGATTGAAGCCGCCCGTCGAGCCATGACCCGTTACGTGCGTCGGGGTGGCAAGATTTGGATTCGTGTTTTCCCTGATAAGCCGGTGACCATGCGTCCGGCGGAAACCCGGATGGGTTCGGGTAAGGGTAACCCAGAGTTTTGGGTAGCCGTGGTGAAGCCCGGTCGGATCGTTTTTGAGATTGCTGGAGTGCCCGAGGCCACTGCCCGCGAGGCCATGCGGCTAGCTGCGTTTAAGCTGCCATTCAAGACTAAGTTCATCGCGCGCGACAGCAAGGAGGCATAGATCATGGCACTGTCCAATATCAAAGAGGCACGCAGCCTGAGTGACGACGAAGTACTGACGGCCATTGCTGAAGCCAAGCGTGAGCTGTTTCAGCTGCGATTTCAGAAGGCCACCCGTCAACTCGATAAGCAGGTGCACCAGTTCAAGCACCTCCGCCATCGCCTGTCCCAGCTCATGACCGTTCAGCGGGAGCGCCAGCTGGCTGCCATCGAAGCAGAGTTGGAGGCTCAGGCGACTGCCATGGCAGCATCCATAACAGAATCCGTATCAGCGTAGGGAGTAGGTAAACCAGATGGCGGTTAAAGAACGAGTGGGAACGGTGGTCAGCAACAAGATGGATAAGACCGTCGTGGTTGCTGTTGAAAGTCGTACATCCCATCCTAAGTACGGCAAGATTGTGGTGCGAACGAAGCGCTACAAGGCCCATGACGAAGAGAATACGTGCCAGCAAGGAGACCAGGTGCGCATTCGTGAAACTCGTCCCCTGAGCCGAACCAAGCGCTGGGTGGTAGCTGACATTGTTAATAGCGCGGCAGACGCATAGGGGGACATTGTGATTCAGCAAGAATCGTATTTAAGCGTGGCGGATAACAGCGGTGCACGGAAGATCATGTGCATTCGGGTGCTAGGTGGCAACCGCCGCTACGCCGGAGTAGGGGATGTGATTATCGCCGTGGTCAAGGATGCGCTGCCTAACATGGCGGTTAAAAAGTCAGACGTGGTGCGTGCCGTGGTGGTGCGTACCCGGAAGGGTCTACGACGCAGCAGTGGCATGAGCATTCGCTTTGACGACAATGCCGCTGTGTTGATTAACCAGGATGGCAACCCCCGGGGCACCCGCGTGTTTGGGCCCGTGGCCCGGGAACTGCGCGACAAAAACTTCACCAAGATTGTGTCGCTGGCACCGGAGGTTCTGTAATGGCAACAACATCTAAGCAAGCTGTACGCCACAAGGTGCATGTGCGTAAGGGTGATACGGTTCAGGTGATTGCTGGGCGCGATCGCGGCAAAGTGGGCGAAGTGCTCACCGTCATCCCTAAAACCAGCCAGGTGGTTGTGCAGGGGGTGAACATTCGTACCAAGCATGTCAAACCTCAGCAGGAAGGGGAGTCTGGCCAAATTGTTACCCAAGAGGCTCCTATTCACAGCTCCAACGTCATGCTGTACTCCGAAAAAGAGAAGGTTGCCAGCCGCATCTGCTACACCTTTACCGACGATGGCCGTAAGGTGCGGATGCTGAAGAAGACCGGAGAGATCATCGACTAGGCCCAGGGGCCAACGTGAACCATTTAGTCCTGACCAAGCCCAGGAAAGCAGTAGAAACGACCCATGACTGACCAGCTTAAAGCCACGTACAAAGAAACGATCGTCCCTAAGCTGATGGAGCAGTTTAAGTACGAGAACATCCATCAGGTACCCAAGGTTTTTAAGGTGACCGTTAACCGAGGGCTTGGGGAAGCTTCCCAAAATGCTAAGGCCCTGGAATCATCCCTGAGTGAGTTGGCCCTGATCACGGGTCAGCGCCCTGTGGTCACCCGTGCCAAAAAGGCAATCGCGGGGTTCAAGATTCGCCAGGGTATGCCTGTGGGAGTGATGGTAACCCTCCGCTCCGACCGTATGTACGCCTTTCTAAACCGTCTCATCAACCTGACCCTACCCCGCATTCGCGACTTTCGTGGCATCAGCCCCAAGAGCTTTGATGGACGCGGCAACTACACCCTGGGTCTGCGGGAGCAACTGATTTTCCCTGAAATTGACTACGACAGCATCGATCAAATCCGCGGTATGGACATCACCATTGTGACTACCGCCAACACCGATGAAGAAGGCCGAGCGCTACTCAAGGAATTGGGTATGCCGTTCCGTGACAACTAACACAGGTTTATACGCGTACTAGAACTATGGCTGCTAACGACACAATTGCGGATATGTTGACTCGCATCAGAAATGCGAACCTGGCGCGGCATCAAACCGTGAACATTCCTTCCACTGGGATGACCCGGAGTATCGCCAAAGTGCTCAAGGAAGAAGGCTTCATCACGGACTACTCCGAGACCTCCGTTGACGAGTGGCCTCAGCTGGTGGTCGCTCTCAAATATAAGGGCAAGACCCGCCAGCCCATCATTCGTAATCTTACCCGCGTTAGTAAGCCCGGTCTGCGCGTTTACTCTAACCGGAAGGAGTTGCCTCGGGTGCTGGGTGGTATTGGCATCGCTATTATCTCCACCTCTAGCGGCATCATGACTGACCGCGATGCACGTCGCCAGGGCATTGGTGGTGAAGTGCTTTGCTACATCTGGTAGGACGAACTGGCTGGGGGTGATGCCTGTATTGTCGACCCACAGCTATTCATCAAGGACGTTATCGATTGCTAAGGATTTAGGAGTTTTGCATCATGTCACGTATTGGCAAGCGGCCAATCCCAGTCCCGGCTAAGGTGTCAATCGCGATTGACGGTCAGGATATTCAGGTTAAAGGGCCTAGGGGCGAGCTGTCTCGCACCCTACCCAGCGGGGTAGTAGTGGTTCAAGATGGCGACACTGTGTTGGTGAATCGCAAGGACGATTCTCGGATTGCTCGGGAGCGTCATGGTCTCTGTCGTACCCTGGTGGCCAATATGGTCGAGGGGGTTTCTAACGGTTACCAAAAGCGTTTAGAGATTCAGGGCATTGGCTACCGGGCCCAGGTTCAGGGTCGTACCCTGAACCTGAGTCTGGGGTACAGTCATCCCGTTGTGTTTGAGCCCCCCGCCGGGATTGAGTTTGTGGTTGAGAACAACACCAACGTCATCATCAGTGGCATTGATAAAGAACTGGTTGGCGATATTGCCGCCAGCATTCGGGCGAGTCGCCCCCCAGAACCCTACAAGGGCAAGGGTGTGCGCTACGCCGGTGAACAGGTCAGACGTAAGGCCGGTAAGTCAGGGAAGAAGTAAGCCATGAAAGCAAGTCGTAAAGAATTAACCCGTCGCCGCCACGTCCGCATTCGCCGCCGTGTGTTTGGCACCCCTGAGCGGCCCCGTTTGGCTGTGTTTCGTTCGAACCAGCATATCTATGCTCAGATCATTGATGATACGGCCCACCATACCCTGGTGGCGGCATCTACGGTTGAGCCTGACGTGCTCACCGATGAGTCGGGGGCAACCCAGGAATCGGCTGTCATTGTTGGCAAACTGGTGGCCGAGCGAGCGCTAAAGGCTGGCATTACCCAGGTTGTCTTTGACCGGGGCGGCAAGCTCTACCATGGACGAGTGGCGGCTTTGGCCGATGCAGCTCGTGAAGCTGGCTTGAGCCTGTAGTCCGAAGTAATGGGTCGCTGATCGAAAATACCTGATTCTGCTTGATGTAAACAAGGCTGGGAAAGGCATGGCAAACCGTCGCAAAGAAGCGCGTACTAAAGAAAAGAAAACCGACTGGCAGGAGCGCGTCGTGCAAATTCGTCGCGTAACTAAGGTGGTGAAGGGAGGTAAAAAACTTAGCTTCCGCGCCATTGTGGTGATTGGAAATGAGAAGGGCCAGGTTGGCGTTGGCGTCGGCAAGGCTGGGGATGTGATCGGTGCCGTGAAAAAGGGCGTGGCCGATGGCAAAAAGCACCTGGTAGATGTGCCCCTCACCCGCTCCTACTCTATTCCCCATCCCTCTAACGGTATTGGGGGGGGCGCTAAGGTGTTTATGCGTCCAGCCGCTCCTGGTACTGGGGTAATTGCCGGTGGTGCTGTGCGAACGGTGTTAGAACTGGCGGGCGTGCGTAACGTGCTGGCTAAGCAGCTCGGGTCTAACAACCCCCTCAACAATGCTCGCGCGGCGGCTGATGCTCTGGCTTCCCTCCGCACCTTTGCTGACGTGGCCGACGAGCGGGATATTCCGGTCGAGCAACTGTACATTTAATTCCTTTCGGTATCGCTGTTTTTATTTTCCTCAGCCATGAGAATCAACGACGCACAACCACAAGCAGGCTCTAAGCGCCGCCGTCGCCGCGTTGGTCGCGGCATTTCTGCTGGCCAAGGTGCCAGCTGCGGCTTCGGCATGCGAGGCCAAAAATCTCGCTCGGGTAGTGGTACCCGACCTGGGTTTGAGGGTGGCCAAATGCCCCTCTACCGGCGCATTCCTAAACTCAAGCATTTTCCTCTGGTCAATCAGAAGGAATACACCATCATCAACGTTAAGGGCCTAGCTGGTCTGGCTAAAGGTACTGAGGTATCTCTAGAATCGTTGCTGGAAGCGGGTATTTTGACCACCAACGACGGCCCCCTGAAGGTGCTGGGTGATGGTGAGTTGGAGATCGCTTTGACCGTTAAGGCGGCGGCCTTTACCCAGTCAGCTAAGGAAAAAATTGAGCAGGCTGGCGGTACCTGGGAAGTGGTCTCCTAGCGAGATGACTCGCTCATCCCTTAGACTAGGACTGGGGCTAAATCCATAGGAACTATGGATCATCGTTGCCGTCAATTTATTGCTAAATATAGGGCTGAGGTACTGTCGCATGGTCGTAAATCGGGGTAAAAATCCCAGCGCGCAGGAGACATTTATGCAGATGGCCCAGGCTGCTGGCCTGCGTAGCCGTCTTTTAGTCACCCTGGGCCTGCTGGTGCTGGTGAGACTGGGAATTTTTATCCCGGTGCCGGGGATTGACCGTCAGGCCTTTGCGACATCGATTCAGTCGGGAAGCATGGCGGGCTTTGTTGGGTTTCTCGATATTTTTGTTGGCGGTGGTCTGTCTGCCCTGGGTATTTTTGCTCTGGGCATTTTGCCGTTCATTAACGCCTCAATTATTATGCAACTGCTGACGGCAGCCCTGCCTCAGCTGGAGGATTTGCAGAAGAATGAGGGGGAAGCCGGGCGGCGCAAGATTTCTCAAATTACTCGCTACGTGGCTTTGGGCTGGGCGATTTTGCAGAGCACGTTGCTGTCCTCCTTCCTGCTGTATCAGTTTGCCCAGGTACCTGGGCCTGTCTTTATAGCCCAGACGGTGATTGCTCTGACCGCAGGCTCTATGTTTGTGATGTGGGTGGGAGAGCTGATCACCGAGCGGGGTATTGGCAATGGTGCGTCACTGCTAATCTTCTTGAACATTGTGTCGACCCTGCCGCGATCGCTAGGTCAGACGATTGAGCTAGCCCAGAGCGGCGATCGCGGTTTGGTCGGCGGCATCATTATTCTCATGCTGGCCTTTTTGGCCATGATCGTGGGCATTGTCTTTGTGCAAGAGGGAACTCGACGCATTCCCATCATCTCGGCTCGCCGCCAGGTGGGTCGTAAACTGTATCTAGAGCAGAGTAATTACCTACCTCTGCGGCTCAACCAGGGTGGGGTGATGCCGATCATCTTCGCCTCGGCTGTGCTGGTATTGCCCATTTCGCTGACTCAGTACGTCAGCAACCCTGGGTTTAGCCAGTTTGTGAACAATTACTTGAACCCAACGTCCTGGTTCTACGTTTCGCTCTATCTGGTTTTGATTCTTTTCTTCAGCTACTTCTATTCATCCCTGGTCATGAATCCGGACGATGTCTCGCGTAACTTGAAAAAGATGGGTGCCAGCATTCCCGGTATTCGCCCTGGTAAGGCGACGACGGAATACATCAGCCGCATTCTAAACCGGCTGACGTTTCTAGGCGCTATTTTCTTAGGTATGGTGGCGGTTGTTCCCAGTGCTGTCGAAAGCTTGACCCGGGTGCAGACCTTCCGGGGCTTCGGCGCCACGTCGCTGCTGATTCTGGTAGGTGTCGCCATTGACACCGCTAAGCAGATCCAAACCTATGTGATTTCGCAACGCTACGAAGGGATGGTGAAACAGTAGTGACTCGACTCATTTTTCTCGGGCCACCGGGGGCTGGTAAGGGCACCCAGGCCGCTATGCTGGCGAAGGACTGTGAGGTACCGCATATCTCTACTGGGGAGATCCTCAGGTCAGCCGTGGCGGCAGGGAGTGAACTGGGCCAAAAAGCCGATCAATACATGAGCGATGGGGAACTGGTGCCCGATGACCTCATTCTGGGCCTCATTCAGGAGCGCCTGGGTCAGGATGATACTCAGAATGGTTGGTTGTTGGATGGTTTTCCGCGCAATGTGCCCCAGGCGGAGTTTTTGCAGCAGCTGCTGGAGCAGATTGATCAGCCCATCGATTTTGTGGTCAACCTGGATGTTGAGGATGATGTGATTGTGGCTCGGCTGCTGCAGCGGGGCCGAGAGGATGATGAAGAGTCGGTGATTCTAAATCGGCTTGAGGTCTATCGTCAGCAAACTGAGCCGCTCATTGACTTTTATCGCAGTCGGCAGCAGCTGGTTTCGATAGAGGGTAGCCAGACCATGGAAGCGGTGTATGGCGATCTAAAGCGCCTGGTGATGGAGTAGTGGCTGGGGTTATGCTAGAGTTCAGCCTATTGATTTTGTACTTAGGGAGAGTTCAGCTTGTCTAAGCAAGACCTAATTGAAATGGAGGGTACTATTACCGAGTCGTTGCCCAACGCGATGTTTCGGGTAGATTTGGATAACGGTTTTAATGTTCTGGCCCACATTTCGGGCAAGATCCGGCGTAATTACATCAAAATCTTGCCCGGGGATCGGGTCAAGGTGGAGCTAACGCCCTACGACTTGACCAAGGGGCGCATTACCTACCGTCTCCGCAAAAAATAGCTCGTTTAAGCCAAAATCGGCGCTAATAATTTTTCGGCCCCTGTACGGAATATATCCGCACAGGGTAGTTTTGTTTGGGCTTCTACAGCCTGGATGGCGGCATCGGCGGCATCGGCGCTGAGATCGCCAGTGTTGAGGGCGATCGCCACCACCTTAGCCGGATAAAAGGCCCCGGCGGCGGTGGCCACCTGCTCGTAGAGGGCCACCACGCTGTTGAGATCGGGAATTTTGACCCAGGGTACGTTTTTGATGTGGGTTTGCCCGGCCCGGTGAACCAGCACCAGATGGGTGGGCTGGGTGCCCCGCAGGAGGGGAAGCGTAGCGGTTGAGGCCGGATTGAGCAGCGACCCTTGCCCCTCCACAAACACGAAGTCGTAGTCGGGGCCATGGCGCAGTAGCAACTGCTCGATGGCTCCGGCGGCATAGTCCACCCGCACGGCATCGAGGGGCACACCATCATCCCCCAGCATGAGGTTGGTCTGTCCAGTGGCGATCACCTTGGAGCGCAACCCCTGCCGCAGACAGGCGCGGTGGAGTTCTAGGGTGGCCGACATTTTGCCAATGGACATATCGGTGCCCACGGTCAAAATACGCTTGCAGGAGAGCTGGCTTGCTTGCCCGCTGCCCACGGTGAGGCCGTCGGGCTCTTGGCGCACATCCCAGATCCACTGGTGGGGCTGGAGCCGGGGCTGCAGGGCGGGATGGTTGGCCATGGGCGTATGCAGGCCGTTGACGATGCTCAGCCCGGCTTTGACCGCCTGCTCGATCTCCTGGAACCAGGCCTCGGGCAACTTGCCGCCGGAGGGGGCAATGCCAATCGCCAATACCTCGGGGGTGAAGGGTAGCGCTGCGGTGAGGGACTCCACGATAGGGATAGGCTTGTCGATGCCAGTGAGGGCCTGGAGCGATCGCCCGGCGGACTGGTAATCGATCACGGCCACGATGGGGGACTGGCTAAACCGCAGCAGGGCCAGCCCGGTTTTGCCCATGGAGTTTTGAGTCCCCTCGTGCATGAGCAGGGAAATGCGGCTATCGGGCTTGAGATACATAGTCGAGTCCAAGTCCAGGATTGGTGGAGGGCAGCAACCGTCCATTGACCAGGGTGAGACCTGTAAACGGATCATCACGCAGGTTGAGGTGGCTGTCGAGGTCGAGGTAGTCGGCTAGGGGGGACAGCTGTGCCATGGCTCCGTTGGCCAGGCTGCTATCGGAGTAGCAGCCAAACATGATCTGTAGGCCACAGGCTCGGGCGGTGTGGATCATCTGCAACGCCTCGGTCAGCCCGCCCGCTTTCATTAGCTTAATGTTAATGCCATCCACAAAATCCGCTAGACGAGGAATATCCTGGCTATTGAAGCAGCTTTCGTCCACAAAGATCGGTAGGGGGGATTGCTGTTTGAGCTGGGCCAAGTCGGCATTCTGGCTCACGGGTAGGGGTTGCTCTAGGTGGGTGACCCGGCGATCGCTCAGCCAATCGGCCATCACCATGGCATCTGGTAGGTTCCAGCCGCCGTTGGCATCGACACTGAGGCTAATATCAGCGGGGATACGGCTGTACAGGGCCTGAAACATGGCTTGATCGGCGCTGATGCCAGCGGGGCTACCGAGTTTGATTTTAAGGACGCGGGCGGAGGTTTGCTGTAGCCAATCCTGCGATCGCTGCTGGGCAGCCTCAGGGGAGGAAATACCCACGGTAACGGAGGTGGGTTGAATGCGGTCTAAATCTAGCCCTAACAGCTGCCAGATCGGTTGCCCGGTCGCCTTGCCGCACCAGTCCCACAGGGCGACATCCAGGGCGGCGCGGGTGGCGGAGTGGAGGGATAACGCGGCCACGGCTGTTTCAATGGCCTGGCGGTCGAGGGGGTGGTAGGGCTCCAGGACAGGCTTTAATTGAGCCACGTCTGCCATCAGCATTTCCAGGGGTTGCTGATGGGTACCGATGGAGAAGGGGGCAGCTTCTCCCCAGCCTTCTACCCCCTCGGCGCTGAGTTTGAACCAGAGGTTGGTGGTCTGGGCCGTGGTGCCGCGACTGATGGTGAGCGGTACGCGCTTATGGACAGTGAAGGTCTGGAAAGCAAGTTTCATAGGGGGCTACTGGGGAGGGAGTCTATTTACAGGTCTTTATCTTAGAAGCCCCAGGCGCTTTGATGCCTTGCTGATGAGAGTGGCGTGGCTGGCTAACGCCACTGGCGGGATAATGGGGCCATGTCTAACCCTAGAGGTGTACGTTGGCGCTCTCTGATCTGCCTGGTAACGCATTTATTGACCCCCAGGGCCACAATCGAGCGTCCATTGAGGCGGTGCTGCAAAGGGTAACCGAGCAAATTCTCGACTATCTGGCCGGGGCGGCCCGTCACGTTCCCCTGCCCCAGGTCAATGCTGTGGACTTTCCGGGGATTCCCGACCAGCCGATCGCGATCGCACCGCTGCTAGAGAGGCTAGGCGATCTCATGGCCCAGTCGATGAACCCCGCCCACCCCGGCTACATGGGCCACATGGATCCCCTGCCCAGCACCGCCTCCATTGTGGGTGACTGGGCGGCGGCGGCGCTCAACAACAACATGCTGAGCGTCGAAATGTCACCGGCCCTGTCGCGGCTAGAGCCCCAGCTCCTGGCAGAGATCGCCCGAATGTTTGGTCTGGGAGCCCAGGCGGGGGGCCTATTAACCAGTGGCGGCAGCCTGGCTAACTTGCAGGCTCTGACCGTGGCCCGCAATGTCAAGCTTGACTGCCTGCAGGGTGGTCTGGCCGGAGGCCCGCCCGCCGTGATTTTTGCCTCCGAGCTGGCCCACACCTCCATTCAGAAGGCAGCGATGGTGCTGGGTTTGGGGGTTGATGGAGTGGTGCTGGTGCCCACCAACGCCCGCGCCCAGATCGATGGGGATGGGTTAGAGGCTAAGATTCAGGTGGCCCGGGCCATGGGTAAGCGCCCCTTTGCGGTGGTGGCCACGGCGGGAACCACTGTGACCGGCAATATTGACCCCTTGCCAGCGATCGCCAGCATCGCGCGCCACCACGATTTATGGTTTCATGTGGATGCGGCCTACGGAGGGGCGATCGCATTTTCTCCCACCCATCGCTCTCGCTTGGCGGGCATTGAGCAGGCCGATTCCATCACCTTTAATCCCCAGAAGTGGCTGTACGTCACCAAAACCTGTGCTTCGGTGCTGTTTCGTGATCTGGGTGTGCTGCACAGCCACTTTCGGGTAGCCGCCCCCTACATGAACGCCGAAGCCGACTGGGCCAACCTGGGAGAACTGTCGGTGCAGGGCACCCGGCACGCCGACGTGCTCAAACTATGGCTGACCTTGGCGCACCTGGGTAAGGCTGGCTGCGCGGCACTCATAGACGCCAGCTATGCTCTGACCGAGCACTTTGTGGCCCAGGTACGCCAGCGCCCCTACCTGGAACTGGCCAGTGAGCCCGAGATGAATGTGGTCTGCTTTCGGGGCTGCCCTGGGGCGCTGCCCTCCGACCATGGGGACGGCTGGAACCAGGCCCTACAGCAGCATTTACTTAACCAGCACCAGATTTTTCTATCGCTGCCCAGGTTGCGAGGACGACGGTGGCTCAAGGCCGTGCTGCTTAACCCATTTACCACGGCAGACCAGGTGACGGATCTATTTTTGGCCATCGATCGATTCGCCGAGGGCACCGCAGGGGACGGATAACCCTGCTGGCGGAGGGCGGACAACCTCAAGGGCACTTGCTTAACGGCGCGCTGCTCCAGCCGCTACCATTGATAGCCGTAGATGATCGGTATAGACACAACCAAGTTATCCACAGAAGAACAAAAATCTGTGGATAACGTGCTGTTTTCGCCAGTTAAAACTGTGGCTAGGGGTGAAAACCCTTAGCCAGGGCAGCGTCTAGGGCCACCCTAAAAATCAATTCCAAACCATGGCCTGTGGAAAACCCAGGTGGTTTCTAAGCAAACCAAGGGCAATTTACCCACTCAGGTGGCAGTACCATTGACCTGACTCAAACCTTGGGGTTCCAATGATAGGGAAGCAATCCGGGTAATACTGTAAATCAGAATACACTTTTTAGTCTTTGTGACGCGATCGCGTCCTCGCGGCTTTCGTCGAGGTCGAGGCCAGAGGAGCCGAGAATCGGTATGCTAGAGAAGCTATGGTGCGGCAGCCTCCGGCTGTTGTGCACCAACGTTAACCGGGAGATTTTTTGAGATGGTTAGAACTCAGCTTGCGGCACGGGACTTCTTCCGCGCCGCCTACGAAAACCGCTACACCTGGGACGCGGCTTTTCCCGGCTACACCGCCGATGTGACCTATACCCACAATGGCCAGACCTACAGGGGCCAGGCCACGGTGACCGCTGACCTCAAGCTTGCCGTGACGGGTATTGACGACGAAGCGGCCCAAAAGGCCGTCCATGGTCAACTGTTTGAGGTGTCGATTCACCGGGTTCGGCGCGGGTTTGAAGATTCCCACGGGCAAAACACCTTTCGCTATGGCGACGCCCTAGCCGATGGATCGGTAGAGATTTTAATGGGGGGCAAGGCCGAGGGCGATCGCTACCAGATTCGCAACCAAGAAGTCTCGATGGTGCACCGCCATATCCACGGCGTAGTTGTGACCATTCACACCTACAGCAGCCACGACACTGGGGCGGGCTACCTGTCCCATCGCTATGACTCGGTCTACCACGACCCTAAAACCGGTGAGCAAAAGGGTGGCCTCAGCAATTTTGAAGACGAGTACACCGAGGTCGGCGGCTACTACATGCTCTCTCGCCGCGCCATTGAAACGGTGACCGACAGTGGCACCGACGTGCAGGAGTTTGTGTTTTCTAACATTGCTCTGCTAGACCCGGCGTAGAACTCAGGAGGACGGGGCATGGCGGGGGCGAGCGGCCGGTCACCAATAGGGTTGAGTGGGCCATGGCACTAGGGCGTAGCGAGTACCTAACCCTGCCCCGCCATACCCTGGTGGTGTGTGCCTCCCTGGTCGAAAACCCGATGAACCTGGGTATGCTGTGCCGCACCGCCGAAGCCTTTCGGCTCGAAGCGCTGGTGCTGAGCGATGTGAAGCTGGCCAGCGATCGCCTCTTTCGGCAGGGGGCCGTGGCCACCCACCAGTGGCAGCCCCTACGGGAATGCCCTGGGGAGCATTTGCCCCAGTGGCTCACTGAGCAGCGGCACCAGGGCTATACCCCCATTGCCCTCGACCTAGGGCCCCAGGCTACGCCCCTAACTCACCTGCGGTTTCCAGAACGGACGGTGCTGGTGCTGGGGCGTGAACTCACGGGACTGCCCCCGGCGGTGGCGGCGGCCTGCGACCGGGCTGTGCTGATTCCCCAGTATGGGCTGGTGCAGTCGCTGAATGTACAGACGGCGGCGGCCTTGGCCATATACACCTATATTGGCCAGTGGGGAATGGCCCCGGCCCCTTAAAATAGAAGCTGTAGTACAAACTTTAAATTCTGGCCTATGCCGCCCCGTTGGCCTCGTCAACCCACCCGCCAAGACCCGGCCTATCGCCGCTTAGAAGACCGTCTCAACTTTGCGGTGCATGTGGCTGCTTTTATTGCCGTCAACTCTGGGCTGTGGTTTTTTCACACCCTCAACCCAACTTGGGTGCCCTGGGTCGCCAAGGTGACGCTGGCCTGGCTGCCTGTGCTGGTGGGCCACGGCCTGTATATCTTTGCGATCGCTGATTATTCTCCGGTGCCCTTATCTCCGACCTCTGACCCTGACTCAACGGGAGAGTCCTAGCGATGTCTGACGCATCTACTGGCCGAGCCATTGAGGCCCTGGCCGCTGCCATTGGCGACAAAGTTTATCTGGATGTAGCCCGGTGGCACCTGTACCTGGGTGATGCCAAGCTGCACAAGCCCCTGGCCGAAAAGCTTTACCCCTTGGTTGTAGCTGATCAGATTACTGACGCGGCGGTGGTCACCATCTTGGCCAATACCCCCGTGGCCATTGGCGGTGGGCAGAAAACCGTTACCCTGGCCGATCTGATTCCAGCGGCGAGTCGGGCTGACCTGCTCGAGGCGATCGCTGACTACCAGCGAGACCTGTAGCTTCGGCAACGGCTCACCGACCTGACGGATTGGGCGGGTAGGGGGGCTGATGGGGGGCTGGGTAATCGGGCCGATCGTCTTCGGGCCACAGCTCCATGGCGTTGACGTCAATGGTGGGTACATCGTCGTCACGCAAGTTGGGGCCAGAGGGAAGCCCGGCGGTGACATCAGTAACGGCTTCGCGCAGCTGATTGCGCAGGCCGCGCGTGCGTTTTTTGACGTTGCCCAGCAGGCCGCCCAGCTTGTCTTGGGCCTCGGCCTGGAGCTGTTGGCGGCGATCCTGAGCCTCAGCTCTCAGCTTTTGACGACCTTCCTGAAATTGTTCATGCACCTGATCGCGCACGGTTTGGGTGCCTTTTACGGCGGCATCCCAGCCGCGGCGGGGGTCGGACACCCGGTTTAGGGGAATGCGATCGAAGGGCGAGGAGGAGGAGGTTGGCTGTTGAGGCGGTACCCCCGCCTGAACTAAGGAGGCCGTGCTAAGGGCAGCGTCCTCGGCCATCATGCGGCGGCGACCGGTGCTGATCACAGACATCGGAGCCAGGGCATAGAGACCGGGAGCCAGGTCGCTGGTCGCTTCGGGGATAAACAGGTATTCAAGAATGTTGCTGGTGGCTGGGTCAAAGCGGTAGTCGGTGAGCTGACCCATGCGATCGCCGTGGTCTGACCATAGCTCGACCTCCCCCAGGGGCAGGCAGTCTTGCAGTGGCTCATCGCTGGCCTCGGTGCCAGTCCCGGCCTTGACCACGACCCCATCGCGCCCAATGGAGCGCACCTGGGACCACAAAAATCGCCGACTCTGGCGCTGGAGTAGCCCGCCGCCGCTGTAGCCCAGCCCCTTCACCTGGTGAGTGCGCCCATTTACCCAAATTTCGGTGATGGGACCAAATGCTTCGGCGGTGTCGAGGTTAATGGCCAGACGGTTGAGCAACTCGCTCTTGAGTATGCCCTGGGGAAATGACCCTTCCATATCAGCACTCCTGTCATCGCTAGCCCAAGCCCAAACCTGTCTTTGGTCTGGATGATATCCACATTCAATGGTAGTCGATGAAGACAGGAGTCAGAATTCAGGTTCTGC
>Ga0169931_10002562_pt1 | contig 29545 bp, 13 predicted proteins | sample Kivu_15m_20L_FD_129675 | JGI IMG/M metagenome (GOLD analysis project Ga0169931, IMG submission 129675) | Freshwater microbial communities from Lake Kivu, Western Province, Rwanda to study Microbial Dark Matter (Phase II) - Kivu_15m_20L... | ecosystem: Environmental > Aquatic > Freshwater > Lake...
ACAGCATAGGCAACATAGAAAAATAGTAAAAGGGATTGAGGATGAAAATGGGCAGTTTTATAATGACAAAAGCTATAGAAGCTCAAGACGTGCTAAATAGCTATGTGAAGATAGAAAACTGACACAAAGCTATGATTTTTGATAATGCTATTATAAATCATTTCTAATGCTCTGGTTTTGAGCCTTTAGTATCATTTTTTTAAAATTTTGATCTTTAATCAAAGAATATTCTTTAAGAGCTAAAACTTAATTAATTTTTTTCATATTTTAGATTGTATACAAGTATAATAATATAGTAAATGGTAGTGCAGTAGTTGCTTACGTGGCTGAACTAAATAGGAACTGCTTATCCGAACCTTAGTTTCTTTTTAACTTTGGTCTTCTTCGGGTGGCTTGGCGACACTATCATGACCCAATACCTGATGGAAAAACAAATAAGACATGCACCTTCTAAAGTAGTATTTCTGATAACATTTTCATGTGCCCTTTCGCTTCTTTCTATGTACCTTTATGAAATCATGAAATTTCCAATCGACAAGTACTACTGGTATATCGTTCTAATCATCCTAGTCAGCATGTGTGAGCTCATTATCCCTCTTTGTCTCATCTATCAAAGTCCTCTTTCTGCTTTCAAACTAAGCTTTTTCAAATTATAAATACCTATCTTTGCCTTGGCTGGCTGTGGATCCTATATTTTCTTTTTAGCAAGGACTTTGTTAAGCCGTTGGAGATAAAGTGGCAAATAAGAATTTTAGTTAAATATTTTGATTGAATTGGGAGTCTATTATGGAGTATACTTGATGGCTTTGATGTCAGCCTATGGAGCCATTTGGTCTCCTTACCTTTACTATAACCTTATAAATCAAAAGGAACGAAGACGCATAACATATGCAAAGAAAATCATTCAAGATGAGATTTTATTCATCATTGATCAGCTAAAAATACATAAATACAGACTTTTAATCATATAGTAGGAATTAGTCAAGACGAAAAGCGAGCTCGAGGCCATAAATAACAAAACTTCAGCTGTATCAAAAGTTTTTCAATTCTTAAAAGACACTTTAGGTCAGCATGATGAAAGGCAAAAGAGATTAGATCAGCTTTAAAAAGATCGAGGACATCACATAAACGAGCTTGATACTCTCAAGATCACTCACGAGGGCAAATTTCAAAAGTATAGAGATCTAATTGAAGAATAAAGAAGGCATTCTGTTTCAGAGACTCTTTATGGCAAGTTTTTCAGAAAATTATCATTTTTATTGGCAGCTTATTCAGTTTTTCGTATCATTCTTACGATCATTAACACCATCAGGGGACGTTCAACTTCTACTGATCCAATAACCAGGCTAGTCAACTACCTCGAATGGGTCAGCTCAAAAGATTTTGGAACAACTTTTCAATATGCAACTCAGTACATCTCATTTATCGTAATGGGTCACCTGATGATCACCAGTGTGCGTTCTTTTTCAATGAATTTCAAAACTTTTCTTGATTATATTCTTCGCAGAAGAAGACTCAATCGTTTGGACTCCTCGACTCAAATATATCTTTTTGCCCTTATTTATGGAGTCTATTTTTTGGCTTCAGTAATCTTGCAGCAGTCAGGATTGCCTCGCGCGTACACGTAAATAGTGATTTAAATAGAACTACTTTTTAATAATTAACAAAAACAAGCAATTTCGACTTAGTCAAGCACTTTGTGCTCTTCGACTGGGTATTCATGGTGATGTGCTTCTTCTCAGTTTGCTTACTGTTGTTCACAGAACTGCAGCGAGGTGACAAACTGAAAGAGATTATCGAGACGAAGATGGTAGACTGAAGTTTTTTTGAAGAAAATGGATGATTTTGTATGTATATGATTAGTCTTTTGAAAAATCAGCTGTTAACATTTATTGCGTTTTTCAAATCTTTATTATACAAGGCATGAGCAGGTGGTCCAGCAGGCCAGCCGACAGCAATTTCATCGTCCGTTATTTGCATCTTCATGCTCTCTACGAAATATTCGAGCTCGCTTTCTTCTCGAACAATAGTGGTAGTTTTCGAACGATTCAGATAAACCATTCTAATTTCATCAGCCACGCTTCCAGCTGTTCAGACCCATCCCTAGCAACTACAAGGATCCTAACGATCGCTACAGACTGTTTAAAAACATGCTTACTAACTATAGATGGTAGCTGTCCATCGGAGTGCTTCTTACTGTTATATACGCATCCATGAACCTCCTACTTTCACAAATCATCAAAGAATTTCTTTAGGCGATTCATGATCACACAAAAGCTGTATCCCGCGATGTTATAGTAAAATTTATTATCCTGCAAATGCTAAGGATGATTTTTGGACTGCACATGAAAAGGATATTTCAATAAGTAGCCATACAGGTATAGTCCAGTATTGCTAGAAAACTTATAAAAAAAGCTTTATTAATGGACAGCGAAACACGGCGAAAAATACCAGATAGTTAAATTTTCCAACTCGAAAATGTAGATCTGAAGATCATTTATGGACTTTTCCGCGTTCTCTATCTAGCCATATAGATTCCTTTCACTATCACGATAGCCATCATATGGTTGTTCAAGCTAGGTTCAGGTCTTGGTATCATAGCAGTATATTGGGTTGTTGTTGTATTTTTGATTCAGCGCTCGTTAGATGACCGTATGCATAAATGCAATCTGACCAAACTTAGACTAATAGGTGAGCGTTCAAAGCTTAACTACGAGTTTATGTAAGGCATTTAGTTGGCTAAAATAATCAGATATTAAAGTCTACTAGTGTAAAAAAATAATGATTTTTTTCTTCATTAAAACCACGATCATGTTCAGTTCTATCGCTACAGCACACTCTATGATATAGCCCAACTGCTCTTACCTATTGCAGTTGTGCTCACCGCTGTTCTTTTTGATCAAAACAGCTAAAAGCCCCTCACTGTTCACAAACTTTATCTGATCTTATCGATGCTCGGAATCTGCTATAGACCAATGAAGGACATCCGCACATTAAATATTGCTTTTGGAGATGGAACACACTCGCTTCAAAGAATGAGTAATTTCCTTGATCTACCTCAGAATGAAATGGTCAACATTCTTTACCTTAAAAATAGCAGATCTCCAGGATAAATTGTGATAGAAAATGGTACTACTGGAACTGTTGAAGGCAAAGGAGTTTCTTTCGATATAACTTGCAAATTTCAAATATAACTCAAACCCGGAGACAGACTGGTTGTCCTTGGTCGAGTTGGTCAAGGAGCATCATCTTTCCTCAATATGGTAGCCGGAAACGTTTTTGTCAAAAATGGTCATCTTCGCGTTCAGGGCAGGATCGCTTATCTCTCTGATAGTCACTTCTTCCTTTTCGACAGCATTTTCAAAAACCTAACCTTTTACTCTGATCATGCTTCTTACTATGATGTAGATAGAATCAGCAAGTAACTTGGTCTAAAAGATGAGCTCTGTCTTTCCGGACTTTAGGAAATCGTGGATGAAAACAAATATAATGAAAATCAGCTGAAATTTATTGCGATTGCGCGTATATTTTGTTCGATGGCTGATATTCTTATTCTCGATTCTCCCTTTACTGGACTAGGTCAGGATCACGTTTTGAGGATCGAAAAGATGCTTCGAAGCAGACAGCAAGAAGGAGCTATCGTAATTTTGAGCCTTAAGACCACTTAGTTTGTTAAAGATGAAGACAAAGTAGTCATTCTGAGTGCAGCAAGGACTAAATAGTATGGCCTTTTCAAAGAATTAGTACACAATCCGAGGTCATCTATTGACAACTTTATCAAAGCTAAAGAAGGCTAAAGAGAAATTTAAAATGAAGAACTCAGGTTTGTAGAAATAGTCAAGAAATTCCAATACAAAGTAAGAAAGGCTGTGCTTCATCAGATGTTGTTTAAGAGCACAGTCATAAAACAATTGTAAAAAAAGAAAATAGTTTTTCTAAACAAGACGATTGCAGCATACAGCAGGACACTTTTGAACTAGCAGCGAGCTCAGAAAGAAAAAGAAGAAAAACAAAAATCGACTACACATATACATCTTTATTTTAGCAAGTTCCTCCATGCTTGTTCCTTCTTCGAGTCTATCTATATCCGTAAGTTGCATTTAACTTAGTTGTTATCATCATCGCTGTTGAATTCTTGCACATCTTCATACATTTTTACATCGGTCACGAACTGGAACATAGAGCTAAAGAAGGCATCAAATCAGTAAGGACTTTGATGCTATATGAGGTCATTTTGACTATAGGACTCGCAGGCCTTATATACCTTTAAGGATAGGTCAGTTCACATCTGAGTGTCATAGCTGGAAACAAACTATACAAAGAATCTTTATAATCTTTAGTTCATAAACCTTTAAAATGGTACGGAGAATCATATTTTTTGCAAATAGCTGATAAATTCAATCATGACTATGAAGAAGTTTTCATTCAAGTGCACGCCATTCTCAATCTGTTCGAGTATATGGTCATTTTAGTTGCAACAGCCCTGATAGTAGGAGGCAATCACTAGCTGATCTTACTTACTAGCATCTTCGTGGCTCTTTTTTACTATTGGCTTCTAAAATTGCTGCGAAGAGCTCATTTCTAAATTCTTAAATATTACTATGACTACAAGTACTAGTTTGTCAAAGTCTTCAATGAGAGCATCTAAGGGTCATAAATGATAAGAGTCTTCGGAGTTGTCGATGCTGTTATCGACAAGGGAAAAGATCGATATAACAAGTTGGCCAGCTATAAAGCAGCTATAAATAATGTGAACCTGGCGCAGACTATATTATGCGATTTAGCAAGTACAGTCATCACTGCTGCGGCTCTCTAGTTCACCCTCCGCATGAGAACTTCAGGTGATATATCTTTCTTAGCTACATCACTTATGCTTCTGCTCAATCTTGAAACTGTATTCAACCATATGGTCTAAACAGCCATCTCTAGCGAAACAATATTCCGTATCAATATAGTAAAAATTTGATTATTCAGCTACCTTTCATGTAAGTTGCTCCACAATAAATAAAATCCTACCATCAAGATTACCCCAAGCCTCCAACTGGCTATGATGTTAAGTTCCAAAACGTCATTCTGATGAACAGAGATGAACCCATTTTTGAGATTTATCCTCTGAATCTTTAAATCAAGGAAGGCGAGCATCTATGTATATACGAGAATGACGAATGGCTTAGAGGAAATATCCTTAATGGCCTGACCAAAAATATCATCGATCTCAGCTTTCCTAACGAACGCAACAAACGCAACAATATTTTCTTTGGAGGAGTACCAATATGCTAAATTTCTTCATAAAGTAAATTTTTTTAGACTAAGCTTTAAGATCTTTGATAGGAGTCATACAAAATGAAAACTTTTTGCTGTCTGGAACTCTAAGATAACATCTCAAGTGGCGAAACAAGCACTTCAAATAATAACATATACTTTAAATCGCCATGAATCTTGGAATCGATCATTAGATACCGGACTTTTAGGTTAACGGACTCGACGCTAACATCGCTTACGGAAGATAGTAGTAGAGCCGTCATCTCAATAAGAAACTCGCAGTATTGCGTGTGCTCACTCGTAAGCCCAAGGTAGTCATCTTAAAAGACACAACTCCTTTCATCGATAGCTTGAGCATCGTTGATCTGTTGAAAAAATACAACCCTGGTTGCACTATCATCAAAATAACAAATACTTTAGAAGTGGCTTATGATGTGAGTCGAATCATCTACCTTGAAAAGCTGAAGCTGCTTGAAGAAGGAGTTCCCAATAAGCTCATTAGAGACAATTTCAGTAAAATTGGTGAGTTATTGCGTGAATGCAACGAACAAATGTATATTTTCAGGAATCGAAAAGCCATGGTCAAAGACGATCAGCGCGCTTCGAAAAAAGATCCCAGAAAGAGTCAAAGACAGATTCCAATTACAAGTACAAAAAAAGATTGACCATTATTAATTATCTTTTATTCATATTAAAATATCAAAGATTCAGTATGTTTTTAAATATTAGTCATCAAATTTTCATAAAAAATTCAAAAAAATCGAAAGATAAAATCATAATTTTTTATGATTATCAGTTATCTAAGAGAATAATACAGGCTCCCTGGCTCGGAATACTTTCAAAGACGATATTCTATATGCCTATTTTCTCAATTTTTTCTTTAAGTTCTGGCTTTTTTTCATAATAATCTGTCTTCATTCGCTCCATAAACGACTCACATATACTGCTATCGACCAAGCTCACACTACAACCTCCCCAGCCTGCTCCAGTCAAACGACTGCCATATGCTCCTTTTTCTCGAGCTAAGTTAGTCAGTTCATCTAGCTCAGGACATGAACACTCATAAAGATCTCGACAAGATGCCTGACTTTAATTCATAAGTTTTCCCAGCATTTTTAATTTATCTTTGTCTGACAGATTCGATCGGCATACTTAAGTAAAATTTATCACTCGATATGCTTAATTGAATACATGAACTGCAGCTTCATTTAATTTAAAAATTTTATTTGCCTAAAGTACTTCCTTATGTAATTGTATGTCTGAAAGCAGCTAGATAACTGAACTTCCTACAGCTTCTTAAATTTATTGAAGACTATAATCTTTTCGTTCAAGATAAGAATCGACCAGTGAACTAAGCGTATTCAAAGGAAGTTTTGACCACTACTAAATCTCTTTTAGTATTTTATAATTGTCTTTTCCTTGAGATAAAGGTACACCTAATTTACGAGCTATTATAGCTAATGCCATTCTGCATTCACAAACTCTTTTGTTATAACGAAAAACTGCTGTATTGAGCTTAGCAGATTAAACTAAAGAATTCATAACGACAAACCGACATCCTGAAGGAAGATGTACTGGTGTGCATCTTATGGGATTGAACTGAATGTAAAGGCAAAAGTTTTTTTGACCCATGACTGATATAGATTGGTCCATTCCTCCTGAAGCAGTACCCGTCTAACGCTATCCGATTATGCATTTTTCGACAAAATCTTATTTTTTTTCAAAATTAGAAACGATTCCGTTGGCGTAGAGAGTAGCAAGGGCTGAACAAACACAGAGAGCTGAAGAACTTGAGACCCCAGCAGCGATTGGAACATTTCCTTATATGACTATGTTAAGTCCTTTTAAATTCTAGGCTTTTGCTTATTTAGTGACTGCCCGGTAGCCGGCCCTGAAGTATTTTGCGTAATTATTTGTGAACTATGCAGCGTGATGTGGGTCAACTGGTAGAGTTGCTGCCGGGTACAGCTCAGGATGAGTATGATTCAGGCTGATATTCGTTGAATTATTGGTGGAAACTGCTATCAAACAATCTTTTTAAATTGCAGCAGGCAGCACTCCGTAACCTTAATAATCGATATGCTATCCTATGATGTTCACTCTACCTGGGGCTCTAGCTATGAACTGAGGCTGATGTCCATATATACTTTGAAACTTTTCCAAAAGTAATTGATATCTAGGAGAGTTGTCGTGTGAGTAAAGATCGTTGATATTTTTGAAAGATACGGTTTTAAACAAATCTTTCTACATAATATATATACAATAGATGAAAGCAAATATAAAAACTATCATTTTTGCTGCGAAATTTATGTTAAGAAACTAAGGCTCTCTTTTTTACAAAATCAAAGTTGTACCTAGATACAGTTAACTTTATCATTTTCATTTGTCTTCTCAAATTAATCTTCAAAAGCTTAACTATTCTGAGTTGCTTGAGAAAAGAGCAAAAGCTCAAGCTCAATCAAAAGATTACTACAGAAAAATTATAGATACATATTTTAGTCTGAAGAAAACTGTTTTAGATAAAAGTAAATAAAGTTTTGAAGCTGTAAAAGATGACAAAGTAAGGTAAGAGGGTCTCAGAAGTATCATGCGGATAGCCTTTTAAAATTTGACTTTGTTCTATTAGAGCTTACAATAGCTAGTCTAGGGAAGAAGATAAGTGCTTCAAAACTAAAATTTTGTGTTTTAAGACGGATAAACAGTCAAGCAAAAATCTAAGAAATTTTAAGCTTTTTTAAATCAATTTTTAGGTAAACACGAACAGAAAAAATAAGATAATACCGAATAAGAATAATGATAAGTATATTTTTATCAATTATTTTGTAAATCTGCCTATATTTTTTTGTAAAGAGCTTTCTTATATTAAACCATGTTTAAAACCCAGCCACTCAATCCCTTTCCAGCGGCAGTATATTTATTGAAATAATCGATAGTAAAACTTCCTGATGATAAATAAGTTTTTTAAACATAGTTAAGTCTTTTATCTAATTTTTAATCTTGACCTACTTTTTCGACAAAATCCTTTAATTTTTACATAAATTCTGACTTGTTTTGCATCATCATTTTTGATCTAGCCCAAAGATTCTGCAAATTATTTTTTTTGTCGATCTAAATACTGTTTTAGTCTTCAGAAACGATCACTAGAATGACTCTTAGTAGAAGCAAAACACCAGAAGGAGGGTTAGCAAATGCGTTCATTTAACATAAATGCATCTTTTGAATCGTATCAAGGTAATTCCTAGCTTGTTGTTTGAATGTATTAATATCTTAGTTTTAGGCTTGCATTTAAAATTATAAATTGATTTTAGTATTTAAGTAAATGACTTAAGCATATGGGGTTGGGATCATTCAATAGTCGTATTCTTCAACAGGTTTTGATTCTTTTTTGCCTGAGCTTTGATTGCCCTGATTGTATGAGTTTCCCTGATAGCCACCTTCTCTCTTGTTTCGAGGACCATCGCTCTTGTCCCAGTTGCCTTTCTAGCGGCTGTCTCCTCTCTATTGTCGATCGTTGTTGAAGTTTTTCTTGTAGCCTTGATTTTTGTGCTGGAATCTGTCTTCCTTATTGCCACCTCCGAATTGCCTATTACCTCCATCTCTTCCTCTGTTATCGTTCCTTTAGGGTCTGCCTCCGTAACCCTTGCTTCCTCCTTCTCTTTCTCCACCTCCTCCCTCTTTAGGTTGTTTTGGCTTGGCATATTTGACCCATAGAGCTTTGTCTCCCATAGATTTGCCATTCAGGTCTCGAATGGCCTTTTCAGCTTGGTCAACGTCCTCCATCTCCACGAAGGCAAAATTGTTGCCACTTTCTTGAATCTTGAGAAAAAAGTCAACAACAGTTCCTGAGCCCTCAAACATCTTCTTGAGATGGTCTCTGGAGATCTAAATAGATGTCTAGTTACGTCAGTAGGTATCCCTGAAACGAAGAGACGTGTTCCTGGTTCGGCATTGCCTCCACCTCGACTCTCTGAGGTGTTGGAGCCTGAGCGGCTTCGGCTTCTGGAGTGGTTGTCACGCATTGATTATAGCATATAGACAATTCGATGCCACTTGACTAGTCAATTACATAAAGTTTGATATATGCCAATAAATAAAATTTATCAAAATTTAAGCATATGAAACCTATATGTAATCATCAGATTAATTTTTATCCATTAAAAGATTGGTGTATCTTAACTTTGACATTATATCTTAATGCTCAAATTTTTTGTGTTGCTTGTGATTTTGCCGATCACCTTGTGTCTGTCTCCTCCGACTTTCAACTACTCTTATCAAGTTCCTTTCAAAGAAACAGTTATCAAAGACAAAGTTCCCTATTACGCAAATGCCCAACTCTTTTATGATCCTATCAATAACCGATAAAGAGTTGATAGAGATAACGGAAGACATAACGCCTTTTGCGGAACTATTCTCAGAAACGTTGACTCACCTTGTCAGTCTCTGACTGTCAACAATAATCGATGGATGATCTTCCCTCAAAAAAATTTATGCTGCCTTTGTTGCACAAGTCAACAAGGTTGTGGAATTCTTGCTCCTGATTGGTTAAAAGGCGCAGATTTTCAAGGATACCTTGATATTGATGGAGCTAAGTATGAAAAATGGCATTAAAAAGGTAAATATATTTATATTCAGGGGCTGTAAGCTAAAATTATTTGTATACGTCTGCAGATGATCAAAGAATAGCCCGAAGATTAGACTAAGGAGGTTCTCAAATCGCCGACTACAACCTTAAGCAGTTCTAAAAGAAAAATTTTGCTGACAGTGTTTTTGCTGTTCCCACCTATTGCAATCCTAGCAAGCCAACTAAATGCCCGATAACTTCTATTTGTTGGCTATATTAAAGAAAACAAGAAGCCGAACGAAAAATGATTGATCTAGATCAAAATTGAATGAATTTTGTTTATTATTATTTTTAAAGTCGAGTACACACGCAACTCTTAGTCAATTCCGATGCAGTATTATGAGTCCCCAGATAAAATGCTTACGCTTTATCTCAAAAGAAAGCATAAGCTGTACCGCACACTAGTCGAGCCTCGCACAAAACTTCCACATATTTAAAAGAATGCTTTCATATAATTTTACTAGAATTTACTAAACAAAGACAATCCTCTTTCAGAAATCAATTTTTACATCAAACATACGCTCCAAGGCAGCATTTAACCCTATTTGAATTACGTTGTCAAGATTCTTTTAAATTTGCTTAACTTTCGATCCGGATCTCTTATCGCATTCGTAAAAACATAATAACTTAGATAGTTTACAGACTTTGCCGAAGAGAACCTCAGCTTTATTGGCTTTTTTATATTCAACTTTAGTCGTTTGTTGCAAAAAATATTAAAAATATTGAGTAAGTCAACTGTCTGACTGATCTATTTCTGTATGGATTTCCCATAACTCAAGAACAATTTTAGCTAAAAATCTTTCCTTTTTACTAAAATTATTTGAAAAGGCTTCTTCCCAAATATTGGCCTGTACTCGATTCTCACAACTTTCTTGCATCCAAAACGAAAAAATAAGTGTCTTTAAAACTATAATAGTGGCTAAATCAAGAAAAAAACAGATTAAAAAACATTTAAGAAAAACTTATTAAATAATCAAAAAATCTTCAAAAGCTTTTTATTTCAAGTGTTTCTAACGATTTGCAATAAGAATAATACACAAAAGAAATTTAGATTTATGAAACAAACTTAGTTCATTATTAGATAGCAGCCAAGGCATTTGGAATAGATTTAGAGTCTGAAAAAAGATTGAAATCGATATTTTAGCTTAGAAAATAGTGTAAAACTTTTAGAAACTTTGAACTGTCGCCTTTTGAAAAATAGCTGTATACTAGTAAGAGAACTTGCGTCTAATATAAAAATTTTACTAAAAATGAAACGATTAGCTGGTAATAAAGTGGCAATTTCATGGGCCGAATAAAAATGTGCAGCAGGATATAAGATTGCTACGATCTTAGCGGTTATTTTTTATAGCAGATGAATAAACAGACAAATCGTGAGCTTCTAGTGTAAAATATCATCAATTAATGCTATAAATCTACAAATCTGCCTTATATGCTTAAAATAGTGTTTTAAATCAGTCAGGTAGAGAACACTTTGAAACAGTTTTGCTGTCAAAAAGTTAAGAAAATATGTAATTCTAAAACTAGCTAAAAATACAATCGCTTAATGCTATAGTTAGTCAAATTTCAACTGTGTGACTAGTAAATTCTTCTTGGTTATTTGTAAAAATTAGTAAAGTATAAAACGAAACCTATTTTCAAAGAAGTTCAAATGATTCTTTAAGGGTTAGGAGCACTAGTTTACTACAGAAACTTGTAGACTCACAATCGGTACATATCTATTTAGCTAGTATAAATAAACTTTTTGAATAAATGTAAGCTGCTATGAAAGATAAGGTGACCCTATATAATATGGAAGATCTTTTTCATCTCAAAGGCTTACACAACTATCTAATAACTCACAGCAATTCTATTTAGGAAGCATAGAGTCACGAAATACAAGTAATCGATATAAAAAATAATTTTTAGTTTGCTCGCTAAAAACTTCAAAAAATGTTATAGCGAAATCAAATAAAATAAATAATTAAATATGTCTGCTTAGGAGTTGAAAGTAAATAGTTTTTGTAGTCCTATTACTACGCGAGTCTGATAAGCTAACTTAATAACAAAATTTTAAACAAAACAATAGCTGAGCTCGTAATGAACACTATCGATGAGAAATTAAAACTAAATATGAATCAACAAAGTGTTCAATGGAGTAGATTTTTAGGGTAGCTTTACAGCTATCAACTTATCTCTAGAAAAAAGCTATCCGATTTCTTACTTCATTTGCTAAATCTATATAAAAATACTTAAAGCATTTAATCGTGTCTAAAAACGATCTGTGCAGCTCTATAGACTTCCAAAAGCTATCTTTTGTAAGATTAAAAAAGAAAATAGAGCAAATAATTTATAAATTTATTGCTAAATCTTAAAGTAAGACATTTATTATATAGGAAACTTTGCTTTAAAAAGACATTTAAGCAATATGCATCTGCGAAGTTCAAGATATACTTGACTATTTTTGTCCCTAAATTAATCATATAAATCTTGATTAAATAAAATAGCTTCTTTTTCTAGGGAAATAAGGCAAAAATATCTATTTTTATCTTAATAATATAACGCTAAACAAACCTCCTAATGATGATAAGATAAAAAATAATACATAAGAAAAAATTAAATATAAATAAAAAATCATTTAGAAAAAAGATACAGCTGCGAAAAAAACAATTTATGTGTAAAAAATATAAAAAAAGTATGTTTAAAATTCTCAATAAGAAAACCAATTAATCGCAGATTCAAATATTTTTTAGTAAAGAAAAGATGAAAGATAATAGAAAGTAAAGAAAAATATGAGAGTCATCGGCCGTTCGAAGGGCTTAAAGACTGTAATATTGATCAGTTTTGAAGAAGAAAAAAAGGAAGAAATATGCTGATAGACATATAAAATCATTCATTATTTTATTGAATATTAACTTATGAAGAAACATAAGAGCATTTTTAAGTTATTTAGCTTGCACTTTGACTCAAGTTGCTTTATGAAACATCTTTTTTAGTTTTCTTTTTTCTTTTATCACTGTCTTTTCCTGATTACTAAGTTTTTTTTGTATTTTTTGGTTCTCTTTTTTCCTTTTCTTAATACTTATTTTCAGGATAGAATTTTTGTCTGTTAGTTTTGAGAAAATAACTTAATTGCACTGGAAAAACTTTCGCTATCAACCAAACTGCATTTATAGCATAATTTTCATACTAAAAGTTACCGGTTTTGTCCATTTTGATTGCATAATAATCGAGCTAAGGATGCGATCTCATATGTTTTTTGAAAAAGCGAAAGTTGCTAAAAGGCTAAGCACATGATATTATCGGACACTGATATCTGCTTTTTTTACCTTGAGGACTCTGAATCACTGCTGGAACAAAAGAATAATCTTCGTCATATGAAAATGTTTCTATTTATTTTTATAGTTACTTAGATCATAGATTAGAGGCTACAACTCTTGCAAAAGTTAAAGGGAAGCTGATTGCTTTACATTCTGCCGTTACTATTAAATGTTTTTTTCTTAAAGACTTTTATCTTTTTAAATTTAGAACGATACTTTTGAGTCTTTTTGTATTTTTCTAACTAAGATTATTCTTTAAAGTAGAAATCGAAAGCTTTAAATTAAAAAGTTCGCAGAGTATATTTTCTGATCATAATAAAGTTTAGCTGAGTTTATCTGAATATGTTTTTGAGTCCACTGGGCTTATTTATTTTTTACTTCGTATTTAAATATTTGTGCTGTCGTGAAGCCGATCATGATTGAGCCTTTTAGAGGAAAAAGACGAAAGAAAGTCACATTTTAATGAAGCGGCAGTTATATTTTCCATCTGCTGCTGCCATGTCCAAAGTAAACTATCAGATACTTAAGATCGTTGAGAATTTAAGCAAAAACAGGAGGAGATTAAAGTTTTTATTGAGAAAGTTTCAAAGCAAGAAGTTCAATACGTCTGAAAGACGACTATTTACATATTTAAGCATGTTTTTACGAAATCTGAGGCTTATTTTCAGATTAAATATGATGTTCTTATGTCTTATGATGTTCTTATGTCTGAGTTATAACATGTGATTAAGATAGTGTATCTTAGCATTCTTAAAACAAAAATTATTCAATATAGTTTTGCACTAACAGCTATTTCTTGTGAATGAGGGCTGAAAACATTTTTCAATCGTGATGAATGCTTGCAGTTCTGTGATATCTTTATAAAAATGAGAATAATGAAATTATAATTAATAAAGATACATATCATATCCAATAGTTTACTAGCTTGTCATCCTAGCTGCCTCCTCCGATACTTTTAATGCACGTATAGAGACCATATATTCCGACCGCCACTCCTACTACGTTGAAAAATGTCCAAATAGCGATTTGGGCCCACTTTGGCATTTTATTTGCAGTTTTTTTATCTTCTGTGTTGTTTGTCAGCAAAGATGTGTCTTTTTTGGCAACCAAGCTAGCTTTACCTGTATTGCGCTAAAGAACTTATTCTTCAGTCTAAGATATTAAGGTCTGATTATCAATCATGCTTGATGACAATCTGGTGCTCGATTAAAGGCCTTTGAAATGAAGATAAGTGGGAAAAAGGTATATGAAACAGTAGCAAATGACTGCTCCAGTAATGTTCATTACAAGTGGAATAGGCAAATATGGACTTAGAATGGCGAAAATGACACCTACTATAATGTAAATAATGTTGAAAAGACGATAAGTTTTAGGTTGAATGCCATCTTTTTAAAAAATTTAAAGAAACCTTGTTCGTCCAACATCTAAAATGATTGGAAATATGCTTAATCTTGACAAAAAATAAGATACTTCGACAATAAGAACAGTCCAGTCATCTAGATAGCAGTCTATTAATGTAATTTTACATTTTCCATTGAAGATAGCCATGTACCCCATCAAACTTACCACCATGTAAAACACATATGCGATTCCATAGCTTAATCCAAGGTCGCGCATATTATTCTATTTCTTTTAGTTAGGTTTTATTAGCGTTACGACCAAAGTGTGTACTGTAAAAGCTAGTCCAGACGTTCCGGCTAAATCTCCAACTTAAAATGAAAACCAATTTATGTTGCTAACGTCAATGTCTCCAGAAGCTACGCTTTTGATAAATTGATAGACTAAGAATATGAAATAGAAGATGACTGCATATGATCCGTAGCTGGCGATTCGTATCAGAAAAGATTTGTTTTTTATAAATGCCAAAAACATGAAAACAGGAAGCATTATGATAGATAGCCATTGCTAGCTGAATTTTCCCCAAGCGAACTAGTCTTTTCTTGCGATATCTTATTTGAAAAAAAAGATAAAAACTGAATAAAACTGATCTGTTATGAGATCGATGTAAATGATGCACAGAAGCATCAAGTAGATACTTGTGATAAATCTCCAAAATTTTTACCATTTAAGCCCCAGAAGTCGAATGATGATACTTTATACGTCTTCGTCTTCTTCTCTCATGTGAAAAATAAGCACTCGACATGTAATGTACGAAATGATTCCGGAAACAGTTAACACGATAGTACTCGAGATGATTCCTGTCTTTTTGAACAAGAGAGGGAATGTAAGCATAGCCCCACCGATCATGCTGTTGAAGATTGACAGGATAGTTGTTGTTGAAGTCTGCTTCTTTTAATCAGCTTAGTTCGACATAAATTTATATTGTAAAAGTTCACAAAAATGAACAATATAACAGTATGAATTTAAGCAAAAATAGCTGAATTGTTTTCATAAGATGTTATCAGAAATAAATATTGTGTCAATAATATACAAATACAAGTATCATTGAGTTTTATTCGAAACAGAACCATTTAATTGATCTCCTAAGGTTCCTTCAGTAAGCAAACTTCCCACTAAAGCTGGCTTTTTGGATGTTAATTCCTTAAGTTCATCGATTATATCAGGTAGAGGTCTTCGGAATGTCTACGGCAGTCTTAGGGAAAAGAAAATGCTGACTAAAGACAGAATTCCAAAGAGAACCATGACTGGGAATCCTCCCTGAATGCAGAAATCTATGACTTCGGAAGCAACTGTGACCATGGCTGCTCCCATTAAGGAAACTAGACTAGTTCCGAGCACCCTGATCTGAGTAGGATAAACTTCGTTGAAATAAATATAGAAAAAGGTATACTCACACGAAATGGCAAAGCGGAAGACAAAAATTAAAGCGAGAACTCCTATATTTGCAAGAATATCTCCTTATTCTTCAGTGTTTTGATCCCACATGAAAGTGAGAGCTGCGCAACATAGCACTGCGGCTCCGAAACTGAGAACAGCGACAACTCGACGACGACTCTTCATGATCATAAAGTAGCAGATGGGATAAGAAATGATCTAGGAAACTCCGACGACGAGCCCATTGATGAAGATGTCCATTTTGAATTTATCTAGCATGAGGGCAGGGGCATAAAACTAAAAGATGATAGTGCACTGCACAATGATAAGCATGACTGTTTTCCATCTCAAAGAGCCGAATCTGAAGAGATCGATTATTGAAAAAGTTCTTGTCTTTTTCTATCCGCCCTACTAGTGTTTGTTTAGATACTTGTTCCTTAACGACTATAGCATTTGTTGATCTATGCGTGAGTTTTTTACTTTGTTTATCCTGGCAATCGCGTTAAATGCTTCATGAGCTTGACTGACCGTATGTTTCAAGACCAGACATATCGGTGTGTCTCTGACGAAAAGCATAACTGTTACTGTGATCAGAATCAGTGGAGCTAAATAACAAAAAATGAGAATTATCTTCCAGTCTCGCATCAGGTAGAACCAAGGTACGTTGAGAAGCACTCCTGATCCGTAAAATAGCTGAATAGCTACTGAAAATTTTTATCTGTGAGATTAAGATACTGTCTCAGCCAAAAAGTAAAAGCAAACGTTAAAGCCATTCTGAATGCCCATAGTACTGATAAAAAGTCCAACTCCTGCCATTTAAATGCTAACGCTGAAAATAACGATGACTAGACCTACTCCGTTTAATACAAGGCAAAGCATTATGAGAGACTTGCGGCCAATGCAGTCTCCGATGACAGCTGAAAGTAAGAATCCAGCCACAGCGCCGACGTACATCAAAGAAATGATGAGATCTAACTGTATTTTTTCCTAGGGGCAACGATAGTCACCAAAAGTATTAGCTAATGATTTCATAGTAACTTCAGCAGGAATATATGCCTCTCTTTCAGCGATAGGCAGGCTGCATACGTATTTTTGACAATCTTTTACAGTTTAAGAGCAGTGGTAGGGATCTTGATAGAACAGGAAGGGAGTGATCAACATGAGTCCTCCGCAGATGTATCCCAGGATGCACCAGAGCAAAGTAGAGATCTGCTGGTAGGTCCCCATAGAACCCACGCGTTAAATTAGACCAAAGAAAACTTGATCGTTCGATTTTTATTAATCTTTTGTTTGTTCAGACAATAGAAGCGAGTGATTGTCTGCCATTTTCTAAAGTTGAATATGCTGGTTTAAATTTTAATTACTATTTCCGATTAAATAGGTAATCTATGAACAGTAAAAAAAGATTTAAAAATGTAAAAAAGAATTACCTTATATTTAGTCATAAAATTTTTGTTAAAAAAATTGATAATATTCAATTTTTTTACCATATTCATATAGTATAGACAACTAAAAACACTGAGAATCATATGAGATCAATATATGTCACAAGAACATTTCTGAGGCACACCACTACTTATTTGTTACTACATAGACATCCTTTCCCTTTGGGACTGTTGGATAGCTGTGTGCATCAATTAGGCTCTTTTTTTATTAATTGTAAAATCGCTGAGTGAATCTGTCTCAGACACATCATCCTAGTCGCTTTCTTGTCGTTTAGGTGGCTAAGCTTTTTTGAAAATTTGCTCTAATTTAGCACGTGTAGCTGATTCTTTAAGAGGATTATCCTGACGATACTAAATAAATTGTTAAGAAGGTGGCTGATCTATTTATTGCTATACAATATTCCAAAAGTTATTTTTGGGTTCAGTGGAATGCAGAGAGGGCTAGAAAGATGATTTAATTTCTTCCTTTTATGCTGGGGCGTTCACAAAATATTTTTCTTTACTGAGTTTTTATTCTAATTCTTCATGTTCTCTATTATCCTCATCATTTTTGTACAAAGATGAATCATTTTCTTCTTCAAATTGATTTCTTGAGATCGAATGTTAAATAGTCTATGAAAATATCTGATGCTGAGTCATAGTCCTAGCACTTACTCGACCTTAAGTTAGTTAAGATTGATTTTCCTACAAACACTAAGTTTATTGTAGCTGTTTATCTAGCTATTCTTGTTTTAATCTTTATTTCTTTTTCATCAAAAGCCCTAGATATTTTTCTTTTATCCGAAGACGCATTTGAGTTTGTTATCGTTCTTCTTGCAGCCTTATAATAGCCTTTCTCAGGTCAACTCCGTCCTTGTTAAGCTATGAAATTTTAAAGGTATTTTTGTGCCTTTATTTTTTTCCGTACTCTGCCTCGTTTTCTCTTTACTAACACTGACGCTAAACATAGTCTTTTTCTGCCCTTACACGTCGGATCACTTAGTCTAACAAACATTTTGCTTCCACAAAAGGCTAAATGACAAAAATTCTACATGATTTAAGGTCAAGTTCAGGAACTTATCATCGCATTCGTGACAAATATCGTAAAGCTATGATTTGCTGTCTTTAGCTCGAGGATGATAGCGCTGTCGACCACATATGCACTCAGAACAATTCCAAGTTCCACAAAATTGGCATTGTCTGGGCGTTCTCTTTTTGTTTCCGAACTATTCGCCACATCGAGGACAAGTGTCCCTGGTACACGGATGGAGCGCTGGTTGTACGGTTTAGTAAAAAATGACTGAGTGACTATCGCCTCACCGTCTTAGTAGTTAGTCAGGGTAGGTTTAGGTATTGCTTGCAGTTTTTATAGCAATTTGTGTTCTGAGTATATGCCCGCGGAGACAGGAATTACGTTATCGAAGACATCTTGCTAGAATTTATGAATGGTTCTAGCTATGACTACGTGTATGCATTTTTACTATGTTATGGAAAAGTGGGTTTTCTGGGTATGTCTGCCAGCATTTTGATGATAATAATTTATGATATGACAATATAAAATGCATCATGATATCATCTGTTTCTCATAATGCGGACTTCGTACTGCTCCAATAGTTCCTTCTTGCTCAAAGCTGCGTAATCTCCACTGACTCCTTACACGAAATCGTATATTTAAAGTAACTGCAAGAGTCCTTCTCGTTCTTGTGTAAGCTCTTATTCTTATGCGTATCTCATCAGAAGAATGTCCTGAGGCTACTTTGTAGCTTATTACGCCTCAAAAACTACTAGTTTTTCTTCGATTTTGTTCCGCTATTCGATCAGCATACCTAAAAGTTTTTTCAAATCACTTCCATTCTTTTAAATATTTTCCTTTTCGCCTGTTATTTTTTTCAAATTGTCACCTGTTTCCTTGCTCAAAGTCCTTATTTTTTTAGAAAGTAAGTTTCCCACACTCACACTTACTTTTGATGGTGCCTCGCCTAGAATATTTTTAAGCAACTTGAGCCCTTGACTTATTTTTGTTCTTCGCTAAAGACATCCTTAAATTATTTTCTTTTAGTATGAACTAATAAGTGGCTTGGCATCTTTTTTGCGAAAATCGTTAGTTGTTGAGATGTTAATTGTAGGCTTGTAGTCTTGCTTGTAATTTTCGATCGAGTTCAGATACCTGTTTCTGACTTATTATGTAATTATTGACGTAAAAGTGGCTTTTTTTGAAAAAGGATTCGTAGATGTAAACTTAGTCTTGTCAGTCTACGCCGTAACTTCGTTGAAATCAAAACTGAAAAGCTACTACCAACCCATTCGCTTGAAATGATCTTTCACAAGCATTCTTCTTAGCAGTTACTCAGCTTTTTTAGATATCTGAATGTGTGAAGGAAAAACGACAGCGGTTTCATCTATTAATGAAATAAGTCTGGCGATTGTTTTTTCTTAAAAGGGGCAGTATCCAAATAACATTTCGTAAAGAACGACTCCTAGGGACCATATATCAGCCTTAATTGTATAAACTTCGCCTTTAAGTATCTATGGTGCCATGTATATTGGAGAGCCAAGCATAGTCTGAGAAAGATCCCTTGCGTCCTTAAGAGGCTTGCAAAATCCAAAGTCTGCTAGCTTGATGATTCCATTGTTCAATAGAATGTTACTTGGTTTAATGTCTCGATGCATTATGTTTGATTTGACTAATATTTGAAAAGCTTTAAGCAGATCTTTGAAATATGATAGGGCTTTTTCTTATTGAAAACGACCGTCTTTCTTGATTTACTGCTCAAGTGTGCCTCCGTTGCAGTATTCATATACAAAATAGTAGTTGTTTGCAGTTTTTAAGATTTCTATGAATCTCACAACGTGAGTAGTGTCCTCTATTTTCGACAAAGTTTGAATTTAATTGATAGTGAACTCTTACAATTTAGGACTCATTTTGAACTTCTCGACCTTGATGATTTTTATTGCCACAGTTTGCCCATTTTTCTAGTTTGTAGCCCTGTACACTTTTCCGAACTCCCCTTCGCCTATCGCATTTTCTAGGATGTAATTTTAAATCTTTTTGCCCATGTCTGTTAGAATATTATAGCACCTAACGACTAAATTATAGTCATATCAAAAAACCAACTATACTAAAAATCGATAAAATTACAATAAAATAAATTTTTATCCGAGCATCATCATCTTCATAATCTAATATTTTAAGAAGTATAATAATATGTTAGGATAGCAGTTAAACTTGAGTTATAAGCTGGGTCATCTTTACCATGAAAGTTTGGAAAAGCAAGCAGCCGATTCGAAAATTAGTTTTTAAAACTTTTCAACTCCCGGCTGGACATCAATGGTGCGAACCGAAATGAGCAAATAGACCAAACCGCAATAACTTAAAACTCACAATATTCTCGAGAAATTAAACAAATTATAGCATATTAATTTGTCCTAAAGTCAGTTTTCAAAAGTAAGGCTTCCCGAGCAGGAAAGTCAAAACATACTTGTTTTTAACAAACATGTCAGAACTGAAGAAGATAATGGAAAATAAAACAATGTCAAATCGAATTAACTGATCAAACTCAACAATAGTCGAATGGTTAATTCGCAAAACGAGAAGACGAGAAAATCAACTTTAAAATAATGGGAAACAGGCGAAAGCAGAGTTTAAAACGAAGCTAACAAAAAAACAAATGAGCCTAAAATCAAAGCTAGATTTAATCGAATCACTGTGCACTAGCATCTTTATCTAGACGGCAAGAAACAATAAACAAAAAAAGCCATGTAGCGCATTCTCGAGCACTAGTATTAAAGAAAACATGTAACTACTTTCAGACCAGCAATAAATCCGAAAAGCTAACAGCTAGCATAAATAAGATTCAGCAGACTTACGTAATAGCTGTCGCTCTAGCAGTAACTGATTGAAGAGATCAATAAAATTTAAAAGAAAACTACAAATCACAAAACATAATAGGTAGATAAAGTATATTTAAACATAAATTATTTGTTTTACTTTTTGACAGAAGGTCAAGAGGTGCTGGATCGAGTCAATTTAACGAACTCAATTAAAAATCTACCATTAATGTGTATAAAAGTATTGTAAAAAATCATCCAAAAAGTATATCAAGGATCAACGTATTCTTGGCTAGAATTCATAGGAGCAATCAACGATAAGAAAATCGTTAAAAATAAATAAGGTCTGACTAACGTATTTGCGAAATGGAAAAGTCGAACTCAATAGTAATGTAGTCCTGCAAAAAAATACCATTAAGCTTCGACTAGAAATTGAAAAAATGATTGCTATCTTATATGTTATATATTTTTATAAGTCATACAATTTAATCAAAACTATTCAGATTCGTGTGTATCAAATATTCCGATAATGCAGGCTGCTCGGAACAAAAAGCCTTTTTCTCTTCTAGACTACGCCATACCAACTAACAAAAACACTTTTTCACAGTTTTACGACAATAAGACTGCTAATGTAAATTGCATTTGCCACAAAAAAGAAGGTAAATGGCTGAAGTGTTTCTATTGTGGAGAAGCAGTGCATTAGTGCATTGATACCTCTAACAACAGAAACGATAAGTACGAGTGCTATGCATGTTTAAACAAAGAAATGGATCCTCTTTTTCAGGTCAAAAAAACACTTTTTCAAACATTTTTTATCACCAAATCAATCTATGTGCACCGTAATGAGATCATTTTTGAATTTGATTACAATTCATAGTAAATCGGAAAAACTCTTGAATTAAGAGGAATCAAAGCAGGTAAAACATAGCTGAGCTGGCCCATGCAAGGTTGTTTTTTCCTTAATGACGAAAAAGTTTCTCTTTGTGAACTGAGGCCTAAGTAAATTAATCTAAATCGAAAATACCGAGTAGAGCAATATATTTTCGTTTAGACATCAAAACTTAAGTTAGGTAAAAACACTCTAAAATTTTTGATCTACCAACTATAAAAATCAAGATTTTCTTAGAAATTTAAAGCTGAAGAAGAAGGTACATACTATTTATCTATAAATGCGATAAACAAACTGACACCAGAAGGTGTAATAGCTGACACTTTTAAAACGAGAAGAAAATAGAAAATTTAATCGATAGCGATGCTTAAAAACAGTGGTCAAGCTATGTATATAGCCGACTTGTTATGTCCTTATACAAAGTAGAAAATAAAAGTACCTGTCCGAGGCAAGCATTGCACTCATTTTAACTGCATATGTCTTGAAACTCTGATCGCCATTCATAGAGGTAGTCGTCAATGGAGATGCCCGATATGCACTTAAAGAATCAATTAACCTGTTGTAGATATGTTCATTTATTTTATTTTGAAAGATCAGTCCATAGGCTCGAAGGTTATTATTTTCAGTAATGGTTCTTATCGATCAGTCGAAAAACAGGATAATTTTTTTAATCTTGACGACTAAAGACCTTAATCTAAAGTTTAAGTCACTTAAGTTAAGAATCTAACTGAAAAACTAAAAGTATTTTCAGTAAAGTAAGGCGTGAAAAGTCAAACAAAAATAATGCAAAAATAGTTTTGTAATTCACAACAGATAAGCTAATCTATTAATATTGATGTTCTTGAGTAAGAAAAATTGAATTCATAACAATCTATGGCTAAAAAGATTTTGATGAAGATTCATAAACTTCGACAGTAGTAGTAAAAAAGAGTAAGTTAGGGAACGCAGATCACTAAGACAGATCGAACTGAAAACAAAATCACGAGATCAATAAATTAAATTAAAACCAGATAAATGACTGAAGTTGCTCAAAAATAGTTTAAAAAAGTTTACTCAAACGGAGGTTTTAAGATTTCTGATCGAATCAAAGAAAAGTTAAAAAAGCAGCCGAAGATTAGAAGCATATTTAGCCTGATTTTATGATTTTAACAAAAGTATCTGCAAATATCAAAATATTTAACTAAAATCAGTTAAAAAATAAGATTGACTTTTTTTTATATCAAACAAAAATGTGGTTTTGCATATTTTTACAGTAATCATCATAAATTAAAACATTTATATCACAATTTGAAAAAATTAAGAAGTCGCTAGCTAAGACCTTTCTTTTCTTCTTAATGTTTGTCTTTGCTCATTTAGTATCGCATTCTGGATATTTTCTGATCTAATTGCTAGCATATGTCTCTCTTTATAAAAAGCACTTTTTATGATTCAAAGCTGTCTTCCTCTGTTTCTTCAATTTCCTCATCTAACCATAGCTTTTTCTTTTGCTTCTCGATTATTTGCTTTTATAATCTTTCAATTTAGGCCTTAGCTTTTCTTTACATGGGTCTTTACATGCTTGTCATTGACAATAGACTCAGATGCGAGCAAATGGTGGCATTAGTCTATGTTAACTCGCTTTTCAGTTTCGAAAAATTGCATGCATTAGGAGAATTTTTTACAAGGAGACGTAATTGCTAAACTATGCCACTTAGAATTTGTGCTTTTAGTGTGCTGGATAATTTGCGATTGCGCATGACACTCTGATACGCTTACTGTAGTTTAAGGCACGCATCCATATTTTAATATACGGAATTTAAAGTCCATATATACTCTTAATCAAGCTATAGTATTTATTTTGACTAAATCTTATCCTTTATATTACACAAGTCGATGTGAAGATGCCCTTTAAGCTATTGATTGGCAAATTAATAATTATAACAGCGATAATAATTTATTTAAAGATAAACAATATGAGTCAGCCTAATCTCAAGTCCAAACATAAACGTCATGTAACCCTTAAGACTTTCAATACACTTCCTAATATTTCTTCGCAACAATCTATCAAAAAATAGGCTTCTAGTAATAAATAAGGCAAGGGCTCTTCGAACACTAAGTCGAAAAAGCATATTAAGTAAAAAACTAAAAGTAGACAAGCTACGCCTGATAAAGGTTATCTTTTCAGCTCACTTAGATAGTTGCCTTAAAAAACTAAACTTAAGAAAAAAGTCTCAAAAGTTTATTACAAGTAAAAATCTTTAAAAGTTATATAACAACCTCAATAAGAAAGTCTAACTACTAGTGAGGATCATTGGGCAAAAAAATTAAAATATGAGCTTCCGAATGGATAATATTTTGGCAATCAGCATCAGCATCCCGCATCTCAAAAAATTCATTCACTTTCCAAAGAGAAAAATGTTTCGACACAAAATGAAAAGTAAAAGCTTACGATGTCCCTTTAGAAAAAAATAAAACAGTTTCGAAAAATGGATAGCGATCATTAGTAAGAGTCTTCTTCGATGACTTCAGAAATTAGCGATAAAGAGATGCGGCGGCTAAAAAAAATTCATTAGGTTTAAAGATGGGAGCTAATGTAGGATATCATAGGTATCGAATAGAAACTAAGCTCAACGAAAAAAGTAAAAAAGTCAAAGAAAAATATATGATAATTTTTTGGAGTAATTAAGATCAATTTTGACAAAGATATTATGCAATTAAAGACGAAACACGCACTACTTTTATATCAGAACTAAAATGAAACTTTTTTGGCTAATCAATATTATTTTTTTCCATTTAGTTGATGGTTTTGTTGTTATGATGAGGATAAGTTTATAATTGTATTTGTGATGAAGGTAGCTATAAGGCTGCAAAACCACGGTTGCGCTAACCATCCTCTTTGGTATCAAATGACTCACAAAGGTGGATTGTCGTTGCGCCCAATCGCAGAAACATCAAGGGACGCTTTTTAGAGCACGTGGGCTATTGGTCACCTCGTCAAGGAGTCCGTCTACAAAGACAGATCGTCCTCAACATTCCCAGAATCAAGTACTGGATCAGCTGTGGAGCAGTCCCCACAGGCCGCATTCAACAATTTTTAGCCATTTGGGGTATACTACCCAAACCATGGTACTACCAGCGTACTTTTTTCATCACCTAGGCTCATAGTAATAGCTTCTTGCGCTTAAAAAACCTGAGTAAGAAATGACAGACAAGGAAAAAGCCAAGTAGGAACGAAAGCGTAAGAAAAAATAGAGAGAAAATTTGTCGTATATCAACTATATGAAACCACTAGCAAAATACAAATCTTACCAGTACTTCCAGTTTCACAGATACAAAGTCAAACTAAGATAAAAAATCCACGCAGCTTAGAAGGAAAATCAAATTCTGAGATAGTTGCTTTTGCATAACTAATTTTACAAAGTCAATAGAGTTAATGAACTAGCAGGCAACGTCAGCTATGATGACACAGCATAGCTACTTAAGCTAGAAGAACAGCTTTCTAAGGCTAAATCAAAGCTAGCTTTGGTCGATAAAAACTATAAAAATGCAAGTGTCATGCACAAAATCAAAATAATGCAAGAAATAAACTAATTAGTTGATGCTATAAGGGAAGTCTAGAGGTCAAGAGAACCTTTTAGAAAGCGAAAAAACAAAGAAGAAGAATCGTCAGATTAGACTGTCACTAAAATGAAATTAGATAAGCAGCTTGAATACGAACTTATTATCAAAAAATTAGAAGCGATGGATGCAGACTTCAAAAACTATGAATCAAGTAAACATTTATCAATTTAGTGCTATAGACCATTACTCTAGAGTAATTTGCCCAGCATCTGGTCAATCTGGACCCAAAACTTAACCCAGAAGTAGCTTTGACTTTGGCTCAAGAGACTTTTGTCGAACGAGGAAGAGCCGGATTACCTCCTATGACTAAATTTGATCTTTAGTTCGAAGACGACCATTTTAATGCCTTAGACACTGCTTTTTAAAACTAAATGAAGGAAGTTCATATCGATACAACTATCATGAAAAATCCTTATGATGACAGTTAGGATCTAGCTAAGATGTACTCAGAACTAAGAAAAGAATAGGTCTAAGAAATGAAAGAACATAACGCTGTTTTAGATAAAGTTCATTAATCTAATTTGATTCAGCATCTTTTGGTCAGACCCGACGTACTTGTGCCTACAAACCGACCAGTCCACCCCTTCCCTGACCTCGATACATACATCCCTTAAGAATATTACGAACCGATCACAGAAATAGACCTCAATATGATGTCAATAGGTCCTCTTTAGCCGAGAGAATAGCTAGATAGATACAAATAAAGGCGTAAGAATAAAAAGGAATCTAACTCTAACGGCGGTGGTAAGCGTTCTGAGCAGCTTTTGTGATTACTAACAAAAAGACAATCTCTTGAAATATTTTAGCAGATTATCTAGTATATGTTTCATTATGGTTGACATTTCAAATTGATTTTTATTAGATTTAAAATGTTTTCGTTCCTGCAAAAAAAAATAGCAGTGCCTGCTCAGTGCTCGGCATCTGCGTGTGCTTGGGATAGCTATGAAGGATGGCTTGCGATTGGATCTAACGAGGGGTTTCTCAAGCTTATCCGACTTTAGCAGATTAAAAATGCAGGTGGAGCCAATCAGGGCACGTAAAGTATCGACTTGCCTGATCACAAGGGCAACCTGACACTCATAACTTGGAACGACAAGTATCGTAAGTTGACCACCTGTGACTCGACTGGAACAATAATCGTGTGGATGAAGCACAATGGACAATGGGTGCAAGAAATGGTAAACAATCGAAAGGCTTCTTACGTGACTGACATGAGATGGTGTCCCGATGGTACTAAAATATGCATCGCTTACGAAGACGGAAGCGTGATTGTGGGAGATGTCGAGGGTAACCGTAAATGGGGAAAGGAATACACTCACAGAGTTTCTGTCATCAGTTGGTCACCGACTTCAAAATAGCTTCTTATAGGCAGCAACAATGGAGAAGTTTTTATGTATGACGAATTCGGATAGCTTCTACAACAGTTGAGAATCCAAGGGCTCCAGAGAATAGTCTAACCTGAGCAGTTTTTGACACCAAATATTCCTTTAGCTGGAATAGAATGGTTCTAAGATGCACAGATGTATTCTGACGAGTGCCCAGTCGGACTGTGCATAGCATATCAGCAAGGAAGACTGATTCTTATGAAAAACGATAAAGATGAGGACCCTATAGCTGTAGATACCTCTATGGTACTTTCTAAAGTCAAGTGGAATCCAACAGGAAACATGATCGCAGTGGCTGGATCTTCTCTTTAGTATGAGGAAAAGCGAGCAGTCGTTAAGTTTTTTGACAGTAAGGGAAATCACTTGAAAAATCTTAGAGTTCCGAATGCTGAGTCTGTCAACGATATCAGTTGGTAGGGTTCAGGCTTGAAGATCGCTATAGCTGCAGGTTCGAATGTATACTGTGCTTCGATCCGACCCAACTATAAGTGGTGCTATCTTTCCAACGGAACTCTAGTATTCGCTTATCAGAAATCAGACAGAGTCGAGTTCTGTGTCATATTTTGGGACACCCGTACTGACTAAAAATACATGAAATATGTGCGTTAGTTAGTTTAAATCAAAGGAGCTGGTTAGTTCTGTGCAATTTTTTCACACCCTGAAGAAGAATCTACTCAAGTTGATCTTTGCAACTCAATAGGAACTACTATATAAAGCAAACAGATTGGACTTGAGCTTACTTGTTACACTATGAGCAAAACTCATATAATTGCGTGCTCGGAACACTACGTTTACATGTGGCAATACAAAAGTCAGACTTCGAGACTCACTATGTTCGAGCCTTCAGCTCAGACTGGCTATAGAAAAATGGGAAGATAGTTCTGTTGGTTTGTGGATGATAAACCTGATATAAATCAGATCTATGATATGGACCAGTTCGACAACACGAAATAGTCTGAAGATATCATTTGTGCAGTGGCTGCTAACTAGCAATTGCTGATAGTAGGCAGATAGAGCGGAGTACTCAGAAGATTCACTTTGCCTCACATCACTGAAGAACCTAAACTCTTCTGGAAACCCCTTCCTATGCTGATAAGTATCAACAGTGATAGTACCCGACTTGGTCTGATTGACATCACTGGAGTACTCAATTTGCTAGAAGTAAACGGACAGGGCGGAAGTGTGCTTGAATTCGAGAAAAAGTAATGCTGGGCGTTACTTTGGAGTCAAGATCATCCTCAGCAACTTTGTTTCATGTAAAAAAGTAAGCTAACTACAGTATCAAATGTCACAGTTGGTCCTCAGATAGCCACCTAAGGGTACATTTGCAGCTTCGACAACCTCAAAGTCACTTATTGTTACCTTGACGACATTATGGTGTCTCCAGATTAAAATTTGAAACCTGAAGAGCTATTCAACTAACACGGATCAGCTGTTCTTTCTGAATTCAACTAATTGCTCAAAAAGTAAGGAATAGTAAGATCTATGAAGTACGCTTAGTAGTTTTCACATAACACTCTTTGGAAAATCATAGCTGAAAAAGCACTTCTTGATCTCGACTATACCAGCGCAGAACGAGCTTTGCTCAAAATCGATGACTATAAGACTCTCAAATATGTCAAAAAAATCCAACAGCTAGACGACAGATAAAAGCAAAGAGCTTAACTTTTGACCCTTTATGGCAAATATGATTAGGCTGAGAAAATATATCGAAATATTGAAAGAAAAGATTTGGCTGTCAACATGAAGATTAAGGTCGGAGATTTCTATGGAGTTTTAGAAATGGTCAAAGAAGGCTCAGGGTATGACGAAACTCTCAGCAAAATGACTAACCAGCTGGGTAATTTTTATGCATAGAGGCTATAGTGGGATAAGGCAGCTTAATTTTACATGAGTTCAAAAAACTACAAAGGTCTTATTGAGGCATTCACTATGCTTGAAGACTATAACAGTTTGGCTCAAATTATTGAAGAAATACCTGAAAATGATCCTCTTTTAAACGAACTTGCTGATCGTTTCCAGCTGGCCGGAATGGCCGACTATGCTGTCAAATGTTATGAAAAGTTAGGCGAATTCAAAAAGGCAATCGATTGCTGTGTGCTACTAAATCACTGGAATATCGCTACTTAGCTAGCTTAAAAGCATGGATACGCGCAAATATAGGGACTTTTGCAGAACAATGCCAACTAACTTTTGTACAAAAACAAAAGGCTTTAGGCTGCAGAATTGTATAGAAAGGCCAATAGAAACACTGAATCTGCTAAAATTTTATCAGATATAGCGAATCAACTGATCGAAAGATAAGGAAAACCTTTATACATCAAGAAACTCTATGTATTAGCTGCGCTTTAGGTCGATCAGTATAAGAAAAGATTGATAGATTCGAGCATGACTGGACAAAATCCTAATGCCACTAAGGTAAGCTTATCTTCATGTAGACTCTTGATTCTCTGATAACAAGT
>Ga0169931_10002563_pt1 | contig 29543 bp, 24 predicted proteins | sample Kivu_15m_20L_FD_129675 | JGI IMG/M metagenome (GOLD analysis project Ga0169931, IMG submission 129675) | Freshwater microbial communities from Lake Kivu, Western Province, Rwanda to study Microbial Dark Matter (Phase II) - Kivu_15m_20L... | ecosystem: Environmental > Aquatic > Freshwater > Lake...
AAGTTTTTGGAGTAATTTCGAGCGTGAAAGCTCGCTCAAATCGTCGACCGCAGGCTACGCAAGTGCATCCGTATTAATTCAATACGAATGAACTTGCGTTCGGCGATTTCAGCGGCTTTGACGCCGAAATTATCTGAAAAACTTTTGAAACGGTGTAGTAGGCGCTGGCTTTGCCAAATTCCCGATTCTTGAATCTCTCTCGGTAAAAGGGCAGAGCCCTTCTTTTAATTATGGAAAAAGAGGATTACATCGCCGTCTTGGACGATGTAGTCGCGACCTTCGGAGCGGGCTTTGCCTGCTTCGCGCGCGCCGACGCGTCCTTTGTAGCGGATCATGTCTTCGTAGGAGACGACTTCGGCGCGGATGAATCCTTTTTCGATGTCGCTGTGGATTTTGCCTGCGGCTTCGGCGGCGGTTGTCCCTTTGCGGATCGTCCAGGCGCGGGTTTCGATGTCGCCAGTGGTGATATAGGTGATGAGGCCGAGGAGGGAGAAGGCTTCTTTGATGAGCCGGTCGAGTCCCGATTCTTTGAGCCCGAGACTTTCCAGGAATTCTTTCGCGTCTTTTTCATCGAGGCGCGAGATTTCTTCTTCGATCCGCGCGCAGATGGGGACGACACGGCTTCCTTCTTTTGCGGCGTACTCGCGGACGCGCTGGACGAGGGGATTGTCGAGGGAGGGAAGGTCGTTCTCGCCCACGTTGCAAATGTAGAGGACCTTTTTCTTCGTCAGGAACGGATAGAGGCGGGCGATTTCTTCTTCCTCCGGGGTGAGGGGGAGAGCGCGCATCGGGAGGTTCTGGTTGAGGTGATGGATCGCTTTTTTGAAAAATTCGACGGTTGGGAGGAGGTCTTTGTTTCCCTTCGCCTGCTTTTCGATGCGGGAGAGAGAGTTTTCGGCCATTTGGAGATCGGAGAGAATCAGCTCGAGCGTGATCACTTCGATGTCGTCGAGCGGATCGACGCGGCCCGCGACATGGATCACGTCGATATTTTCAAAGCAGCGGACTACTTGGACGATCGCGTCCGTTTCCCGGATATGCGTGAGGAACTGGTTGCCGAGGCCTTCCCCTTTGGAAGCGCCCTTGACGAGTCCTGCGATGTCGACGAAGCTGACCGTCGCATAGATGATTTTTTTGCTGTGGGATTGTTGGGAAAGGGTGCGGAGCCTCGGGTCGTCGACGTTTACGATGCCAAGGTTCGGGTCGATCGTGCAGAAAGGGTAGTTTTCCGAGGGGATTTGCTTGCGCGTCAGCGCGTTGAATAGGGTCGATTTTCCGACGTTTGGCAGTCCGACGATGCCGCAGGCTAAATGAGTTGTCATAAATTCCGCAAATAAGGGGTTATATCGAATTCAGGGTTTTTTAAAAGCGATTGAGGGACGCACTCCTCAAGGGAGTAGGCTCCTGATTTGAGGCGGGTGAGTTCCGTCAGGTGGGCGTATGAGCCGAGGGCAAGTCCTAGGTCGTGAGCCAGGGAGCGGATATAGGTCCCCTTGGAGCAGTCCACGAGCAGCTCGAGATGGGGATATTCATACCGGAGGAGCCTGATAGAGAGGCGAACCTTCACGGGCTGCCTTTCGACCGTGATCCCCTTGCGGGCCAAGTCATAGAGTTTTTTCCCTTCGATCTTTTTCGCCGAAAACATCGGGGGAACCTGGAAGACCTCGCCCTGAAACGCGGCGAGGGCCGATTCGACTTCGCTTATGGAGGGGATGCGTCCGGATTGGAGGGTGATCTGCCCTTCGAGATCGTAGGTGTCGGTTGCCGTCCCCAATGACAAGATAGCCCGGTATTGCTTGTCGGCCCCTAAAAACGAATTGGAGCGGCGGGTGAACTCCCGGCCGATCAACATGACCATGACGCCTGTGGCGAAGGGGTCGAGCGTGCCCGCATGACCGATCGTCCGTTCTTTGGTCAGGCGGCGCAATTGGGAAACGATTTGAAAGGATGTGCACCCCTTTTCTTTGTCAACAAGGAGAATGCCGTGATTATTCATGGGGGCGTGAAAGGCGCTCTTTTTCGATGTCGTCCAGGATTTTCTGGATCTTCATGTGCTCTTCCGCCGCCGTGTCGAGCTTGAAGAGAAGGTTCGGGAAATAGCGGAGCTCTACTTTATGCGCCGCTTGAACCGCGATAAATCCTGCTGCCGACTGGAGAGCGGCCAAAACCTTGGCCTTTTCGGCATCGGTGCCTATCATGCTGATGTAGACCTTCGCGTGGTGGAGGTCCGCCGAAGTGTCCACCCGGCTGACCGACACAAAGGTCGTCACATGGGGATTGCGAACCTCTTTTTGAATGACCTCAAAGATCACTTCCTTCAATAGCGAGTTGATACGGCTCAAACGATTTTTTTTCATAAATGGGTCGTCGTTTCAATTAAAGGAGCCGGTTGCAAAAGTCCCTGCGCCAGAAAAATCGATGATTTTGCGGCCATTTGCGAGTGGCAGCCCTGCTGCCACGGTTCTCGCGACGAGACCAACCCCCGGTGGGTTGGTTGAGGAACGAGGACGCAAATGGCCGCAAAAGGGCGATTTTGCTGGGTCGGGGGGTTTTGTAATTGGCTCAAAGGTCTTGTTCCAGATAGGTGATGTCGTAGGCCTGGAGGATATCCCCCTCTTTTACGTCATTTTGGCCTTCAAGGACAACGCCGCACTCGAAGCCTTTTAGGACTTCTTTTACGTCTTCCTTCAGCCGTTTAAGCGATGCCAGCTTCCCTTTCCAGATTGTCTCTTTATTGCGGACCTGGCGGATGAGGCTTTGTCGTTTGATTGTCCCTTCGGTCACTTGGCAGCCTGCGATATTGCCGAGCTGCGAAGATTTGAAGACCGCTTTAACGAGAAGTTCTCCCGCATCGGTTTCCTGCTCGAGCTTGTCAAGGAGAGAGCGCATCCGGTCTTTGATCTCGTCGATCAAGTGATAGATCACATCGTGCGAAAATACGGGAATGTGCTTTTGCTTGATCAAGTCGGCCGCGTGGCTTTCGATGCTCGTATGGAAGCCGACGATGGTCGCCTTGGAGGCTGCCGCGAGTTCGATATCCGACTCGGAAATCTCGCCGACGTCGGCGTTTACGATCTCGAGGCGCACTTTTTTGGAATGGATTTTCAAAAGCGAGTTCTTCAACGCTTCCAAAGAGCCTTGGACGTCGGCGCGTAAGATAACGGGGAGGATCTTCAGCTCGCCGCTCTCTTTTTTCGCCATCATCTTTTCCAGGCTGCTCATTTTCGAGCGCATCATCATCTCGCGGCGGTGTCCTTCGACCCTAGCCTCGGCAAGCTCCCGCGCTTCCTTTTCGTTTCGGACGACGATGAATTCGCTTCCGGCTTCGGCCAGTTCGGAAAGTCCCGTAATCTTAACCGGAGTCGAGGGGGCTGCCTCATCGACTAAACGGCCTAGATCGTCATGCAGCGTCTTGATGCGGCCGGAGTAGTGGCCGTAGACGATCGCATCGCCTTTTTTCAGCGTTCCGTTCTGGACAAGGATCGTCGCCACGGCGCCCAGACCTTTGTGCATTTCCGATTCGAGGACGGTTCCCCGAGCGCGGTTCGACGGGCAAGCCCGGAGCTCTAAAATTTCCGCTTGAAGCGCGATCATTTCAAGGAGTTCGGGGATTCCTTGGCCTGTTAATGCAGAGCAATTGACGGTGATCGTCGTTCCGCCCCAAGCTTCGGGAAGCAGTTCTCTGTCGGAGAGTTCGCGGTAGGCTTTTTGCGGGTCGAACGTCGGCTTGTCGCATTTGTTCAATGCTACGAGGATCGGGACATTGGCTTCCCGCGCTTGGCGGATCGCTTCGTCCGTTTGCGCCCGGATCCCCTCGTCGCCGGCGACAACGAGGATCACGATATCGGTCACGTTGGCTCCGCGGGAGCGCATCTCGGAGAACGCTTCGTGGCCGGGAGTATCGAGGATCGTTACGTCGCCAGCTTTCGTCGCAACCTTGAAGGCTCCAATGTGCTGTGTAATCGCCCCGGCCTCGCCTGCGGCGCGGTTCGATTTCCGGATCGAGTCGATGAGACTCGTCTTGCCGTGGTCGACGTGACCCATGAAAGCGACGACCGGGGGGCGGAGGGTGAGCGAATCGGGATTGATAGCGCCGATTTCCTGGCGGATGGTTTTATCGGTGATTTGGATCCGCTGCTCTTCGGCCCTGTCGATCGTGATCGCGCAGTCGAAATCGTGCCCGAGCAGCTGGACGACGGTTTCGTCGTCAAGATAATCGTTGAGGGTGAGGGTCATCCCTTGCATGAATAGTTTTGCGATGAGCTGCGATGCTTTGAGCTTCATCTCTTGCGCAAGGTCTTTGATCGTAATCGGCAAGCGAATCGCGAGAGATTTAGGTCGAATGACTTCTTCGACGCGCTGGGTATATCGGGGTTTGAAGGCGCGCCGTTTTCTCCAGGCTTCGTTATCGATATCCCGCAGTCCTTGGCGGTCGCGCGAGTCGAAGGTGCGCACTTCTTCTTTTTTCTTCGTCCGCAACTCTTTCGGGGGCTCTTTCGGCTTCATGGCCGGAGCGGGAGGATGCGTTGGGGCTTGGTGTTTTGGGGCAGGCGGCTTCTCTTCAGACTGTGCTGTTTTCGGAGCAGGCAGAGAGGCTGCCGGAGCGGGCGGAGCCGCTTCAGGGGCGGCTTCTTCGGCTTGTTCTTCCGCTTCAGGCGCGGGCTCCGACGGAAGAGCGGACGCGGCATGTTCCGCCCCTTCCGCTTTCGCAGCCTCTTCCGAAGCCGGCCCTTGGATCAACCGGGTTTTTTTCTTCTTCGGCGGTTCGACGGCTTCCCGTTCATGCCCTTTCGAGGCGAGGGTTTTTTCCGCTTGTTTTAGAGCGGAAGTGATCATCGCATCTTCTTTCAGGCGGGTTAGCCGTTTTTTGGGCTCTCCCTCAGAAGGGGGAGCGGTTTCCTTCTTTTCATCGGAAGCCGCCTCGCCTTCCGCCGGCGCCGGCTTTTTCACCTTGAATGCGCCCGCGAGCTGCAGGTTTTTGATATTCAGCTTGAGGTTTTTACCCAACGGTTATCCCTTTCTTTTACGGGTTTGTTCTACAATCTTGTCGGCCAGGTCGTAATAGTTTACGCCTGGAACTTTGGCGGTGATTTCCGCAGGGTTCGACTGCATGAATTTCCGCAAGGTGTCGAAGCCGGCTCCGGCTAAGCTATCTGTGATCAGTCCGCTGACGCCTTCGATGCGAAGTTTATCGTCATAGTGCGGGTCTGCGTCATCAGCGTATTCGGCCATCTGGACGGCGAGGATTTTTTGGTACTCGCTGATTTTCTGCACGTCGATTTCTTTCTCGATCAGATGCCCGATGAGGCGCGCGTTCATCCCTTTTTTCCCGATGACGATCGGATACTCTTCGTCGGCGACGACGATCCAGATCCGGTCGTCGTAGACTTTGAGCTTGCGGATTTCGGCAGGGGCGATCAGGTTCTGCAGGAGCTGGACCGGATCGTCCGAATAGGGGACTACGTCGATTTTCTCATTGTTCAGTTCGCGGATGATGTTTTTGATGCGGGTGCCGCGGACGCCGACGCATGTGCCTACGGGATCGACTTTCGGGTCGAACGATCGGACGGCGAGCTTCGTCCGGTATCCCGGGTCTCGCACGATTTTTTCGATGGCGACGGTTTTGTCATGCAGCTCCGGCACTTCTTGGATGAAGAGCTGGGCGACGAATTCGGGATGGCTGCGGGTCAAAATGACCTCGGCGCCGCCCGCTTCCGTGTCCCGCACTTCCAGGAGAAGGGCCTGCACTTTTTCGCCCGGATTGTATCGCTCTAGCTTCGGGTAGTTTCTTTCAGGCAGGATCGCTTCGACTTTGCCCAGGTCTACGACGATCGTCCTCCCGCGGATGAACCGTTTGACGGTTCCCGAAATGATCTCGCCGATCCGATGGCGGTATTCCTCATAGATGACGTCCCGTTCGGCCCCTTTCAATTTTTGCGTGATGACTTGGCGGGCCGCCTGTGCGGCGATCCGTCCGAAGTCTTGCGGGGTGATCGAGATTTCAAGCCATTGGCCCACTTGGCACTCGGGTTCCATCGTCCGGGCTTCCTCGAGGGAGATCTCGTCCGCCGCGTTCAGAACCTTCTCGACGATCTTTTTTTGTGTGAAGACTTCGATCTCTCCGGTCTTCGGATGAATCTCGACATTCACTTTTTCGCCGAGGCCCTTGACGCTTTTGCGGGCCGCTGCGCGCAAGCTATCGGAGATCGCGTTGATCACGATCTCCCGCTTGATCCCTTTTTCGCGCTCTAAATATTCAAAGATGGCGATCAGGTCTTTATTCATCCAAATCCTCTTCGTCGCGATCCTTCGATTTTTTCACGTCGGATTTCTTTTTGCTTTTCTTGCCGCCTTTTGCCGAGACGATGATATCGTCGCGGTTCATCCGGTTCTGTTCGATCAAATATTCTTTAATCGACAGGGCAAGTTTCTTGTGTTCCGGATCTACTTTGATGACCTTCGCCGTCACCCGGTCTCCTTTAGAGACGACGTCTTCTACTTTCCCGAACGGCTGGTCGGAAAGCTCTGTGACGTGGATGAGGGCTTCGATCCCATTGTCGAGCTGGACGAATGCGCCGAAGGCGGCGGTTTTCGTTACCGCTCCATGGACGATCGACCCGATCGGAAGGCTCTTTTCGATCGATTCCCAAGGGTTCGAGCTAAGCTGCTTCACGCCGAGGGTGATTTTCTTGCTTTCTTTGTCGACCGAGAGGATGACCGCTTCGACCTTATCCCCTTTCTTCAGGACTTCCGAAGGGTGGGATACTTTTTTGATCCAGCTGAGGTCGGAAATATGGATGAGCCCGTCGACGCCTGGTTCCAGTTCGACGAAGGCGCCGTAGTTGGTCAGGTTGCGGATTTCAGCCATCACGCTGCTTCCGACAGGATACTTTTTCTCGACGTCTTCCCAAGGGTTTCTCTCGGTTTGCTTGATGCCGAGAGAGATTTTTCCTTCATCTTTTTGGATTGAGAGGACAATCGCTTCGACTTCATCGCCGACTCGAACCGCTTCGCTTGGATCAGTGATGTTTTTGGTCCAAGACATTTCGGAGACGTGGATGAGGCCTTCGATGCCCGGTTCGATTTCGATGAAGGCGCCGTAGGAGACCAGGTTGACGATTTTGCCGCGGATGCGGGTGCCGACCGGGTATTTGCGCTCGATCTCTTCCCAAGGGTTGTTTTCTTTTTGCTTCAATCCGAGAGCGACGCGCCCTTTTTCCCTGTCGACGTGGAGGACGACGACTTCGATTTCCTGGCCGAGGCGGACGACTTCCGAAGGGTGTTTGATCCGCTTCCAAGTCATATCGGTAATATGGAGCAGGCCGTCGATGCCATCGAGGTCGAGGAACACGCCGAAATCGGTGATGTTCTTGACTACGCCGCGCAAACTTGCGCCTTCTTGAATGTGCTCAAGGAGCTCGGCCTTACGGGAGACCCTTTCTTCTTCGAGAAGTTCGCGGCGGGAGACAACGATGTTTTTCCTTTCGATATTGATCTTGAGGATTTTGAAGTCATAGGTGCGGCCGATGAAATCATCGAGGTTTTTGATCCGCTTGTTGTCGATCTGGGAGCCGGGGAGGAACGCTTCCATCCCGATGTCGACCATGAGGCCGCCCTTGACTTTCCGGATCACTTTTCCTTTGACGATCGAACCTTCGTGGCAGTTTTTCACGATGTGTTCCCATTGGCGGAACTTGCGCGCTTTCTCGCGCGACAGGACGATTTGCCCGTCTTCCCCTTCGGTCTGGTCGAGGTATACTTCGATGTCGTTGCCAAGCACTAGCTCTTCCGGCTCGGCGAATTCGGAGACAGGGACTAGGCCTTCCGATTTCAAGCCGACGTCGATTACGACGTAATCTTTCGAGATTTCGACGATGCGCCCCGTCAAGACTTGACCCGCGTTCAACTGGGACAGTGCGGTCTCGCCTCCCGATTTTTCAGTTCCGTATAATAGGTCGCGGAACTGCCTCGCTTCGTGTTCTTGGTAATCTACATCGTCGAGGACATTGCTTGCGTTCCAATCGTGGGCGTGTTGTGCGGATTGTTTTGGGGACATGGGTTTTGGGTTTCTCCTGTTTATAATCATTCGAGGCGAACATGAACAAACACGCTATACGCCTTGCTGCTTATTTCTGCTGCAAGGTTTAGCCGCGCTTGTTCCTGCCCGCCCATTTAACTATCCAAACGGTGCCGGACAAGGCTGTAGCTTGGTTAAAGGAAATAGATTACCACCCGAGCTATAAATTGGCAAGGAGCAATCCTCTCGGAAGCCGATTCGAGGTCTCTCATTTTTGTTCTTTCGGTTTACTTTCTTTAACGCGTACCGTTCGTAACATCTAAATTTCTTTGCTTTTCAACGATCCGTTTGGTTTTTCAAGTTTTGTTTGTTTCGATTCTTTCGCGGTTCATTTGTCCTGGAAAAGTTTTGTTAACATGTTTGCGCTTAAACGTTTGCTGATGTGTTTTTGTGATGTTAGCTTATGTTCGGATTGAAAAACTGTTGGGTTGTCGTTAGAAAAACTAAAGTTTTTTCTTTATTTTTTCTAACACCGTTCGATAGATTGAGATTTCTAGCATCCGCACAAAATAATTGTTTGCGGTTTGCCAAGTTGGATATACTTCCCGGCGAAGAACCAGGAGTCGTTTGTGAGAGTGTTGAAATTCGGGGGCGCGAGTCTTTCTTCGCCGGAATGCTTCCTTAAAATTGCCGACCTGATTATAGAAAGAACTTTTGCCGGCTGCAAAATCGCAGTTGTTGTGAGCGCGATGGGAAATACGACAGATCAACTTTTCGAACTGGCCAAACAGGTACACCCGGCTCCGCCTCGGCGCGAGTTGGACATGCTGGTTTCCGCGGGCGAGCGGATCAGCATCGCACTCCTGGCCATGGCGCTTTCGGCAAAAGGGGCGGAGGCAGTGAGTTTCACAGGGAGTCAATCCGGCATCATCACGGACGAGCGTCATTCGGATGCGCGGATCGTCGATGTCAAGCCCCGCCGGATTGTTTCGGTTCTCGAAGAGGACCGGATTCCGATTGTGGCAGGATTTCAAGGGGTCAGCCGCAAAGGGGATATTACGACGCTCGGCCGCGGCGGGTCTGACACAACGGCGGTCGCCCTGGCGGCTGCCCTCCATTGGCCTGAAGTGGAGTTCTATAAGGATGTGCCGGGGATTTTCGATGCGGATCCGAAATCCTGCCCTTCGGCGAAAAGGTTCGACGACATGCCTTATGAATCGGCCTTAAAGCTGGCAAGGGGCGGGGCGAAGGTCCTTCACGAGCGGGCCATTGAGCTCGCGGAGAAAAACGGGGTTAAACTCCGGGTGCGCTCGTTCCGAACGATGGGCGAAACGGTGGTAGGCGGCTCTGCCCGCTTGCAAGATCAACCAAGTTATGAAAGAGAGAGTGTTTAAGGATGTTGGCAAAGCAACTGGAATTTGATTTCGAATTCGGATGTACGTCGATCGAAGCGGAGTATTACCGCGACGGAGCTCAGGATTTGATCCAGAGGCTGGTTCCTTCCGACCTTTTGGAATCGAAAGGGATCAGTTTGGCTTCCCAAAGGGCGAGGTTCGCCGATTTGCTTCCGATGATCTCGTGGTCGGATCTTTCTAAGGCGCCGTGTACCTTTTCCGTTCTCCTCCTTTGCAAATACCGTTTGAACGCCTGCAATTTTTTCTACGACATGATTAGCCGCTGGCTTTTGCCGCAAAAGCGGATCAACGTGGAGCTTTTTTTCGCTTCCGACGTTCGTTTGCCCCATTTGACCGAAGAGTTGCTCAGCGTCGCAGAGGTCGTCGTTTATTTGCGCAGCGCCCAAGACGTCGAGGAAGTGCGGCGCAACCTCCATTCTATCGAAACAGAAATCCGGCTCGGGGTCGTCTCGAATTACCACGCCCGGAGGATTTTGGAATTCAAGGGGCTCTCCGCCGACGGGAAAACGGCGATGATCCAAGAGAAGATCGGCTCGCTGATCCAGAGCCACTCGAAAGATTTCGACCGGGGCATTTTCATGCAGATGCAGCAGTTTTTAGTCACTTGCCGCCCCGAGTTCAAAAACGCGCGCGACTACCATCACATCAGCCGGATCATTTCAAACCTCTATTCGCTCCGGAAAGTCCTTAAACAAAATATTGAAGCGACCGGTTCGAAGCGCCACGTGAGCGTCAAATTTTTGAAGACGCGGCTCGAAGCGCCGAAAGGGGGCGTGGAAAAACCGGTGTTGGGCATCCTCGCCGGATTGAATTTCCTAAGCGACCAGGAACGTTTCGAAATGGAGCATCTGGTTTCTGCGATCAAGAAACATCTTCCAGACGTCTCGCTTGTCGCCGATTCTCCTTTCGTCGACAGGGAAGGCTCGATCCAAACCCAATATCTCGAAATCGAAAAGAAAAAAGGGGATTTCACTCTTGACGAGATTCATCTCCTCAGGACGCTTCTACCCGAGCAGATCAAAGGCGGCGTCGAGCGGCTCGCCCACCCGATCTTCATGCCCAGAAACGAAGAGGAGGTTCTCCGCAACATCATGACCCTTTCCCGCCAGCTCCGCTTCGTCAGCGATATGCCCCAGGCGATCCTATCCTTCGATGCGCAAAACGGCGGCGACCTTTGCTTTACCGTCATTTTGGCTAAGACGGCGCGCGAAGGGGATCCGTCGATCCAAGACTTGTTTTCCAAAACGGAGAGCGGCGTCCGCTTTTTCATCGACCGGATCCGCCGGGTTGGGCAGCTAAGGCGGAAATATATCAAAGAAGCCGCAGTGCTGCGGGCGGTCGTTCCCTACGCTGCCTATTTAAGGGACGACAGGTCGGTCGATTTTTACAAGGCCCGCGAAACGGTCCTGACGGCCGTTTGCGAAGCGGTCGGGGAAGTGCGCGATTTCAACGGCGGGATGATCCATAAGCAAAGCGAACAGCTGGGCGCTCTGAAAACCTCGTTAGGGCGGCTCTCCGATGCGCAGACGCTCCTCATTGAAAAATTCTTTTATGCTTTGATGCCGATGGAAATGCGCACGGTGCTCGAAACCGAACCGCTCAAGCAATTTTTCCTCCTCCTTCTCCAATCGAAAAAAACCGACCTCCTTCAGAGAAAACACGATGCGAAACGGGCGATGGCGGTGACCCCCCTCTACGACGCGGCGATGAGAAAGCGGATCTCGGATAAGCTCCATCAGTTGAATCTCCCTGTCTACCAGATCGTCTCGTTTGAACTCGAAGACGGGGACAGCCCGTTTGCCGGGTATCTTCTTTTCTCCGAAGATAAGGATCTTCAGAGCCGGTTTTTCTCCCTCTTCGATTGATATGGTTGCCTGGAACCCTCCGTTCTAGGTACCATATGGCCAATGGAAAATTTTAAGGTCCAAATCAACCCCTCTATCTTGTCCGGGGATTTCGGAAAACTCTCGGATGAAGCGAGGCGGATCGAACAGGCGGGCGCCGATGCGATCCACGTCGATATCATGGACGGCCATTTCGTCCCGAACCTGACCCTGGGCCCCCGCGCCCTCGGGGCGATCAACCGCGCGACGAACCTGTTTCTCGACGTTCATCTGATGATCTACAACCCTTTCGATTACGTCGAGGCCTTCATCCAAGAAGGAGCCGACCGGATTACCTTCCATTTCGAGGCGACGGAAGATGTCGAGGATACCCTCGCTTTCATCCGCAAGTGCGGTAAAAAAGCGGGGCTTGCGTTCCGGCCCGAAACGTCTTTCTCGATGATTCCGAAATACCTGTACATTTGCGACATGGTGCTCCTCATGACGGTCAGTCCCGGCTTCGGAGGGCAGAAATTCATGCCCGAAGTGCTTGAAAAGGTTCGCTTGACCCGCGAGTACTGCGACCGCAACGGGATCCGCGAGGGAGGGATCGTCCCGAAGGGGGGCCTCCGGCCCCAATCGCTTCCCCCATTCGACATTCAGGTCGACGGAGGAATCAACGAGGAAACCGGCAAGCAGTGCGTGGAGGCCGGAGCGAATATCCTCGTGAGCGGGAATTTTCTCTTCCAACAGCCCGACTTGGCCAAAGCGGTCAAACACTTAAGGAATTGCCGCCCATGATCCGCTCCGCGTTGAAAAAAGTGGTCGTAATCGGCGGGGGGACGGGGAATTTCGTGGTTTTAAGCGGGCTGAAAAAATATCCGCTAGATCTTACGGCGATCGTTTCGATGGCCGACGATGGGGGGAGCACCGGGATTTTACGCGACGAACTCGGCGTTTTGCCGCCGGGGGATGTGCGCCAATGCCTGGTCGCCCTGTCCAATTCGAGCCGGCTCTTGCGTTCCCTCATGAACTACCGCTTCGAAAACGGAGGGCTTGGCGGCCATTCGTTCGGCAATCTGCTCCTCTCCGCGCTTGAAAAAGTAACGGGAAGCTTTGAAAAGGCGGTCGAGGAAGCGGGGAAAATCCTCTACATCAAAGGAAAGGTAATCCCCGTTACGACCCACCAAACCCGATTGAAGATGATCCTAAATAGTTTGAAGATCTTAGAGGGGGAGAGGGAGATTTATCTCTCCGACGAGATCGAAAAAGGGTATCTTTCGATCACCCTCGAGCCGTACCCGAAAGTCAATCCACGGGTATTGGAGGAAATTGGCAGCGCCGATCTCCTCGTGGTCGGCCCGGGAGGGCTTCATACATCCCTGATCCCGAACCTCCTAGTCGAGGGAGTGTGCGATGCGATCCGCAAAAGCGGGGCTAGGAAAGTGTTCGTCGTCAACTTGATGAACCGCAAAGGGCAGACAACTCATTTCAAAGCGAGCGATTATTTGCGCGAACTCGTCCGTTTTTTGGGGGAAGACCCGTTCGACCATATCCTCATCAACAGCGAAAAGCCGCCCAAAGCGCTTATCGACGTCTATTCGGCGGAAGGAACTCTTGTCGAAAATGATTTGGAAGATGGGAGGGCGGTGCTCGCCGACATGCTGGGGGGATTGCAAGGGGAAGCGAAAAAGGATCTTATGAAACGGAGCCTGATCCGCCACGATTCGAAAAAACTCGCGCAGGAGCTCATGAAAATTGTTGATCATCTTTGACCTCGACGATACGCTTCTCGATACTTCCGGGGCCATCACCCCGTTCAAAATGCGCGAGTGCCTGAAAAGACTCGTCGAAGACGGAGGGGACGCTCCCGATTTCGAGGCGGCTTATGCGGAGTTCATGGCCTTGAACGAAGCGGCGGGACGCTCGAAAGACGCCGTGGCGCAATTTGCCGCAAAGCTCGGATGCCCCAGCCCGGCCCGGGCCCTTGCCGAACTGACGGCTCCCTTGCCGCCAGGTTTCGTGGTTCCGACGACTCCTCATGCAAAGGAAATTTTAACCTATTTTTCGCAAAAATATCTCCTTGCCGTCGTTACCGGCGGGCACCCCCCGTTCCAGCGGGAGAAAATGGAAAAAGCTGGCCTCGAACCGTCGATTTTTAGTAAGATTGCTATCCCGGAAGATTCCGTAAAAAAACCTTTTTACGAGGGTTTGCTCAAGGAATTTTCCCTAAAGCCCGAGGCAGTTTGGGTTTGCGGAGACCGGATCGAGATGGATCTCGCCCCCGCCCGCGAACTGGGAATCAAGACCATCCATATGCGGTGGGGACGGGGAAAAAAGGCGGCGGGAGCCGGATGGATCGACCATTCGGTTGCGTCGCTTGCGGAATTGAAAGGAATCATACGATGACAACAGCGAATCAAATCACCCCGGGCATGACCCTGAACATCGACGGGAAGATTTTCCGGGTCGAGTCGAGCGTCAAAGTGACGGTCGCAAAGGGAACCCCCTTCGTCAAAACCAAGCTCCGCAACCTCGTCACCGAAGAAGTGATCGAGAGGAATTTCAAGCTCGACCAGATGATCCAGGAGGTTTCTCTCCTCGAACGGACGCTGGAGTTCCTCTATCCGGAGGGGAAAGAATACCTCTTCCTCGATATCGGCAACTTGGAGAACGTCCAAGTCCCTTCCCCGATCCTTGGCGACAAAGTCCATTATTTGAAAGAAGGGATCCAGGTCAAGGCGATGTTCTACGGGGAGACGATCTTCAGCGTCGAGCTGCCCCAGTTTTTGGAGATCATGGTGGTGAAGACCGAGGCGGCCTCCTCCGGAGGGACGACGAAAAAAGGTGTGCTCGAGACGGGGGCGAAGGTCGAAGTGCCTCTCTTCATCGAAAGCGGCGATGTGATCAAGGTCGATACGCACGTCGGCGAGTACGTTCAAAGGGTATAGCAATTTCATGGAAATCGAACAGATCAAGCAATTGATGGGCTATTTGGAGGAGAGCAAGCTCTCCAAGCTCATCTTCAAGAAAGGGGACATGGAGATTCGCCTCGAAAAAGCGGCGGATCCCGTACGGGCTGCGGCTCCGAGGGCTATGTATGCCGAACCTAGCGCAGAAGGGGTATTCCAATCAGAAACCTCGCTCCATGGCGAAAGGGGCGGCTCGGTCCGCCGCGAAGAGCCAAAGCAGGCTGCGGGCTCCTATGTGACCTCCCCGATGGTCGGGACGTTTTATTCTTCGGCCGCTCCGGACCAGCCCCCGTTCGTCAAAGTAGGGGACAAGGTCGACGAACAGACGGTCGTTTGCATCATCGAAGCGATGAAAGTGATGAACGAGGTCAAAGCCGGCGTGAGCGGCACGGTGGCGGAGATTCTCGCCGACAATGCGCAGCCCGTCGAGTTCGGGACGCGCCTCTTACGGATTCAGTAGCCGCATGCAGAAAGTACTTGTCGCCAATCGAGGAGAGATCGCGGTTCGGATCATCCGCGCGTGCGCGGATCTCGGGCTCTCCACCGTTGCTGTTTATTCGGAAGCGGACGCCGAAGCGCTGCATGTCCACCATGCGGACGAGGCGATTTGCATCGGCGAGGCCCCTTCGGCTAAGTCGTATTTGAAGGTTTCGAACCTGATTGCCGCTTGCGAAATCACGGGCGCCGACGCGGTTCATCCCGGATATGGTTTTTTGAGCGAAAACGCGAATTTCGCCTCGATCTGCGAAAGCAGCGGCCTCAATTTCATCGGCCCTCCTTCGAAGGCGATTGCTCTCCTCGGCGACAAAGCCGCGGCGAAGGCGACTGCGAAAAAAGTGAAATGCCCGGTAATCCCCGGCTCGGACGGGATCGTTTCGGACGTCGACGCGGGGCTGAAAGAAGCCCGGAAATTCGGTTTTCCTATTTTCATCAAAGCGGTCGCCGGCGGCGGGGGAAAGGGGATCCGGATCGCCTACAGCGAAGAGGATTTCATCAAAAAATTCGTCGCCGCAAGGACCGAGGCCGAGGTGAGCTTCAACAATCCGGACGTCTACCTTGAAAAGATGATCGTCAACCCGCGCCACGTGGAAGTCCAAGTCCTCGGGGATAAATTCGGCAACTACGTCTACTTGGGCGAAAGGGACTGCACCGTCCAAAGGCGCCGGCAGAAGCTGATCGAAGAGACCCCCAGCCCGAAAATCGACGATTCAATGCGGAAAAAAATCGGCAGCTGCGCCGTCGACATCGTCCGCGAGGCCAAATACCATTCCGCCGGGACGGTTGAATTCCTCCTCGACGAGAAGGGAAATTTCTACTTTATGGAGGTCAACACCCGGATCCAGGTGGAACATACGATCACCGAGGAACTGACCGGCATCGACCTAGTCCAGCAGCAGCTCCGGATCGCCCGGGGAGAAAAGCTCCCGTTCAAGCAAAAAGAGATCGAGTTTCAGGGACACGTCTTCGAATTCCGCATCAACGCGGAAGACCCCACCCGCAATTTCGCCCCTTCTCCCGGCCAGCTCGAACACTACATCCCCCCCGGCGGGCCCCATGTGCGGATCGACAGCGCCTGCTATAGCGGCTACCGGATTCCGCCGAACTACGATTCAATGATCGCGAAGTTGATCGTTAAGGGAAAAAATCGAAGCGAAGCGATCGCCCACGCCAAAAGGGCTCTCCGCGAATTCCATATCGCCGGAGTCCATTCGACAATTCCATTCCACCAGTATATGCTTGAGGACAACCGGTTTTTGACCCATGAATATACAATCAGCTACATCGACCAACTCATCGAGCAGGGCTGCACGTTCACAAAATAAAACGACGAAGGGGATCGTTCTCGCCGGCGGGAGCGGCACGCGGCTCTACCCGGCGACCCTCGCCGTTTGCAAGCAGCTCCTCCCGATCTTCGATAAGCCGATGATCTATTATCCGCTCTCCGTGCTGATGGTGGCGGGGATCCGGGATATTTTGATCATTTCTACGCCGGACGACACGCCCCGTTTCGAAAAACTCTTCGGCGACGGCAGCTCGCTCGGCCTCAATCTTTCCTATGCCGTGCAGCCTCATCCCGGCGGCTTGGCTCAGTCGTTTCTCATCGGAGAGCGCTTTATCGGGGACAATCCCGTCTGCCTAATCCTTGGGGACAACATTTTCCACGGACATGATTTCCCTGAAATCCTCCAAGAAGGGATGGCCCTGGAAACCGGGGGGCTGATTTTCGGCTACCGGGTGAAAGATCCGAACCGCTATGGAGTCGTCCAATTCGACGAGAAGATGCGGGCGATCGACATCGAGGAGAAGCCTGCCGTCCCTAAGTCTCCCTATGCCGTTCCGGGGCTTTATTTTTACGGCCCGGAGGTCGTCGGGATCGCCCGTTCGATCAAGCCCTCTTCGCGAGGCGAGGTGGAAATCACCGATGTGAACCGCCATTACCTCAGGCAACAACAGCTGACGGTCCGCCTTCTCGGGCGCGGACATGCCTGGCTCGATACCGGCACCTTCGACGCCTTCCAAAAGGCCGCCCTTTTTGTCCAAGCGATCCAAGAGAGGCAAGGAATCAAGATCGCCTGCATCGAGGAAATCGCCTACCGGAAGGGGTATATCGGTCAAGAAGGACTCTTGAAACTGGCCGAAAAGCACTCGAAAAACGAGTACGGCGAGTACCTCAGGCAAATCGCTCAAGAATCTGTGCTATAAAAACACTTGCATTCATTTCAAAAAATTCTTACACAAAGTATTAAAGGATTGCGCTCATACGCTCATGGGCGAGCCCCCAGATACAAGGAAGATTTATGGCACCAAAGAAAAAAAAGAAAACGACAACGAAAAGAAAATCCGGATTGACCCAGCTGATGTATGCGCTCTCTCCGGAACTGCAGGAAATCGTAGGCGCTAAGAAGCTGACCCGCCCGCAAGTGGTGAAGAAAGTGTGGGCCTACATCAAAGCGAAAAAGCTGCAAGACACCAAAAATAGACGCCTGATCAACCCCGATGCGAAGCTCGGCGAGGTATTAGGCAAGCGGCCGATCGATATGCTTAAAATGGCCGGCGCTCTTAGCAAACACATCAAAAAAGCGTAAAAGCGGCTCATTTTCCCGCGCCTTGGAACCCAGAGCGCGGGGATTGCAACATGCCCGGCTTTTATCATCAATCCATCGAGGATGTACTCAAGGAACTCGGCTCTTCGCTGAAGGGCCTGACGGATGCGGAAGCCAGAAAGCGGCTTGCCTTGCACGGGCAAAACGAGCTGCGCGAAGAAAAAATCTCCCCCCTGAAAATTTTCGTCCGTCAGCTCACGAATCCACTGATTTATGTCCTTTTCATCGCAAGCGCGATCAGCCTGGCGATCGGCGGAGTAGCCGATTGTTTCATCATTTTGATTATTATCGCGATCAATAGCGCTCTCGGATTTATCCAAGAAATGCGGGCTGCGAAATCGATCGAAGCCCTGAAAAAATTAACCGAAAGCTCCAACGAGGTGGTTCGGGACGGAAAAGCGGTTTCCATCCCTTCTTCGCAACTTGTCCCGGGCGACTATATCATTCTCTATGAAGGAGAGCTCGTCACGGCCGACATCCGTCTTTTGGACAGCCAGGGTCTCATGGTTGATGAATCGGCTATTACCGGCGAATCGGTTCCTGTCGCCAAGCACCACGCTGCCAAAGTCCCGAAAAACGCCATGCCCTATGAACTGAGCAATACCTTGCTGACTGGTACGACAATTGTCCGAGGTTTCGGACATGGGATCGTCGCGTACACCGGGGGAAAAACCTATCTCGCCTCGATCGCGGAAAAGGCCCAAAAACCTTCTCCGGACCCTCCTCTCATCGCCTCATTGAAAGCCTATTCCAAACGGTATATGGCCCTCGTGATCTCTCTTTGCAGCCTGATGGCGGCCATTGGATTTTTCCAAGGCCGTTCCTTCCTAGATCTCTCGTACATTTTGGTTGCGGAACTTGTCTCTTCGATCCCGGAAGGGCTCCCCATCATCATTACCTTGGTTTTGACGATCGGCGCCTTGCAGCTCAGCCGGCAAAAAGCCTTGATCCGCTCTCTTCCCGCCGCCGAGACTCTAGGCAGCGTGACTGTTATCGCTTCGGATAAGACGGGGACGATCACCGAAGGGAGGCTCGAGGTGAAAGAGGTCTTTTCTCCCGAAATCGAGGAGTTGAAGCGGATCGCGGCTCTTTGCAACGACGCCCACGGAAAATCGGGCGACCCGATCGATTCGGCCCTTTCCCGCTGGGTGGACCGGTACGATGAGATCCGCGCGAAGCATCCGAGGTTTTGGTCTTATCCTTTCGACGCGCGGTATATGCTCATGGCTACAGCCAATGAAGTCGGGGGGGAAAACAGGCTCTTCGTAAAAGGGGCTTTCGAATCGTTGGAAAAACATGCGGACGGAGGCCAAGACTTAAAAGAGATCCAAGAGGCATTCCATGCCCTCCTCGATCGCGGTCTTCGCGTTCTTGCGTTCGGATCCGGGGAATGGAGGGGGGAAACCGACCCCAAACAGTGGAAGATTCGGATCGTCGGCCTCGTCGGCTTCATGGATCTTCCCAAACCTAGCGTGGCGGAGGCGGTCGCATCCGCAAAAAAAGCGGGGATCCGGGTGAAGATGATCACGGGGGATCATCCGAAAACGGCTGCGGCGGTCGCAGAGCAAATCGGGATTTCACCAAAAGGCGGAGCCTATTTGACCGGAAAGGAGATCGATGCGCTCTCGGACGCAGAGCTACTCGCGGCGCTGGAAGAGACGACGGTCCTCGCCCGGATTTTACCCGAGCATAAATTCAGGGTTGTCCAAGTCTTGCAGCAGGGAAAAGAACGGGTGGCCGTAACGGGAGACGGAGTCAACGACATGCCGGCGCTCAAAGCGGCCGACATCGGGATCGCGATGGGAAGCGGGACGGAAGCGGCGAAAGCAGTCTCCGATATGGTGATCCTCGACAATAATTTAAAAATCATCGTCGGCGCGATCCGGAGCGCCCGGATCATTCGGGACAACATCGGGAAGGCGACGCAATACCTCTGCGCGACGTCTCTCATGGAAGTCGCCTTTATCGCCTTTGTCATATTCAGCAACTATTGGCTCCCGATCACCGCCATACAGATCCTTTGGATCAACTTGATGACGGGCGGCGCGGTGGATAAAGTCTTCGCCTTTACTAAAGAGGAAGGGGATGTCATGGCCCGAAAACCCCGCCGGGAAACCGTGAATTTCATCGAATTTCCTCAAGTCGTCCGCATGGCGGTGTTCTGCCTCGGCATGGGCCTTTTCGCCTTTTTCATGTACCTGAGACTCCTCGAAGAGGAAAAGGCTCCAGCGCTCGTCTCTTCCATCGTCTTTTCCATGCTCGTCGTGATCCAGTGGGCTCACGGGATCCAGGAGCAAAAAGAGACTGAACCCTTTTTCAAGAACATCGTCAACAGCTTCCGTATCAACCCCTATATTTTCCTTGCGCTCGGGGCCGCCTTCGGCCTGCAGAGCATCCCGATTTACGTTTTTCCCGAGTTTTTCCGCTGCGAGCCGATGGGCCTTTCCGATTGGACGTATCCGCTCATCGGATTTTTCGTTTCGTTTTTCTTCTTGGAGGCGCGCAAATGGATCGAATGGCTCTGGGTTGCCAAAAAGAAACAGGGCTCCGCCCTGTGACCCGGCAAAAGGCCCCAGGCCCTTTGCAAACCCATATGACAGGATCTCAAAGGACGAAAGTCCTTTGGGCATGGGGACAAAGTCCCCATGTTTTATCGCTTTTTTCTCGCTGAAAAACTGCGAATTGCGCTTTCTTGGAGGATGATCATGCAGACACAGCAGCATCTTTCTTTACGCCCTCTGATTGCATTCGCAAAACGCTATCCAATCCCTTTTTTCGCCCTCTTCGGTTTGGTTTTAGGGCTTCTTTGCCGCTTTACGTTTCCCCGATGCCCGTACAGCCAATGGATTTGGTATGTCACGCTGGTCATGGGCGCCATCCCGATCGTCTATAAGACGGCGAAGGGCATGCTCAAGGGCCATTTCGCCTCCGATATCGTCGCGATGCTTGCGATTTTGACTGCGATTTTAATGGATGAGGCTTTTGCGGGGGTCGTCGTCGTTTTGATGCAGTCGGGAGGGGAGGCGATCGAAGATTTCGGCTTCCGCCGGGCGACTTCGTCCCTCGAAGCGCTGATCGCCCGAGCTCCCAGGGAGGCGTTCCGCAAAGTCGACGGCCAAATCGAAAAGATCGACATCCATGAGATCCGGATCGGGGATATCCTCATCGTTCGGGCGGGGGATCTCGTGCCGGTGGACGGGACGATCCTCCATGGCACGTGCGAGATCGACGAGTCGGCTCTCACGGGAGAGCCGCTCGCTAGGGGCAAAGGAGCCGGCGACCGCGTTTATAGCGGTACGATCGATGTGAACGGGTCGTTTGAGATGCGGGCCGACAAACTGCAGCAAGAGAGCCAGTACGCCAAAATCATTGAAATGGTCAAAAAGGCCCAGATGGAAAAGCCGCCGATCCAGCGGCTGGCCGATCAGTATGCGGTCGTATTCACGCCCGTGGCTTTGGCCATGGCGGGGATAGGGTATCTCCTCACGAACGATCCCGTTACGGTTTTGGCCGTACTCGTCGTCGCGACCCCTTGCCCTCTGATCCTGGCGACCCCGCTCGCGGTGATCAGCGGCATCAACAAAGCGGCGGAACTCGGGATCATCGTCAAAGGGGGAACCCCGATGGAACAGGTCGGGCGCGCCCGCGCGGTCGTTTTCGACAAAACGGGGACGATCACCTACGGAACGCCGCTCATCGAAGAGACGGTGCCGCTCCAAGAGGTCAAACCGGATGAACTCCTCTACCTTGCCGCAAGCCTCGAGCAGCTCTCCTCCCATTCTCTTGCAAAAACATTCGTCGAAAAAGCGTTCGAGAAGCAAAAACGGCTCCCTATCCCGACGCAATTCCAAGAAGTGCCGGGAAGAGGAGTCAGGGGCCGGGTGGACGGAAAGGAAATCCTCGTCGGCTCTCTCCTCTACATCCAACAAGCGATCGGGGCCGCCGCTTTGGAATTTTGCCGCGCCTCGATCGACCGGGCGATCGCCCAAGGCAAGCAGCTTGTCTTAATTGGAGACCCCAGCCGCTGCCTTGGATATTTCATCGTCAGCGACCGGATGCGCCCCGGGATCGCGCAAATGGTGGAAAACCTCTACGCCCACGGCATCCAGGAAGTCGTCATGCTGACCGGCGATATTGAAAGCAACGCCCGCGCTGTTGCCAGCGAGGCAGGGATCAAAACGGTCGGCGCGGAACTCCTCCCGGACAAGAAAGTCGAAATGATCAAGCAGATCAAGAAAAAGGCCGATCCTGTCGTCATGGTCGGCGACGGGATCAACGACGCGCCCGCGCTCGCCGCAGCAACCGTCGGAATCGCGATGGGCGCCCACGGCAGCGCGATTTCCGCCGAAACCGCCGATATCGTCCTCCTCGAAGACGACCCGACAAAAGTCGAGAACGCCATCTTAGCCAGCCGCTGGATGATCCACATCGCCAAACAAGGGATCTTCATCGGAATGGGCCTTAGCTTCGTCCTCATGGTCATCGCCGCGTTCGGCCTCATCGCCCCGGCTGTCGGCGCTTTGATGCAAGAGGTGATCGACGTCGTCGTCATCCTCAACGCGCTGAGAGCCAGAGGTTGATGGGGACTTTGTCCCCATGCCCCAACAAAAGGACTAAAGTCCTTTTGAATCCAAGGAGTCCTTAACAAAGATCTTTATGCTTTTTTCGGGGTCTTTTGCCCTTCGAGACTGTTAACGGATTCGGGTTTCGTCGCTTTTGGGGCAGGCTCTCGCGAGCTGCCCGTTTGGATGTCGCGCTAGACGGTAATGGAAGAGCCTCCTGGCCCTGGATCTTCACGATCGTTGCGAAAATTACCTGGGATAGAAGGTTTCTCCTCGTCTCTGCAAGACCATGGATTTCTTCTTATCTTTTTGGAAGGGGCGCTATCATCCGTAGTAGAAAAAAGCCTTCTCCTAACATTGCGCAAATTATCCTCTCCGGGTTGATCGGAAGAAATGAGACGACGAGCACCCATCAATGAAGATGTCGAAACAGCAGGACCTAGATCCAGAGGACTAATCGGAAGTGTAGGAATTCTCGGCGCCCTGACCGGAGTTGTCGGGGTTTGGGGCGGCGACATAGAGCGGGGGGGAGTGACAAATCCGGAAATTGAATTGGAACTCATATTTTACCTCTTGGTTATCTCAGATATATTACCTGATTAATCAATTGAATATAACCAAAATCAAATAATGAATTAATTTTAAAAATAACAATGAAACTTTTTATTAGGATAGGTTCGAGGGAAGCGAAAGTCCTTTGTAACCTCGGGTTTGCAAAGGGCATTAAGCCCTTTGCCGGGTCACAGGGCGGAGCCCTGGATCAAAAATTTTCTAGGGTGTGGGTTTTGCGGAAATGGGCTTCGATCCCGTCGGCGATTGCTTGCGGGTCGTCCGAGATTTGGATGAGGTCGAAATTTTCCTGCGTGATGTTGCCTTGGGCGAGGACGGTCGAGCGGATCCAGTCGATCATCCCTTTCCAGTAGGCGCTACCGACGAGATAAATGGGGAAGTGTTGGATTTTTCCCGTTTGAATGAGGGTGAGCGCTTCGAAAAGCTCGTTCATCGTCCCGTAACCGCCCGGGAGGATGACGAAGGCTTTCGCATAGCGGACGAACATGACCTTTCTGACGAAAAAGTAGCGGAAGTTCAGCTCGTAGCGGGGATCGATGTGGGGATTTGGCTTTTCTTGCAGCGGCAAATTGATACAGAGGCCGCACGATTTTCCGCCGGCCTCTTGGGCGCCCTTGTTGGCGCATTCCATGATGCCGGGTCCGCCTCCGGTGATGATTCCAAACCCTTTGGCCGCGATTTTTTTTCCGATCTCTTCCGCTAGGAGATAGTATTTGTTGTCTTTGGGGAGAGGGTTCGTCGAGCCGAAAATCGCAACCGATGGGCCAAGGGAGGCCATCGTTTCGAACCCGTCGACGAATTCGGACATGATCCGGAAAATGCGCCATGAATCGGGGACATGGGCGGGATTTTCCGGAGGATGGTTCATATGAGGCCCTTGGCAAACGAGCGCTTCGCTTTCCTGCGGAGCGCGACCCGCGCAGTGCGCCCGTAGGCGACCTCATGGAGGTTTTCGATCGCGATGAAGGCGCTCGGATCTTCTCTTAAGACGATCTCTTTCAGTTCGGCGAGGTCAAGCCTTTCCACGATGATGAAGAGGATGTCCCGGTCTTCTCCCGAATATCCCCCCTTGCCTTTAATGAAAGTCAGTCCCAGGCCTAGTTCGTGGGTGATGATCTTGCTCAATTTTTCCGGTTTTGAGCACATGATGAGGACGGACTTCAATTCCTCGAGGCCAGCGATGACGATGTCCATCATCTTGAAGGCGACGATGTAGGTCATGAGGGATCTGAGGGCGATATGCCAGTCGTTGAAGATCCAACCGTAGGCTCCGAAGACGAAGATGTTGATGAAAAAGATCACCTGTCCGACGGTAAATCCTTTTTTCCGGTTGATGATAATCGCCAAAATTTCGGTGCCGTCCGTGCAGCCGCCGTTTCGGATGATGAATCCGGCCCCGGCGCCAAGCATCGCGCCGCCGATGACGATCGCCTCTAACGCGTCGCTTGGGAAGGCGGGGATCTTTTCCAAGAGGAGGAGGAAAAAGGCGAAAAAGAGGATCGCGGCAAGCATGCTGACGACGAAAGAGCGGCGGATATAGCGCCAGGCGAGGTAGACGAAGGGGAGATTCAGCGCCAAAATGAAAACGGATACATAGGAACTTCCATATAAGCGCCCTAGGATCAAGGAAACGCCGATGACCCCTCCGTCGATCAATTCGTTCGGGATCAAGAAGACGCGGAGCGCAAGCGCAGCCAAAAATGCGCCGATAGCCATTCCTAAGAAACTGACGGTGACGCTGACGAACTTCTTTTTAGCGGGCTGTGCTTGTACCATGGAAAAGCCTTGTTTGATCCTTAAGAATAAACGCGGATCGGATGTTTGTCAAAGAATGAATGATCGAGAAGCTAGGAATGCGAGCCAGATTTTTGGCTCGCTCATTTTTTTCAGGAAATTCGCGGGAGACGGGGCTCGAACCCGCAACTTCCGCCGTGACAGGGCGGTGCTCTAACCAATTGAACTACTCCCGCGTAGGAGTTTTTTGGGCGCAACAGGACTCGAACCTATGACCACCTGTGTGTAAGACAGGCGCTCTACCAACTGAGCTATACGCCCAAAAATGAAGTTACTATAGTATATTACAGCATGGATTAAGCACAAGCCCAACCTTTTTATGCCGTTGGCAGGATGCAAAACGGCCGGCGCTTGCAGCCGGCCGGATAACCTTTCGGAGTCTCTATGAAATCCCTCTTTTTGTCCTTGGTGTTCCTGGCCGCATGCGCCCCCGCGAACCTGGATGATTTGCGCTGCGAGGCCGATGGGGAAATGAAAAAATTGAGCGCGGAACTTCGCAAACTCGAAACGTCCGAGGATGTGCAGAAAGCTTCCAGAAGGCTAAAAAAGCATTTTAACAAGATCGCCGATCTATTGGCTGCGGCGAAGCATTTTCCACTGGCCGAGGCGGCTATAAAAGAGGGGAGCGCGGCGGGGGAAGAGCTGTTTAGCGAGCTGGCCCGCCTTTATGAGATTCCCGGCGCCCGGGCTGCGATCGAAGCAGCCCAAGGCGAAGCGGTCCATCGTCTGGATATGGCCCGCTAGCGGTGTGATTTTTCGGCCGCCATACCCAAAGTGATTCAAGAATCGAGAATTTGGCAAGGCTGGGATGCGAGCGTAGCCAGAAACCGATTCTTGAATCATTTTTGGTATGAATGCGATCCGAATTGACGCTGGAGAGCTTCTTTATGCGCCGAGTACACTTCCGGGTGGGTCAGCTGGCCGACTTGGAGGGGAACGGCCGTAATGAAGCCTTGATCGAGAAGAGCCACATCGCTTTCCGGCTCTTCGGCGTCGGAGTGCCACCGCCCGCCGAGCCAATAGTAGGGAAGCCCTTCGGGGTGGATCCGGCGGTCGGGCTGCTCGATCCAATGGCCCTTGCCTTGCTTGGCAACGCGCACTCCCTTGATTTCTCGGTCGCAGTTGTAGGGGAAATTCACGTTCAGGATCGTCTCGTGGGGGAGCGGGTGGGCGAGAAAATATTGGATCAGCGGCGCGATGTATTTTTTCGCGATGTCGGCCGATGGATTCGAATCGTAGTCGGAGAAGGAAAAAGCGATCCCCGGTATCCCTTTCATCGCTCCTTCGATGACGCCCCCGACGGTGCCGCTGTAGAGCGCGGTGCGCCCTGAGTTGGAGCCGCGGTTGATCCCCGAAATGATCAGATCGGGTCGCCGATCCAAGAGGACCGAGAGGGCCATCTTTACGCAGTCGGCAGGGGTGCCGTTGAGGCTCCAGGCTTTCGCGCACCCTTCCCATTCGACGGGCGCGATCCGGAGCGGCTTGCCCCAAGTAATCCCGAGTCCGCACCCCGATTTTTCGATCAATGGAGCGACGATGGCCACATCGGCAAACTCATGAACCGATTTCCAAAGCGTTTTGAGTCCCTGGGCATGAATCCCGTCGTCGTTCGTCATGAGAAGGAATGGGCGTGTCATTGAACCTCAAATATTTGGTGCTGAGTCTCCTGCTCAATCCTAAGAGGAGATTTAACCTGGATTATCCTGGATGGGAGCTATACTTTCAAGACCGCTACGCTTGGGAGCGGAGCGATTTTTTTTTCTCGCGCGTCAGATAGGAGACGCCGACAATCGTGCAGGAGCTTAAGGCGAATCCTGCGACCATGGCCCCGATTCCCAAAGGCTCATTGAAAAGCGGCCAGACGCCGGCGGTCAGGCCTCCGACCAGAATCCCGGCGAAAGCGCCATAGCGATTCAAATTTTTAAGGTAGAGCGATAGGAGCAAGAGGGGGCCGAAAGAGGCGCCTAGCCCCGACCAGGCGTAGAGGACCAGCTTGAAAATGGTCGTAATTTTGAAGTAGGCGATGATATAGCCTGTCATTGCGATCGCGACAACGCTCGCCCTCGTGACCCAAAGCAGCTCTTTGGGGGAAGCCTCCTTCCTGAAGAGCCGTTTATAGAGGTCTTCGGCCAGATTCGAAGCGACGACGAGGATTTGCGCGGCCATGACGTTCGTCGTTGCCGCGAGGATCGCGCAGAGGACAAGGCCGGCGAAGAAGGGGGCGAAGGTTGTTTTTACGATATCGAGGATGACCTCTTGCGATTCTTGGAGTCCCTGGGGGAACATGTAGACGCCGATGAGGCCGATCCAGGTGGCGGAGAGCAGGGCGATGGTTTGCCAGCTGATGCCGAGCCATTTTGCCTTTCCCATCTCGCTCACGCGGCGGATGCCCATGAATTTCGTGATGATGTGGGGCTGTCCGAAATACCCAAGGCCCCATCCGGCCGTGATCATCAGGATGCTCCATAAGGTTTTCGGGGTGAAATCGGGAAAGAGGCTTGTTGAAATCCCTTTCAAGGAAACGGCATGGAGAACCGGTCCGGTTCCTCCGAAGCCGATGAGGAGGCTAACAGGGATGAACACGATGACGCCCAAGAGGAAAAAACCTTGGAAGAGGTCGATCCAAGCGACCGTCTTATATCCGCCCATGAAAACATAGATGACGACGATCATGAGTCCGACGGAAATGCCGACGAGATAGCTGAGCCCGAAGAGCGATTCGACGAGGATGCCGAGGGCATAGAGCCCGGAAGTGATATAGAAAGTGTAAAAGAGGACGGCCATCAGGGCCGAGACGACGCGGATCGCGCCGCTCTTGTCGGCAAAACGGGTTTCGAAATAGGAGCTGAGGGTCAAACTCCCTAGCTGTTCGGTGATGGCGCGGATTTTTGGGGCGATGAATTGCCAGTTCAAGAACATGAATCCGGTCAGTCCGACAGCTGCCCAAGAATAGAAGACCCCTTGTTGGAAGATTTCAGCCGGGTAAGCTAAAAAGAGCCAGCTGCTCATGTCGCTTGCGTGGGCGGAGAGGGCGGTCAGCCAAAAATTCAAAGAGCGGTTGCCGATGATGAAATCGGCATCCGACTGCTGTTTCCGGTAGGAGGCGAACGCGATGAGGAGGATCACCGCGAAATACCCGAAAAAGGTCGCGAGCTCTACGATCGCATACGATTTAGCGACGGGGAATTCCATATGTCAATCAAGGTATCTCAATGAAAAAATGATTTCAAGGATAGAAGCTCTCCGCTGATCTTACTTCCGGGTGGCTTTATCGGAGCCGTATAATAATCCGGCCCTTGCCAAGTTGCCTCTGACGTGGGGGAAATGCGCCTCTATCTCGCGGATCAGCATGTCGACGGTTTTTCTCTTGGAGTTTTGGCCGACGGGGCACTGGCAGGTGATCCGGGCAAATCCATATTCCTTGGCAAAGGTGCGGATCGACTCTTCCGCAATGTAGATCAAGGGGCGGATGATCGTGACCCCATAATCCTGCATGAAGACTTTGGGGAGGTTCGCTGCGAATTCGGCCTTGTGGAAAAGGTTCAGGAGGAGTGTTTGCGCGCTGTCATCCCTGTGGTGGCCGAACGCGACGACTTTTGCGCCCGCATCTTTTGCCGCATCAAAAATGAGCTTTCTCCGTTCGCGCGAACAGCGATAGCATTCGAGCGTTTCAAGCTTTTGGGTCGACTCTTTGATAATCAGGGGGACGTCGAGTTCCTTGCAGATTGTCTGCAGGTACCCGGCCCCGATTCCGGCCCCGCAAGTAAACTCCCCATCCACATGAACGGCATAGAGGTCGAATAGGGAAAAGCCGCGTCCCCGGATCCCATGCAATAAATATAAAAGTGAAAGGCTGTCCTTGCCGCCGCTCAAAGCGACCGCAACCTTGTCCACATCCTTATCTAACAGGTCGAAGTCAAACAGGGCTTTCCGCATGGCGCTTTCCAGCTCTTTGCCGAGGCCGGTCCAAGGGGGTCTGGCGATTGGGGTCTTCACTTCCATGGCGGACAGTTTACCCGATTTCCCCCTTTCCCTCCACCGCCGAAATCCGCAAGCCCTTTATTTCCAAAAGCCTGCCATTCTAAATACGGATAGACTTTTGAGCGTGAATCTGATAAAATAGCCGATTCAAACATGAGAATGAGATGAAGAAACCTGGAAGAAACGATCCATGTATTTGCGGATCGGGCAAAAAATTCAAAAAATGTTGTGAAACCCAAATGCTTGGGGGGCGGTTTAAGGCGGCCCCTGTTGTTGAGGCGAGCGCGCCCCAGATTCACAAGACGGTCGGTTTGACGGCCTTGTTCCAATCGCGGCTAGCCGCGACGCCGAAAAAGCCTCTTCCACCTGAAACTCCGCAGGAGGAATCTGCTGTTCTAACAGTCGCGCTTGAGGAGAAAGCAGAAAATTTGATAAGCTAGTCGCTATTTTGCTGGTGTAGCTCAATGGTAGAGCGCCCGACTTGTAATCGGATGGTTGAGGGTTCAAGTCCTTTCGCCAGCAATCGACGAAAAGGGTTGAGAGCAAAGGGTATATTTGATAAGCTGAACGCTCTTTCCCATTTCCGGGGGTGTCGCATAGCGGCAATTGCAGGGGACTGTAAATCCCCCGACTTCGGTCTTCGGCGGTTCGAGTCCGCCCGCCCCCAAAACGAAAAAGGCCCTGCAATGCAGGGCCTTTTTCGTTTTGGGGGCGGGAAAAACGCCCGTTGAAACGGGCGCGAGGCTATGCCTCGGCCGACTGCGAGCTTCAGCTCGCCATCGGGCGTTTTTAGGTCGAGGCGGCGGGAAACCCGGAGTTCGCCTCCGCTCCCCAAACAAACTCCGCTTTGCGCGCATTTTTCATTTTTGATGCAAGGTCATCGCCAGGTCGGAAATTTCTTCCATTCAAATATCTAAATTTTTTAGAATGTCGGCCCAAAATATGAGCGACCTAGCCGAACAAATCATCGATGCAGCTTTTGAAGTACATCGTCATCTAGGAGGTCCGGGACTTTTGGAAAGCGTCTATGAGTCAGCCCTCTGCCATGAATTGGCCCTAAGAAAAATCCCGCATCAGAGGCAAGTTCCGGTTCCAGTTTTATATAAGGGCGTTCCGATTCGAGATCCTCTATTTTTAGATGTGTTGGTCGACCGGAAAATCGTAATTGAAATCAAAGCGACTGAAAAGGACAACCCTTATTTTCAAATCCAGCTTGCCACTCATCTAAGATTGCTTGGTGTGCATTCCGGACTCTTGATCAACTTTGGCAAGGAGCATTTGAACGACGGCGTATGCCGTCTTCAG
>Ga0169931_10002564_pt1 | contig 29535 bp, 24 predicted proteins | sample Kivu_15m_20L_FD_129675 | JGI IMG/M metagenome (GOLD analysis project Ga0169931, IMG submission 129675) | Freshwater microbial communities from Lake Kivu, Western Province, Rwanda to study Microbial Dark Matter (Phase II) - Kivu_15m_20L... | ecosystem: Environmental > Aquatic > Freshwater > Lake...
CCGCCTCTTCCCTGACCCGGCGGGGTAACACCCTTCGGGCGGGATCGCCGGATGCGGATAGATCAGCGACAGATCCGCGTGGGGCGGCGTGCGTGCGCAACAGCCATTGCAAACGGCCGGACCCGCTGATGACAGCAGGTTCAGTGACGACCTATCCTTTCATGCGAGACATCGGGCGACAGGAGAGACACGATGAGCGATACCGGGGTCAGGCTGCACATCGACCGGCGCGATCAGGGATCGGTGGCCACCCTTGAGATCGGTAACCCTGCGCGCCTCAACAGTCTCAACACGGATCTGATGGAGGCGTTCATCGCAGCCGCGGAGGCCCTCGCCCTTCGTGAGGATGTGCGGGCTGTCATCATCACCGGTGCGGGAGACCGGGCCTTTGTCGGAGGGGCCGACATTGTGCAGATGGGCGAGCTTCAGGACGAGGCCTCAGCGCGCGCCTTCATCACCCGGGTTCACCGGTGCTGCCATGCGGTGCGGGCCATCCCGGTTCCCACGATTGCCCGGATAAACGGATATGTGTTCGGCGCAGGCCTTGAGCTGGCCGCTGCGTGTGACCTGCGGGCCTGTTCACAGACGTCGGTGTTTGGCATGCCTGAAGTCAGGCTCGGGATTCCCTCCGTCGTCGAGGCGGCGCTCCTGCCCATGCTGGTGGGCTGGGGACGGACGCGCTGGATGCTCATGCTGGGCGAGACGTTCAGCGCCAGTGATGCGAAGGCGTGGGGGCTCGTGGAGACTGTGGTGGCCCCTGAGAGCCTGGATGAAGCCATCGCGGGCTGGATTGACAGCCTGTTCGCCTGCGCGCCGCGGGCGGTGAGACTGCAGAAACAGCTGATACGCGCCTGGGAGGACCTTCCGCTTCGGGCGGCTGTGGCGGCGGGCGTTGATACCTTTGCATCCGCCTACGCCACACAGGAGCCGCGTGAAGCGATGGCGCGTTTCTTTGAGCAGAAAGCACGTCGCAGGCAGGCTCCGGAGACTCACCCGGATCCGGACGCCTGAGCGGCGGCTGATGTCAGCGGACCTTCGAAAAGCAGCTGCGGATCTCGCTGACATAGAGGTCAGGCTCCTCCCAGGCGGCGAAATGCCCGCCGCGGTCGTGCTCCCGCCAGTGGATGATGTCCGACATGAAGCGTTCAGCCCAGGCCCTGGTCGGGCGGGTAATCTCGCGCGGATAGATGCTGACGCCGACGGGCAGCTCCAGCCGGGTCGAGGCGAAGGCGCTGAAGCTTTCCCAGTAGAGCCGCGCGGCTGACGCCCCGGCGCCGGGCAGCCAGTACATCATGATGTTATCGAGCATCTCGTCATGGCTGAGGGCGTCTTCGGGTGCGCCTGTGTTATCGGTCCAGGCCTGGTATTTTTCGTAGATCCATGCCGCAAGGCCTGCTGGTGAATCGACAAGGCCATAGCCCAGCGACTGGGGCCGGGTTGACTGCAGCTTGGCGTAACCGGAATCCCAGTCGCGGTAGAACTGCTGGCGTTTGAAGTAGTCCAGCTCCCTTGGACCTGCGCCTTCGCGGTCGGCGGCTGTGGGATAGACAAGCGGCATGTTGACATGGATGGCGGCGCAGCCTGGCGGACGCAGGGCGCCGATCGCCGTCGTGACGGCGGCGCCCCAGTCCCCGCCCTGCGCCAGCCAGCGGTCATAGCCGAGGCGTTTCATCAGGCTGACCCACGCCTGAGCGATCCGGGGGACGCCCCAGCCCGTGTGCGCCGGCTTCTGGGAGAAGCCGAAGCCGGGCAGAGAGGGTGCGATGACATGAAAGGCGTCAGCCGGATCCCCGCCATAGGCGGGCGGATCCGTCAGCGGCCCGATGACCTTGAGAAACTCGATCACGGAACCGGGCCACCCGTGGGTGATAAGCAGCGGCATGGCGTGCGGGTGGGGCGAGGCGACGTGCAGGAAATGAATGTCGAGGCCGTCGATGTGCGTCCGGAACTGTCCAAGGGCGTTGAGCCGGCTCTCGCAGCGACGCCAGTCGTAGGAGGTGCGCCAGTAGGCGCACAGCGACTGCACCCGGTCGAGCGGGGCGCCCTGCGACCAGTCACCGACGGTTTCTTTTTCCGGCCAGCGCGTCCGCTCCAGACGGGATCGAAGGTCATCCAGTTCAGCCTCAGGAACCGACAGGCGGAAGGGTGTTATCGCTTCGCTCACCTGCGGACCTCTCTCTGGGGACCCGCCAGCTCAAAGCATGAGAGGACGTCCCTGATCGCGGTTGCATCGCCGGTGATAAGGGGTGGGCCTGCGGCCAGCAGATCTTCGGGGTCTGTCCGACCTGTCAGAAGGTCGGCCCAGGCCTCAGGCGTCACGGACACGAGGCTGTCTGCATCCGCCCCGTCCGTCGGACAGGCCACGCAGTTACGCACATGCAGGCCGGTTGCGCCTGCGGCCCCGAAATCAAGGCGTATGTGACAATCAATTCCGAGCGCTTTGTCCGGGTCGAGCAGGACGCGCAGCCGCTCCACCGAACGCACGGGATCGGCGATTACGGCCTCCCGCCGGAAGCGATGGGTGCGATAGCGCGCCAGCGAGTCGAGCCCTTCAAGGTCGCGGGCGCTTGTCAGCGCCCAGTTGCGGATATTGGCTGCGGGCGTGCGCTGTGCGAGGAGCCTCAGACAGTCGGCCAGACGCTGGCGGTCGCTGGCCGCCTCGCCGGGGTCAGTGGCGGGGTCAGCGGCGGGCGCCTTGACGAGCCAGGACGCCAGCTCGATCGCCCAGCGCAGATCATCTGCGGCCAGCGCCTCGGCGATCTGTGTACGCACGGGCCCATATCCGCCAAACCCCCTGATCAGCCGGAGCGCCCGTTCAGCGGGCGGCGTCACGAACAGCTTCGCCGGATCGCCGTCAAACCAGCCTTTGAGACCATTGTATATCTGGCGCACATGATGCTCAGCCACGCCATAGCGCTCGGAGGTGATGAAGTCGTCATCAAAGAGGTCAGGCAGTCGCACGCGCGCAGCGAGCTCGTCGGATGTCCAGCCCCTGTTCATGCCACGGACAGTCTGGTCCCACAGGAACTGAATTGAGTCGCGATAACGCAGGACGCGGGCGGCGATCTGCGCCCTGCCCTGCATCGGAGGGCCATGGGCGCCCAGCATATCCTCCGCCCCGAGGCTTCTGAGATGGTCGATGCCCGCCAGAAGAACGCGCGGATCACGATATTCCTCGCCGCGTATGGCGAACACATTGAACAGGGCGGGCCAGACGATGTTCTGGACTGCCAGACCGAGCTCGGGAAACCAGATCGTCAGGGAGTCGTCAGCGTCTGAGGGGGCCGGCGTGACATGGACCTCAAGGCCTGCAATGCGCCAGACGACGGGAGCGGCTGTGGTGATGGTGGGCGGCTCAAAGCCGGGGGTGAAGGGGGCGTGTTCGGGCAGGCGGAACTCAAGCCCGAGGCCGGCGTGCACAAGCCCGTCCTGTCCCTCGGACGGCAGGTTTATGCCGAACTGTTCAACCAGGCCGCGGCCATAGGCGGGACCGACCAGCTCAGCGACGCGCTGGAGGTTGGTCACGACGCGTTCATGGGCGAAGACAGGCAGCGGCTGGCCGGCGTCCTCGAAGACGGCGCGCGTGCCTCCGACATAATGAAAATGCGTATACATGACGGCGACCACGGGACGGTCGGTGAGGGCTCGCACCTCCCGGAGGGCGGCGCGCATTTCCTGCACGGATTCACCGGTATCGATGGCGATAAGACCATCAGGCCCCTCAACGAAGGTCTGGTTGGACAGACCGTTGCCAACGAGACACCAGACACCCGGACGGGGCGTATAGAGCCTGCGTTCGAGCCTGCTGCGGTGCTCGACGAGAAGGCGGTGAGCGCGCGCGCCCGCCTCGGTGGTGACAACATCGCGGCCTGAGACATCAAAGCTGCGGACGGGACCATGAGAGGATGCGGCTGGGGGCATTCCGGGCTGTCTCCTGTCAGGTCCGCTTCGGGCGGCGGGCCTGCGTGTATCGTGAGGCCGGAGGCCCCCTGTTCAAACCTGCACCAGCAAGGTGCGCCGGGCAAGTTCATCCGCCGGCAGACGCCTGGCGGGCGTGCGCTCTGTGTTGTGCGTCCTGCACGTTGGTAAGGGCTGCGGCGAGCATCGGTCCGGCCGGGGCCGTCGCGTCCCGGACAGGATCAGGCGCCGGCGCAGACGCATGGGTCTGGGGGCGCGCAGGACAAAAGACTGCTGATCAAAGATCCTGAGCGGGCGCAGCAGGCGCGTGCAGCCGTCAGGCTGACAGGTTCGATTGCCGGTCGGGCCCTGGCGGATTAGGTTCTGGCGTTAGGCGCAGTACGCGGTGAGGAGCTGACTGATCATGGGTCATGAGGTGGGCGGCCCTGCAGGGTCGCGGAGCAGAGCTATGCTTGCCGGGCTTCTGTGGTGTGCTGGCGCCATGACCGCCGGTTCCGCGTCGGCGCAGTCCCCGCCTGCGCCCTTCCGGGACTGCGCGGAGTGTCCGCAGATGGTTCCTCTTCCTGGCGGCAGTTTCCTGATGGGGTCGTCTCCGCGTCAGTCGGGCGTGACCAACCAGCACCCCCAGAGGCAGGTCACGGTGCGTGCGTTTGCGGCCGGCCGGTATGAAGTGACCTGGAGCGAGTACGACGCCTGTGTGGCGGCCGGAGCCTGCGTAGCGCAGGATGATGACGGGTTTGGACGCGGTTCGCGACCGGCGATCAATGTATCCTGGACGGAAGCAAAGGCCTATGTCGCCTGGCTCTCGGCGAGGACCGGCAAGCCCTACAGGCTCCTGACGGAGGCAGAATGGGAGTATGCGGCGCGGGCTGGCGCGACAACGCGCTACAGCTTCGGCAACACCGACAGCCAGCTGGGCGATTATGGATGGCACAGCGGCAATTCAGGGCAGTCGGAACTTGCGCGCTATTATGGAACCCACCCTGTGGGCGCCAGGAAGCCCAACGGTTTCGGGCTTTACGACATGCATGGCAATGTCTGGGAGTGGGTGGAAGACTGCTGGGCTGAAAACTATGATGACGGACAGCCCTCGGATGGCTCAGCCTTCCAGCGCGCCGAGTGGTGTTTCCGTGTCACCCGTGGCGGTTCCTGGATGGACCTGCCCGACCGGCTTGAGTCAGCTTTCCGCGAGCCGGTCCATCCTGACTATCACCACGGCTATATCGGGCTGCGGGTCGCGCGGGCGCTCTGAGGGGCTGGCGGGCCTGTGTGCTGTCAGGGCGCTGGGAGCTGGCCAGGCGGACTGTCCGTCTGCCTGTTGATGGTGACCGTGACCTCGCCGAGGGCGGGGGTTGTGAGGGTGAACGGCTCTCCCGGTTTCTTGGCCGAAGGTATCTTAAAACAGGCCTCCGTCGGGTTCATGATGTTGACCGTGCAGAGCTGATCGCCCTGGACGCGCCATGTGCCGGAGATATCGGCGCCCCGGGCGGCGGCGCCCGTTATGTGCGTCGTCGAGCGTCCGTCAGCATGGTAGGCGACGCTCATATGGACGGGACGGCCATAGAGTTCAGCATCTATGCTGATGCCATTGGCCATCGCGTATTGCAGAGAGCTCAGATCCTGGGCGATGGCGGGGAGTGTCAGAAGAGATGCCGTCAGAGATGCGCAGATGAAACGTTTCACGGGCTGTCCTCTCAACCGGGCTGTCCTCTCAACCGGGCTGTCCTCTCAACCGGCCCCATCGCCCCAACTGGCGCTTTCGGGGCCAGATGGTTCGGGGAGCGGAGAAGCGCTGGTCTGACAGCGCCCGGTGTTGTTGCGCGCATGTATAACCACCTGATCATCAATCCGGGACACTCTGATGTCAAATTCATCCATGCAGGCCGGGAGCGACCCATCGGGCGGCCCCGGCGCCTCTGTGTGAGCTGATGCAGGATGCGATGCTGTCTGTCCCCGGTCCGGGTTCAGCGCGTGAGGTAACGTCCAGTGACCACTGGGCGAAGGTGGGGTCCAGGTGCGCCCTGTTGTCTCAAAGCGCGATGACAACGCGCGGCTGTACGCTTAACCCCCGCGCAGGTTCTGCTGAGAACAGTCGAACCGTTCGGCCGGACTGTCGGGGTCGCGACTGAACGGACACATCAGTGGGCGAGGCCCTCCGCCGCCGGTTTAAGGCGCCGCGGGCGGTTTTGCGCTCCCCATCGGATCATTTTGTGGCAGACTGCTCAGAGGCAGAAACGAAAAAAGGATACTCCACATGCCTCTGCGGTCCCTGGCGCTGGCGGCTCTGCTTCTCGGAGGATGCGCAAGCCCGGGCGCGGCGCCGCCCGCGCAACCGGCTCGTCCGCCTGTTGTACAGGCTGAGGCCATCGATGCCGCCGCCGCCGCCTTTTCTGCAAAGACCGGCATTTCCAATATGAGCCTGCTTCTGATGAAGGGCGAGGAGGTGCTCTACCGGAAGGATTTCGGAACCTACAGCCCTCAGACCATGGTTCCGATCGCATCGGCGACAAAATGGCTGGTGGGCTCGGCGGTGATGATCCTCGTGGACGCAGGCAGGCTCAACCTTGAGGACCCGATAAGGACATGGCTTCCCGAGCTTCCGGCGGCCTATGGCGGGCTCAGCCTTGGCCAGCTCCTCAGCTACACGGCCGGAACGGCCGGTCTCAACCAGGGCGGGGTGGATGTGCGCCAGGACCGTACGCTGTCGCTGGAAGCGGCTGCCATGGAGCTTGCAAAGCTTCCCCTCGCCGATACTCCGGGCCAGTCGTTTGCCTATGGCGGCGCCGATTTCCAGTTTGTCGGTGCGGTAGTGGAACGCGTGACGGGCAGACGCTGGTCGGACGTCTTCGATGAGAGCCTCGCACAACCGCTGGGTATGGACCGGCTCTCCTGGTCCAACCCGCAGGGACCCAACCCGGCCGCGAGCGTTCGCAATCCGCTGCTGCAGGGCGGCGCCTTCGTCAGTCTCGACGCCTACGCCCCGCTGCTGACCATGCTGGCTCAGGATGGCGTTTACAAGGGCCGTCGCTACCTGTCGGAGCGCGCCATCCGGGAGATGGAGCGCATCCGTACGCGCGGCCTGACCATGCGCTTCGTCCCGCCCGGGGCGACGGCCACATCCCACTACGCCATCGCCCACTGGTGCGAGACCGGGACGGACGATGGGCCCGGGGGGCGCTGTGCGATGCTGTCAAGTCCGGGCGCCTTTGGCGTCTATCCCTGGATCGACAGGACAAGCGGTCTGCATGGGGTGATCTATGTGCAGGACACGTTCAACCGCATCGCCACGGACGAGCGTATCCTTCGCGAAGCCATGATCGCGTCAGTGCGCTGAGCGGGCGATGGCGCTCCCGTCTCCGGGGAGCGCTGTCATACGGCCTCCGGGACTGAACCTGTAGGCGAAGGCGGCCGTCGCTGCGAGGACGCCGAGCGCGACCAGGATCTCCAGGCTGATCGAGCGGGCCAGGCGAGCGCCTGCCTGCGGCCGGCCCTGGCGCAGAGCCTCTGTCAGAACAAAGCGGTGAAAGCCGGCCAGACCCAGCAGCAGGGCGATACAGCCAAGCTTCAACAGGAGGCCGCGTCCCCAGTCTGACTGCACCCACTGCCATGGCCAGGCCCCGGACAGGAAGCCGGCAAGAAGAACGCCGGCTGTTAAAAGGGCGATGAGGCCCGCCCCTGCGTGAACGGCGAATGCATCCATGAGGCTGACGGCCAAAGGAGGCGTCTCGCAAAGCGCTGCGGCGCGCAGCGGTGCGAGCGCTCCCAGCCAGAAGGCTGCGGCGAGGACATGAACCATGAGCGCAAGCCGCAGGAGGAGAGAGGGTTCATGTGAGACCACATGTCCTGCAAAGGCGAACGACAGGATGATGGCGCCCGCGCCGGCGAGACCGGGGGCTGGCGATCGCCAGAGTGTGAGCCAGGCCGTAAGCAGAAGGAGGCCGCCTGCGCGCAGGCCGGCGGCCGAGCCGCCGCCGCCCGCCCAGAGTTCAAGGGTGAAGGGGTCGAGGGCGGCCGCCCAGTCCCCGCCGATCGCCAGCAGCTGCAGCGGCGCAAGAACAGCAAGGCTCAGCGCCCCCAGCATGACCGCCAGCGCCGTCGTCCGGCGCGCAGCGCTGTCAGCAGGGGCCGAGCGGCCCGCGAGGGTCAGCACATAAAGCGGCCCGCCAGCGGCCCATATGAGACTGGCCAGCACGACTGCCTGAACGACAACACGCAGGTCCTCGCCCATTGCCAAGGCGGGGCTATCTGACAGAGAAGAGGAAATCGCCGGTCATCACATGACCATCATCGGCGATCGCGCGCCATGTGACGGTATGCTGGCCAGGCCCGAGCGTTCCGGGCACAGCGACCACCATCGTCTTTGCCGCCGGCGCTCCACGTTCGAGCGGAAGGGTAAGCGTCTTTCCGCCGGCAGAGGGGATCTGCACGCGCGCCAGCCTGACCTCATCGCCGAACTCAAGGGTCAGCGCGGCCGAAGACGCGACGGTCGAGCCCTGCGCCGGTACGGAGCGGGTGAGCGTCGTGTGTGCGAAGGCGGCCTGCGAGAGGATGAGGGCTGAGAGAGGATGAGGGCTGAGAGAAGACCGGCGCCAAGGCGTCTGATCAGATGTTTCATGTGGCGCCGCCTGTTCGCCTGCAGTTAAGTTCTGTGGCGTCAGTCGTTTCGCCTGGGCCCGAACACATGTCCGGGCAGGCGCCCCATCCGCCGCTGATGGACTTCCTGATGAGATATAGTGAGCCCGGTGGCGGCTGGCTAGCGAGGCTGGCGGCGGCTTTGCAGAACGGACGGGGGTCGTCCGGGGGCCGAGGCTGGCGAGGGCGGACTGCGTGGGGCATCGCGCGCGTCCCGGGCGCGGCTGCGGCCCGGCTGCCGGCGCCAGCGTCAGGATCTGCCGCGCGGCCAGTCAATGCGCTCAGACCTGTCTGCGATCGGCCGGGAGACGTGCGCCCCACTGGACGCCCAGGAGCGTCTGCAGGGTATGGCGGCCGGGCGGATGGGTCTCATCAAGGACGTCTCCGTCTGTCCAGTGCTCGAGCTCATGGCCGAAGGGATCCAGCCAGTAATCGAAGATATGGTTGCCCAGGATGTGACGTCCGACACCCCAGTGGGCCCGAGCGCCCGAGCGTTGCAGGTGATCATGACCGGTCATCAGGTCGTTGAGGTCCTCCACCTCATAGGCGGCGTGCAGAAAGCCAGGTGCGGGGCGCGCGAGAAGGAAGAGGCTGTGATGATCGACCGGATGCGACCCCATGCTGCAGCGCATAAAGACGCCGGCCTCTGTGACGCCGTCGGGCGCCAGGATGTAATCGGAGGCGCGAAGGCCGAGATTGCTTTCATACCACTGGCGGCTCGCCGTCATGTCGCTGACCGCCAGGACAATGTGTCCGAGGCGCCGGATGCGTGAGGGGCCCGGCGACAGGGTGAGCCTGACGCTCTCCCGACCGAGCGCGCCGCCTTCATTCCAGCCGGGACGCGGGACGGGCGGGCGCACATGCAGGCTGTCGGGGCAGAGGAGATCAACGGGAAAGCCGTCAGGATCGCGCAGGGTTATCCGGTGCGCATGACAGGGCTCCTCAAGCCTGTCGAGGGGTATGCCATGACGTGATGCAAGATGGCTGAGGCCGTCGAACGACATGAAGGCCCCAAAGCCGGCAAAGCCGGCGGGACCTTCGGTGGTGATGTGCGCCGGGAAGGTGCGCATGGACGCGAAGGCCAGCAGGCCTTCAGGAGTGTGACGGATGTCCCGGAAACCAAAATCGTGTCCGAACGCCGCCATCCGGGCGAGGTCGGGCGCGTTAAAGCGCGCATAGGCCATGTCGCTGATACGGACGGGATCGGCCGAAGGCGTCTGATCACTCATGGCGGGGGAGCATCCGGCTTATCCGACGTCAGCGTGTTGACTGTCATGGTCGTCTATCTCATGGCGCTGATGCTGTGAGAACCCGGTTGCCCCGCGCAATGTCGACGCCGGTCATTCATGCCCCCCTCGCCTGCCCGCTCACGCCCCGGCTAACGGGATGCGGGACGGATGGTCTTTTTGTAGCGTTTCTGGCCGTGGGGCAGCGCAATCCCGACGCGCCTGCAAGACAGGGGGCCATTGCGTTCGAGGTTCGCGATAATGACGTGCGCGGCGTCCTCATAATAGATGGTGATTTGCGGCAGGGCTGTCCGGAAAGCCAAAAGGAGAGCCAGTCGCGGCGCCAGCCCCGCCAGGGCGGGCCGCTTCACCGGCCAGATATCCGTTGCGATAACAAGTCCATCCGTCGGCCGGCCGTCAGGCGCATGGATCATGGGACCCGGGCAGAGCATGGACCAGTCAAGCTCTGTGGCTGCGACGGTTTGCAGGTTGGCGCGATGAGCTTCAAAGAGTTTCGGCATGCCGGGCAGATCAAGGGTTGTTATGTCAGTCCCCGGAACAGTGAGGAGCCCCGCGCCGCCCAGGAGCCAGAAGCGCCCCCCGGGTCCAAGAGCCTCGGCGGCGGCGCCTGTCACCCTCTGAACGAGGGGAACATAGGCGGGGCCATCGGCGAGCGTTCCGGCGGCGTTGATCACCGCGTCATGGCCGCTGAAGATCTCGGCCAGCGCTGCAGGATCAGTGGCGGAGAGATCGCAGATCCTGAGACGCGCAGCCCCGAGCCCGACCGCCTTTGCAGGATCCCTTGCGATCGCCGTGACATCGTGGCCGTGCGCAACCGCAGCGCGGACAATCTCACGCCCGGTTGCGCCCGTTGCGCCTGTGATCGCGAGCTTCATGGGATCCACCGCCTTCCTGCCGGAGCCAGCGATGCCTGATCGCCGCCGGTGAAAACATAGCGGTCATGGCGGGCGCGTACAGCCTTCCTATCCGATACTGCGAGCCCGTGACCGATCTCATGATGCAGCTGGGACAGCCCCGGTCGTCTGCCGCCAGACCGGCCAAAAGAGGACGCCTCATCCTCAGGCGCATCACATCACATGGGATCTCCCGGCCGCCCGGTCGCCATGGCCCGGCTCATGGCGTGGGGGTGGTGACATATCCATGGAGCTGGCGTTGGCCGGACCTGGGGGGCGAAGCCTCAACAGCATATTCATCAGACAGGGTCGGGCGATCCGGCAGCGCCAGGCTGGCCGGCTCACCTGTCATCTTTAACGGCGCTATAGTCTCCCTCGACCCGCAGCGTGAGCGTGAGCGTCTGTCCGGAGCGGTTCCGCCAGAACCATCCATGACGACCATCGAAGGCGGCCACGAGCTCCCCGGACTGCCGGGGCATGTCCCGGCCTTTATCATATCCGTGATAGCGGATGCCTGCGCCGTCTGCGTGCGTATCAAAATTGACGCCGGGACCGTCTGTAAACCATTCGAACTGAACGCGCGCGTCTTTCTGCATCTCCAGCTTGATCTCATGGCCCGCATCAGGCGCCAGGATAACAATGCGCGTGTCCTGCGCCATCTTCGCCGGGGATGGTGAAACAGGGTCTGCCTGCCCTGCCCCGGGCGCCGCGGCTGAAGGCGGCTCTGGCGCAGGCGAGGATGGCCCGGGAGGCGTCTCTGGCGCGGGTATGTCTGCGGCCTCCTCTGCAGCCTCGCTGGCCAGCTGCATCTTGATGCGTCCCATGTCTGTCAGGCCAAGCAGGGATCCCGCGCCGGTCGGATCAACACCATATTCGGCGGGCAGGACGACCAGGACAAGGAGCGCACCGGCCGCCAGGGCCGCGATACCTGTGGAGGCCAGCAGCCGGCCGGCTGAGGGCAGTTCGGAGGGGTCAGGCTTGTGAGCATTGAACATGGCGTCTCTCCCTTCAGGCAAGAACAAAGCCGGTCAGCTGATAGCCCGTGAGGGAGAAACCGAGGGCCAACAGGATGACATTTGCAAGATAAGCATGGCGCCAGAAGCCCGGCGTGCGTCTCCAGAACGAGATGGCGATCAGAATGACGCCAAGTGCGAGCAGCTGGCCGATTTCTACGCCGATGTTGAAGGCGATGAGATTAGCGACAAGTCCGTCGGCGGCTATGTCAAAGTCCTGCAGCTTGCTGGCCAGACCCAGTCCATGGACGAGGCCGAAGAGAAGGGTGGCGATACGCGTGTCAGGCTGGACGCCGAGCCAGCGCTGGTAGGCGCCCATATTGTCGAGCGCCTTGTAGACGACTGACAGGCCGATGATGGCGTCGATAAGAAAGACGTTGATACGGATATCAGCCAGCACGCCGCCCACCATCGTGACCGAATGGCCGACGGCGAACATGGTCACGTAAACTGCGATGTCTTTCATCCGGTAGAGGAAAAAGATCACGCCCAGGAGGAACAGCAGGTGGTCATATCCGGTCACCATGTGCTTGGCGCCCAGATAGACGAAGGGCCAGAAGGCGATCCCCGAGATGTCCTGGATATAGCCTTTATCGCCCGGCTCGACATCATGCGCGAACGCTGGCGGCGCCCCGAGGGCCAGCATCAGAGGCAGGACCCACAGGCCCAGCACCCACAGGGCCAGCAGCCACTGGGCCGGTACCCACTGAGAGAGAAGGCGGGCCGGGCGTGTCCGTGCGACCCGACCCGGCGAAGGTTCATTCATCGACGGCTGATGAGCGATCATGACCGGCTGGTGTTGCATGCGGCCCGCCTTGTTTCCTCCGCCCCCCTGGCCTTCCTGCCTGCCCCTGCAGCGCAGGGGCTCAGACCTGCAGAGGGGGGACGCATGCTGTCTAGCAGGTTTCCAGGGCCTCCCCAGCCACTATCGTGTGAACGGCGCGCCTGTCGGAGTTCAGGGATTACACAGCGGACATGACCCGGGATCTGCGGTCATGCGCGCAGGCGTCAGGAACGCCTCCTGCTCAAATCCGCAGGCCGGGCACTGCAGCAGGTCGCTGCGCGGCAGGATGGTCTGTGTCCCGCAGGCCGAACAGGGCGCGCCCGGTCCGGGTCCGATGCGGCCAAAGCCCGGAGAGGCGCAGGCCGGGCACGCGCTGCTGAGGCGTTGCGCCAGCCTGTCGGCGAGTCGGGCGATGGATCGCATGCGCGTCGGGTTCATATGGGCGCGCATATCGGTGGTGATGCGGGCCAGACCATCCTCAGAGGCGCCAGCGCAGACGCGCAGGGCTTCGGCGAGGGCCTCGGCTGACCGGATGCCCTTGATGAGCGGCCCCGAAGCCGGGGCGAGGGCGGGCGCTGCAAGAAGGGCGCGGTCAGGAAATCCGGCCCGCAGGAGGAAGGCGTCCAGTCCGTCCATGCCCGAGGCGAGGGTTTCATCATGATTGGTGTCCGTGTCGATCAGGCTCTCCGATATGACCAGACCACGTGCATCATCGATGAAGACCATCAGTTCCAGTCCGGCCCGGATGAAGGGGATGGCGGGATGAGGCCCGAAGGATCCTTCACTGGCGATGCCGATGGCCGTTCCGGCGGCGGCCATACCCGTTCGGGCTTTTCTGATCGCAACCTCGCGCATGGTCCCGGTGCGGGCGATGTCGCCGGCGAAGGACCCGAAAACGTCCGTGTCGAGGCCTTCAGGCGTGATGAGGCTGAGGCCAAGCCGGTCGTGCATCACGGGTGCAATGACGCTCTGTTTGCCGTGCATGGTGGCGAGGGCGGCGCGCCGTCCTGCGTAGGGACCTGTCATGCGGGCGCATCCCCGGGCGCCGTGCTCAGAAGCTCGCCAGCGAGATAAAGAGAACCACACACGATGATCACGGGCGCCGGCCCTTGTCCATCGAGGGCGAGACCGACGGCCTCGCTGAGCGAGGCGGCCGGACGGGGCGTAAGGCCTGCTGCGTGCGCGAGGGCGGCGAGGCTGTCGGCCTTCGCGGCGGCCGCGGCGCTGAAATCGGTGACAATCAGGTCGAAGGGCTGCAGGCCTCTGAGATGGTGGAGGATGCCAGCAGCGTCCTTGCTGGCGAGCAGGCCGAGAATGATGCACAGGGGCTTGCCGCTCCTGCGGGCAAGCGCATCCATGGCGGGAAGCAGCGTGGCGATGGCGTGAGGATTATGCGCCCCGTCAAGCCACAGCTCGCCGCCGGCGGCCTGCGCGCGCCCGGCCAGCGGGCCGCTGGTGATGCGCTGCAGGCGGGCCGGCCAGACGGCCGCGCTCATGCCCGCAGCGATCGCAGGCGCGGGCAGTTGAAGATATCTGGCGGCCGCCACAGCCAGCCCGGAATTAACAATCTGGTGGGCGCCGGCGAGGGCCGGCAGGGGCAGATCAAGGCAGGCCTCTTCATCCGTAAAGACGAGGCCGCTGCTGCTTTCCTGCATCCGGAAGTCGCGGCCGGCCATACGCAGGGGCGCACCCTTGCGGGCGGCGACGTCTGCGATAACGGCGCTGGCCATGCTGTCCTGGGCGGCCGATATCACGGGCGCGCCGGGCGCGATGATTCCGGCCTTCTCGAAAGCGATCTCAGCGAGCGTCTCGCCGAGGAATTCGCAGTGATCACGTGCGACCGGCGTGATGAGCGATAGGGCGCGCCGTTCAATCACATTGGTGGCGTCAAAGCGCCCGCCCAGTCCCACCTCGATGAGGCTCAGATCCGCCTGGGTCTCGGAGAAGGCGAGAAAGGCGGCTGCTGTCGTTGCTTCGAACTGGGTGATGGGCTCACCATCATTGATAGCCTCCACGCGTTCGAGAATGTCGGTAAACGCCTCTTCGCTGATCAGAGAGCCGGCCAGCCGCACGCGCTCGCAGAAGCGGACCAGGTGGGGTGATGTATAGACATGGACCCTGAGGCCGGCCGCCTCTGCGATGGCGCGCAGGAAGGCGATGGTTGAGCCTTTGCCATTGGTGCCGGCCACATGCACGACGGGTCCGAGGCGGTCCTGAGGATCGCCGAGCTGGCGGCATAAGCGCCGCATGCGCTCAAGCGAGAGGTCGACCGGACGGCTGTGAAGCGTGGTCAGTCGGGCCAGCACCGCCTCGGAGGAGGCTCTGTCGGATCTGCTCACGCCATCGCCTCCCCCTGAGCGGCGCCGGGGGATGTCCCCTCGCCCCGCCCGCAGGCCGGACCAGGCGACCGGGCGGGGGTGCGGTGCGCCGGGCGCGGGGCCTTAAGGTCGGAGGTGGGGCTGTGTGACAAGGCGCAGGGCCGCTCCGGCTGGCGGTGGATAGCCAGACGGATGTCGCCCCCGGGGCGCGCCTTTTCAAGGCGACAAAGACGCCCCCCGGACGCCTGGGGGCGGGCTCAATGCGACGTAAGGCTGGAGGCCGGACCCGAGGCTGTCGACAATCGTCCGGCGGGGTGCTTCAAGGCGTCTCGTTCGCCAGATGCCTGGGGGACCGGATGCCTCAGGGTCCAGATGCCTGGGGGACCAGATGCCTCTGGATCCAGATGCGTGGGGGAGATGCGTCCATGCCGACTTCTGATCCGGCCGTCGCCGTTGGAGCGCCGCTTGTCTCCGCCTCCGGGGCCGCCTCGCCGGCAGGCTACACGGCAGGCTACACGGCAGGCTCCCCGGCAGTCTTGATGACAGGCTCGGGGCGTCTGGTGCTGCGCCAGCCGGATGACTGGCATGTCCACCTTCGTGACGGAGCGATGCTGGCGGCGGTCGTTCATGCAACCGCCCGCCAGTTCGCCCGCGCCATTGTCATGCCGAACCTCAAACCGCCGGTGACCCGGACAGAGGCGGCGCGCGCCTATCGCGAGCGGATCATCGCCGCGCTTGAACCGGGACAGGCGTTTAGTCCTCTCATGACCTGCTATCTGACGGACGCCGCCGATGGCCGCGATATTGAGGAGGGCTATGCCCAGGGCGTTTTTTCCGCGGCCAAGCTCTATCCGGCGAACGCCACCACGAACTCCGAGCATGGCGTGACGGATGTTCGGCGCATCTATGGCGTGCTGGAGATCATGCAGCGGATCGGCATGCCGCTTCTGGTGCATGGCGAGGTCACCGACCGCCATGTCGACGTGTTTGACCGCGAAGCCGTGTTCATTGAGCGGATCCTCCGCCATCTGGTGAGCGACTTTCCGGCGCTGAAGATTGTCTTTGAACACATCACGACGTCCGAGGCCGCAGCCTTCGTCGCCGAGGGCCCGCCAACCCTGGCGGCGACGATCACGCCACACCACCTGGCGTTCAACCGCAATGCGATGTTTGAGGGGGGGATGAGGCCGCATTTCTACTGCCTGCCCGTGGCCAAGCGCGAAAGCCATCGCCTGGCCCTGCGCCGGGCGGCGACATCGGGGTCTGTGAAATTCTTCCTGGGGACGGATTCAGCTCCTCATCCGGTTGGCGATAAGGAATCAGCGTGCGGCTGCGCAGGCATTTTCAACGCGGCGCACGCGCTGGAAAGCTATGCGACGGTATTCGAGGAGGAAGGCGCGCTTGACCGGCTCGAGGCGTTTGCTTCGGAAAACGGTCCGCGCTTCTACGGTCTGCCCCTGAACAGCGGACAGGTCGTCCTCGAGCGGACCGATCAGGCCGTGCCGGCCAGCATCGCGGCGGCCGGTACGCAGATTGTACCCTTTCATGCAGGCGCAACCCTCAGCTGGCGCTTTGCAGGACCGGTCACGGCTTAGATCCGCCTCTGTTCAGAGGTCGCTCCCGATCTGCGGGCAGCTGACCTCCTGGTCGGTCTGGGGCGACAGGTCCTGCAACGCCTGTCGGGATCGGTCGTCGGTGGGAAAGAACAGCTCAATGCGCAGGTCCTCCAGCAGAAGATCCTCCGGCGTTCCGAACTGGGCGATGACGGCGAACAGCGACAGCCGCCTGTCGCCCAGGCGCAGGATGGTAGGCGTCACCGGACCTGGCGCATCCGTTACGGGGCCGGTAACGGCGCCCAGCCTGTCGGCCGCGCGCTCGAGCGCGGGGACGCCTCCCTGCGAAGCGCTTTCGATACGCAGGCGACTGGCGGCGCGCCGGGCGACATCCGGCCAGTTCTCGATCAGGAGCGGGGCGCTCTCAGACAGCATGAGATCAACAAGGCTCCCGCCTTCGGCGAGCCCGAGCGGGCCAAACAGCCGGGCGGCCGGGCCGTTCATCAGCCTGACGGTCCACATGCGGTCAACGGCGATGCCCGGATAGGGGGCATGCTGGCCAAGTATGCGTTCGACCGCCGCCCGCATGGGCGCCATGTCGGCATCGCTCCACCGCCGGCCGGGATAGCGGGCTGCAAAACCGGCCTGCGTCAGCAGCGTGTTGCGATCACTCATCGGTATCTGAAGGGCCTCGGCGAGGCGGACGACCATGGCCGCGCTCGGCCGCGCCCGCCCGGTTTCCAGAAAGGCGACATGGCGCGCCGAGACCCCGGCCTCGCTGGCGAGCTCAAGCTGGCTCAGACGCCGGCGCGCCCGCCAGTCTTTCAGGGCTTCAGGAAACTGGGTCATGGGTCTTTCTACATGTTCCCTGACGGCTGACACTTACCCCCTACGTAATTGTCCGCCGGATATACGGGAAGCTAAGCCGGGCGGGATCTCAGCAGGAGGTGCAAACATGTCGGGTTTCTGGCGCACATGGATGATCGCCTGGTGCATCGGCGTCATGCTGTTCGGCCTGATCCTTGCCGGCGCGGCCTTCGAGGCCAGCCAGGCGCCGGTTGTGTGGCTGCTGGAGACGCTGCGGGGAGAGAGCGGAATCACCCCGGATGCGACGTTGCGCTTCAGCCTCGCCCTGATGGGGTGCGTCTCCATCGGCTGGGCCATCCTGATGCTGTGGGTCATGCTGGCGGCCTTCCGGGGAGGAGAGATGGCCCTCTTCCTCTGGAGGGGGCTGACGGTGAGCAACTGCGTCTGGTTCCTCATCGACAGCGCCCTCTCGGTTGCAACCGGGTTCGGGCTCAATGTCATTCCCAATACAGTCCTGCTCGTGACCTATCTCATCGGCGTCCTGGCGGGCGGCGCGCTGCGTTCACAGACGGGCGCCACGACCACCCGGTAGGCCCCGCCAGACGGCGCAGGGCGCATCGCGCCTGGCTTGCCGGCGGCTGCAGCCGCTGACATGGGGGGCTGACAGGGGGGCTGACAGGCGGGTCTGGTCTATCCGGGGGAGACGGCTGCGATGTTGTCATCGCTGATACGGTCAATGCGTTTGGCGTAAGGGTCTATGCCCACGTAGCGCGGCGGCCGCGCCACGGTGAAGGTCAGCTTCGTCTCCCCGTCGCCGATCACCCTGCGCTCGAAGGCGAGCACGTCGTCGCTGTCAAAGTCGGGGCTGGCGGGATCTTCAGTAAAGACGCCGAATTCGAAGGGCTCGCTGAAGGCGGCGGGCGTTTCAACCCCCTTCCCGTCTGCATAGAGCTTGCGCACATCAACACGAAGCGTGACATCCCAGCGTCCATCCGCACGCTGAGCGGCGAGGGCGGATGCGGCCTTTGCATCATAGAGTGTGATCTTCTCAAAGAGGTCGGTGATAAGGCCGTCATGGGCGGGCCCGGCCTCCTCGCGCAGGATGCGGACAAAATCGGCTGAGGAGGGATAGGGCGCGCTGCGGAAAGCGAAGTCCCTGACCAGCCGCGACAGGGCGCGGTTGACGACGGCCTCGCCGATCTCATTGCGCAGGAAATACATGACCAGAGAGCCTTTGTTATAGTGGATGTAAGGCTGGTCTTCGACACGGATCAGCGGCAGCTCCTCAAGCACCTCCCCGCCGCGGGCCTGAAGATAGGCGTCAAGCTCCCGGGCGAGGAAACGCCGGATATGCTCTGGCCCGTAGAGACGTTCCATGACCAGCAGGGCCGAATACTGGGCGAAGGTCTCCGAGAGCAGGGTTGAGCCCTGCTTGTCGGCGCCGATGATCTGATGGGCCCACCACTGGTGAGCCACCTCGTGCGCCGTCACATAGGTGACCCCGTCGATCGCGTCAGGATCGTCGTTGGACTGGATGAAGCCGATCGATTCTGAATAGGGCACGGTGTTGGCGAAGGACTGTGCGAAGGAGGCGTAGGCGGGGAACTCCAGGACGCGCATCTGGCGGAACTGGAAGGGGGAGAAGGCCTCTGAGAAAACCTGAAGGGACAGGCGCATGGCGTTGAGCATGCGGTCGACATTGTCGGCGTGGTCGGGGTGATAATAGACGTCCAGGGCCACAGGACCGCTGGTGTCGCGCCTGACGGCGTAGCGGGCCGACTGCAGCGAGAAGAAGTGCATGATCGGCGCTTCTGTGCGGAAGCGGCGGGTTATCCTGCCATCCGAGCGTGTCTCTGACACCTGATAGCCCGGAGCGATCGGCGTCTGGTCGCCGTCGGTTGTAAGGGTGATGTCGCTGGTCACCCAGTCGCTGTCGGCGCGCAGATAGTGGTGGGCTGTGGCCGCCTCATCCTCAAGTCTGGCCATGCGATCGGCCGGAGGCAGGTCGTATTTGCGGCGCGTGGCGCGATCCTGCAGGAAGCCGCTGCGGTCAAGTCCAAGCTGCGGGCTGATGTCGAAGTTACTGATGAACGTTCCGTTGGCGACGATACGGGTCTGTGCGCCTGAGTTTGGAAACCCCTTCTCCTCAAGTCGCGTCTTGAAGGTGATGGCGCCTGTCGCGCCTGTCTGCAGGGGCGTATCAAACGTCCAGACCGTGTAGCGGAGATCATCGAAGCTCTGTGTGCGCGTGGCGCCTTCGACGCTGAGATCATCCATGAAGAGATCCGGCGGCCACTGGATATGGACCTCGCGCAGGGGGGCGTCTGTCCTGTTCGCAATGGCGTAGCGCCCGCTCGTGACCGCGCGCAGGCGGGAGGGTTCGAGGCTGACGTCGAGAACGACATCGGTGATGGTCGGCTGAGGCGCGCCGAGAAAACCGGCGAGGGTCTTCTCGCGCTCGGCGAGCCAGCGTTCCTCATCGACAGGCGAGCGGTAGATGTTGAGGATGTTGGTATTGTAGAAAATCCAGCCGCCAAGGCCGGCGAAGACGATGAGGCTGGCCGCCAGGATAAGGCCGGCCGGCCCCCGGAGGCGGCGCGGCAGGCGCCTGAGGCGGGGCGCAAGGCGCGTTTCAGCGCCTCTGCGCCAGAGCCCGTAGGCGAGGACCATGAGGACGATGCAGAAGGCTGTCCAGTAGGCGTCAAACCAGGCGCGGGCCTGCCAGAAATGGCCCATGCCGTTCATGTCTGAGAGGGGGACAACCGGCGCGCCGCCGAAATTGTAGAGATTATGGCCAAACCCGATGCTGGCGAGGACGAGGGTGGCGACGAGGTAGAGAACCATCAGGCCCCAGCCGATGAACTTGTTGGCTGAGAGGGCCTGGAAGAAGACTGCCAGAACCGCCAGCTGAACGCTGGTTACCGTCGTCGGCAGCACATACCAGAGCAGGTAGTTAACGAGCTCGAAGCGGGTGTAGCCCTTGAGGGTCTGGATAAGGATCGCCGCCGGAACGCCGATGAGGGCGGTTGAGATGAGGACAAGGGCGATAGCGGCGATCTTGGGCAGAACGAACGTCCAGTCCGGCGCCGGTGTTGAATCGATGATTTCATGCATCCGCCGGCTGCGATCGCGCCAGACCAGATCGCCCGCATAATAGGTGGCTATAATGATCGGTATGATGCTGAAAGCGCCGGTCAGGGCTTCCACCATGATGCGCGTGACGGGCAGAACGGTTCCAAAGCCTATTTCATTGGCGAACCACAGGGCGCCGCCTGCGTTGAAGAGGCCGAGCATCACCAGCACGGCGTAGGCGGGGCTTGCGAACACCGCCTGCATGTCGGAAGCGGTGCGCGCGCGCGCCTGGGCCCAGACGGCGCCTGCTCCGAACCGGGCCTTTGCCTGCGGGCCGGTATGAGCGGGCGCCGGCGCGCCTGTGCGGCGGGCTTTCATGCGTCGGGTCGGTCCTGCGCGCCCGCTCTTCGCCCCGACGCGGAAGAACACATAGGCGGCTCCCAGAAGGGCGAGGGCGATCGCCACCCATAGCGCCCGGTTTGCGAGGAACAGGCCTGTCACGGGCGGCAGCAGGCTGTTGCGCTCGGCTGCTGTCCAGTACTGGGTCGCCTCGAAGAGGGAGGCGAAGCCGACCGGATCGAGCATGGCGGAGAGGGTTTCCTGTTCCGGCCGATCCATCAGGCCGGTCATGACCACGTAAAGGACGAGGAAGGCGATAAGGCCGACATAGGTCGCCATCGCCGAACGTGTGATCGTCGCCAGGGCGAAGAAGGAGGCGCCGAAGATAAAGAGCGTCGGCGCGGCGAGGACAAAGAAGGCGAAGAGATAGTGATCCGGCCGCAGGGGTCCGAGCGTTTCGGGATCCAGCCAGGGCATCATGGCGCCCAGCAGCAGCGCCAGCGGCACGGCGGAAAAACTGATCAGGCCCGCCAGGAAGGCGCCGGTGAAGCGACCGAACAGGTAGCTCGCCTTGTCCATGCGTGTCGCCCTGATGATCGGGCCATAGCCTGTTTCATCATCCCGCAGCACGCCGTTGGCCACGAAGGCCACCAGGGCGAAGTTTGCAAAGATGGACATGATGAGAACGGTCTGCAGGATGGCGAATGGCGCATTGACGAGCGTATTACCGCCTGAGCCGATCTGAATCTGATCAATCGTGACCGAGCCGAAGGTCAGAAGGAAGAACAGTCCGAAACTGATCCAGAGCGCCGGATTGCGCAGCTGATAGAGAAGCTCAAAACGTGCGATGGATACGAACATGGGCCTGGCTCTTCAATCAGGCTGCGCGGCGCGATGCGCTGAGGGTTGCAAAATAGACATCCTCAAGCCCGCCCTCGATCGGGGTAAAGTGCGGATCGGGCTGGCTGTCTGACAGCACATGAATGACGGTGCGGCCGGCGAACAGGCGCGTCGATATGACGTTGTGATGTTCGCGATAAGCCGCCGCCTCGTCGCGGCCGATGGTCTTCGTCCAGACCCGTCCGCGCAGCGCGGCTGTGAGATCGGCGGGCGCGCCCTCGGAGATGATGCGGCCTTCAGCGATAATCGCCATGCGCGGGCAGAGGTCGGCGACATCCTCGACGATGTGGGTGGACAGGATGACGACAACGCTCTCGCCGATGCCGGCGAGGAGGTTGAGAAAGCGGTTGCGCTCCTCCGGATCAAGCCCGGCGGTGGGTTCATCGACGATGATCAGACGCGGCTGACCGATCAGGGCCTGGGCGATGCCGAAACGCTGGCGCATGCCCCCGGAGAAGCCGGCGATCGCCTTGTTGCGCACCTCCCAGAGATTGACCTGCGCCAGCAGGGCTTCGACGGTCTGCCGGCGTTCCCTGGCGTTAGAGAGGCCCTTGAGGATGGCCATGTGATCGAGCATGGCGGCGGCGCTGACGCGCGGATAGACGCCGAAGTCCTGCGGCAGATAGCCCAGCACGCGGCGCAGCCTCTCGGGCTCTTTGACCACATCAATGTCCTCGAACCTGACCTCGCCGCTGGTCGGCGACTGCAGGGTGGCGATGGTCCGCATCAGGGTCGACTTGCCGGCCCCGTTAGGTCCGAGCAGTCCGAACATGCCAGCGGGAATCTCAAGGCTGACATTATCAAGGGCCCGCACGCCGTTGGCGTAGACATGGGACAGATAGCGGATGGACAGCATGACCAGGCTCACAGGATATGTCTGACTAACAATACATATTTATTGTTTTTCAATATGTCCTGACTGTCAAGACCGTCCTTCGCCCTGGCGGGGTAGGCGGCGAGGCGGTCCGGGTCCGGCGGCGGCGCGATGCGTTCAGCTTCCTCGCTGAGACCCATCGTGTTAGCCCTACTCTCTTTGCGGCCATAGGGGCGTAGGGCCATCGGGCAGACGCGCCAGGCAGAGGGGACATGCATGACCAGCCCTGTAGAGACCACGATCCGCTCGGTCGTAACAAAGGGGGTTTTTGCTCTCGCCGGGTTTAACCGTGCGCGGCTCAAGGCGCCTGACGGCCCCCATCCCTTCCTCAGCGGGGTCCACACGCCGATGCGCGAGGAACTGACCCTTGAAACGCTTCAGGTGGACGGGACGATCCCCGAGGAGCTGGACGGGCGTTATATCCGCATCGGCCCCAATCCGGCCGCAGCGCCAAATCCGGGCGCCTATCACTGGTTTACGGGCGATGGCATGGTCCATGGCGTCCGCCTCAAAGGCGGCCGGGCGCTCTGGTATCGCAACCGCTGGATCAGGAGCCGCGCTGTGAGCCGGGCGCGCGGCCTGCCGGATGCGCCGGGCCCGCGCAATGGCCTGTCGGACACGGTGAACACCAATGTGCTCGCCCACGCCGGCGCCGCCTGGGCGCTGGTCGAGGCGGGCGGCTTTCCTGTCCGGATCAGCGAGGACCTTGAGACGATCGCGCATGATCCGTTCGGCGGTACGCTGGGCGGCAGCTTTTCGGCGCATCCGCATTGTGATCCGGACACCGGCGAGCTGCATGCGATCTGCTATTCGGGCCAGGAACCCACACGTATCCGCCATGTCGTCGTCGATGTGGACGGCCGGGTGCGCCGCGATGAGCCGGTGACGGTGGCCGACGGGCCATCCATTCACGACTGCATGATCACGCCGCACTATGTGATCATCCTCGACCTGCCGGTCACATTTTCCATGAAGCGTCTGATCCAGGGACACCGCTTTCCCTATGCGTGGAACCCTTCCCACCGGGCCCGTGTGGGCCTCCTGCCGCGGGAGGGGCGCGGGGAGGATGTCATCTGGTGCGATGTCGATCCGTGCTATGTCTTCCACCCCTGCAACGGCTTTGAAACGCCCGATGGCAGGGTGATACTCGATGTCTGTGCGCATACGCGCATGTTCGACACCAGCACGATGGGTCCCGACAGCACCACCAGCCCGTTCGAGCGCTGGACAATCGATCCTGCAGCCCGCAGCGTGCAGCGCGAGGTGATCGACCCCGACAGCCAGGAATTCCCCCGTCCCAACGAGGCGCGCATCGGCAAGCCCTACCGGTTCGCCTACACGGTCGGCCTTCCCGGCGGCGGGGCTGAGGCAGGCTTTGTCGCCACCAGCCGGATCTACAAGCACGACCTTGAGACGCGCACGCGCGAGGTTCACGATTTTGGTCCCGATCATATGACGGGCGAGTTTGTGTTTGTCGCTTCGCAGCGCGCTGCAGCCGAGGATGATGGCTGGCTGATGGGTTATGTCATCAACACCATGACCGACACGACTGACTTCGTCATTCTCAGGGCCCAGGATATCACCGGGCCGCCCCAGGCGGTGGTGCGCCTGCCACATCGCATACCGCCGGGATTTCACGGCAACTGGGCGCCGTCAGCCTGACCGGAGGCGGCCTGCAGCAGGGCGCCATGACGCCCGGCGCCTGGCGTCCCGTAGCCGTCCGCGCGCAAACGCCCCCGGCGAGCCGGCCGGGGCGTCGGGCCGCTATCGCCATGGTCGTCTGAACCCGATAACCGGGGTTTTGACCCCCTCAGCCGGCAGGGTTTCGCCTCAGGGACGAAAGTTTTGTAACATTTTTGCATCGGGCGGCGGCTTCGCGGCAGCCGTCCCTGTTTAGCAATTGCCGCCCGCAGCCGCCTCCTTTAGCGTGTTAAAAATAGCGCCTCTGTCCGATCAGGCAGGCTGCCCTGGGGCGGCCGCGGGCAGGGCCATCCTGCAGGCTGGAGGCCTTTTTATGTCTATTCACTCTCGCAAAGCCCGCCTTCTGGCGGGTACGGTTCTTGCCGGCTTCGCCCTGACGGCGTTCGCCTCACCTGCCGCCTACGCGCAGCAGGCCGCCGCTCCCGCGGCTCAGGACGCCGCCCAGTCCGACGACGTGGTTGTCGTTACCGGAACGCGGCGGACGGACCGCTCGGCGACCGACTCGCCCTCGCCGGTCGACGTCATTGGCGGCACGGAACTCTCCGACCAGCCCGCCTTCAACCTGCTGGACGTCGTCAGGAACATCGTCCCGTCCTTCTATGTTCCCCAGAACGCCATTTCCGACGCCTCCACCTTCGTGCGCGCGCCCTCGCTGCGCGGCCTGGGCGCTGACCAGGTCCTGATCATGATCAACGGCAAGCGCTATAACCGCGCCGCCCTTGTTCAGGTTTACACGGGCGCCGATACCGCCCTGTCATTCGGCGCCCAGGGCGCTGACATCGGCAATATCCCGGCCATCGCCATCGACAACCTGCAGATCCTGCGCGACGGGGCGACCGCGCAGTATGGCTCGGACGCCATCGGCGGGGTCATCAACTACCAGATCCGCCAGGACGCCGGCTTCGAAGTCCAGGGCATTTATGGCCAGACCTTCGAGGGCGACGGCACACGCACGCAGCTTGCGGCCAAGGGTGGCTTCGACCTCGGCGGCGCCGGCTTCGTGACGGTGGCGGGTGAATGGTATGATGATGAAGGCACCAGCCGCGGCGCCACGCGCCCGATCGCGCTCGAACTGGCCCGCACCCAGCCGGCGGTCGCGAACAGAATTCCCAATGCGCCCGATGGTCCGGCCCAGATCTGGGGATCCTCCCCCTCGAATGGCTGGAAGGCCTTCCTGAACGCTGGCTATGACCTGAGCGCGGAAAGCGAAGTCTATCTGACCGTCAACCTCGCCGGCAGCGAAGCCAATCAGAGCTTCAACTACCGCCCGGCCATCAACGCGCCGGTGCCGCTGGTGGTGGATGTCGGAACAGGCACGCCCTCAACGCGCTCGCCGGGCCGTAACTCCGCCTATACACCCCTCTACCTGACCCCCTGCCCGACCGGCAACGCCACCTGCCCGGCCGGCGGCTTCGTCAACGATACCAACATATTCAACTTCAGCTCCGTATTTCCGGGTGGCTTTACACCGCGCTTTGTTGGCGCGGTTGATCAGGCCTATGGCACGGGCGGCATCCGGGGTGAGGTCGCAAGCGGTCTGACCTATGACTTCTCGGCCACCTTCGCCCGCAACTCGCTTGATCTGTCGATGTATCAGTCTGTGAGCCCGTCCTACGGTCCGCAGAGCCAGACGAGCTTCCGCTTCGGCAAACTGATCCAGACCGAGCAGGTGATAAACGCCGATTTCACCTATCCGGTGAGCGTCGGTTTTGCGAGCCCGGTGACGCTGTCGGCGGGTGCTGAATACCGCAACGAGGAATATGAAAAGACCGCGGGCGATCCGCAGTCCTATGGCGCAGGCCCCTACGCCGTCCAGCCGCTCTATAACCTTGTCTCGCCGGGCGTCTATGCCTCGGCCGGCATCACCGCCACCAAGCCCCCGGCCGCCAGCGGCTATGGCGGCACCAGCCCGCGGTTCGCCGGCAAGAGCAGCCAGTCGAACTACGGGATCTATGTTGGCGCCGAGACGGACGTGACGAGCCAGCTGAGCGTCGGCGCGGCGGTCCGTTATGAGGACTACACCTCCTTCGGCTCGGCCCTCGTGGGCAAGCTGAACGCCATCTACGAAGTGAACGACGCCGTCTCGATCCGCGGAACGGTGGGCACGGGCTTCCATGCTCCCTCGCCGGGCCAGAACAACACCCAGATCATCACGACGAACTTCCGGTCCGGGAGCCAGGTTCAGACCGGCACCTATCCGGTGTCGAGCGAGATCGCCCAGTTCTATGGGGCGCAGGGCTCGCTGGATCCGGAAGAATCCGTCAACTATGGCCTCGGCATCGTGCTGAAGCCGATGGACGGCCTGACCGTCACGGTGGACGGCTACTCCATCGATGTGACGGACCGTATCGGCCTGTCGCAGACTTTTACGGTGACCTCGGCGAACCTTCTTGCTCTGCCGGCTCTGTCGGCCGTCGGCCTCGGCGGTGATGTGAACTACTTCACCAACGGGTTCGACGTCACCACGGAAGGCGTCGACGCCATCGCCACCTACGGAACGGAACTGATGGGCGGAGACCTCACGCTCTCACTCGCCTACAACTACAACAAGAGCAAAGTGACGGACTTCAATCCGCTGGTCATCAGCGCCGCCCAGCGGTTTAACGTCTCCAACATCGCCCCCAAACACCGTCTGGTGGCGGCGGGCAGCTGGCAGATGGGCGACTTCACCGTCAATGGCCGGGCCAACTACTACAGCGAGTGGGCCAACCAGCTGGAGTATCCGGGGCAGACATTTGGCGAGAAGGTCCTTCTCGACTTTGATGTCAGCTACACCCTGTCAGACACCTACACGCTGACGGTTGGCGTCAACAACCTGACGGACGAGTATCCGGATAAGATCGCCCCCTCCAACACCAACCCGATCTACGCGCTGACCAACAGCCTGGGTGACGGGCAGGTCTATCCGCGCTCGGGCGGGCCGTTCGGCATGAATGGCGGGTTCTGGTATACGCGCCTGCGCGCTGTGTACTGATCGGTCATTTGAGGGTTAGATAAGAGAGCGGGAAAGCCCTGGGCTTTCCCGCTCTTTTCTTATGGCGGAACACTTAACGACGGAGGGGTGCGCGATGCGGCGCCTGTTTGCGATCTTCCTGGTCTGCGTTCTGTGCGTACAGCCCGCCCAGACCGCAGCGCCCGCTCCGGTCAGCTCACAGAACGGCATGGTGGTGTCGGCCCATCGCCTCGCCAGCCAGGCGGGCATCGCGGTTCTGAAGGATGGCGGCAACGCCATCGATGCGGCCATAGCGGTCGCCTACGCGCTGGCGGTTACCTTTCCGGAGGCGGGCAATCTGGGCGGCGGCGGCTTCATGACCATCCGTCTGGCCGACGGGACGGAACGTTTCATAGATTTTCGCGAGACGGCGCCGGCTCTCGCCCGACCCGATCTTTACCTGGACAGCAAGGGGGATGTCATCGAGGGCCTGTCCACCCGCGGCTGGCGGGCGGTCGCGGTTCCGGGGACGGTGGCGGGCCTCGAGCTGGCGCGCAGGACCTACGCCCGGCTGCCGCGAGCGCGGCTGATGGCGCCGGCCATCGCCCTGGCGCGCCACGGGTTCGTGCTGGATGCGGGGGATGCGGGCTTTCTGGCGAGCGGGGCTGAGGATTTTGCACGCGACAGGGCCAGCGCCGCCATCTTTCTCAACAGGGGTCAACCCTGGAAGGCGGGCGAACGGCTTGTTCAGAAGGATCTGGCGCGCACGCTGACCTTTATCTCGCATGAAGGCGCGAAGGGCTTTTACACCGGAGACATCGCCGGGCGCATTGTGGCGGCCAGCAGGGCCGGCGGGGGTATTCTCAGCCTCAGCGATCTGGCTGACTACCGGGCGGTCGAACGTGAGCCGCTGACATGCGACTATCGGGGCTACCGGATCATTTCAGCTCCCCCGCCCAGCTCGGGCGGCATGGTGATCTGTCAGACGCTGGGCGTCCTCTCAGGTTTTCCCATGGACAGCCTTGGCTTTCATTCTGCACAGAGCGTGCATCTCAGCGTCGAGGCCCTGCGCCGGGCCTTCTACGACCGCAACACGCGTCTGGGCGATCCGGCCTTCGTGGATGTTGACGCGGCGCGTCTGATTTCGCCTGAGCATGTTGGCGCCCAGCGGGCCCTGATCGACCCTGAGAAAGCGACGCCCAGCCTGTCGCTTGGACGCATCGGTTCGGGGCGGGAGGGAATGAACACGACCCACCTGTCCGTCGTCGACAGGCATGGTAACGCCGTGTCCCTGACCTATACGATCAATGACTGGTTTGGCGCCCGCGTCACGGCCGGAGGCGTTGGCATCCTCATGAACAATGAGATGGATGACTTTACCGCCAAGCCCGGCGTGCCCAACATGTTCGGCCTGGTGGAGGGGCCCAACAACGCCATAGCGCCTGGCAAACGCCCGCTGTCCTCGATGAGCCCGACCATCATCACGAAGGATGATGCGCTGTTCATGGTTATCGGCACGCCCGGCGGCAGCCGCATACCGACGGCCCTCGTTCAGGTCATCAGCAATGTCATTGATCATGGCATGACGATCACCGAAGCGGTGAATGCGCCACGCTTTCACGCCCAGTGGCTGCCGGATGTCGTCTACAGCGAGCGCCATGGCCTCAGCGCGGATACGCTCGCCATTCTCTCCGCCAGAGGACATGTCATTGAGCCCATGCCCTACTGGAACCAGGTGGCCGCCATCCTGGTCGGCGCGCCGGGTATCGGTCAGGAGCCGCAGGGACAGGATCGCTATTATGGCGCGCTTGATCCGCGCCTGCCGACCGGGTCGGTGGAAGGTTACTGAGCATGGGCGCGCCGCTGCTGACCCACCGCATCGCGCAGATGGCTGATCTTCCGGACCTGCACGCCCTCATGAACCGCGCCATCAGCGAGCTCCAGAAACCTTTCCTGACGCCCGAGCAGATCACGGCCAGCCATCGGGTGATGGGGCTCGACAGCCAGCTGGTTCAGGATGGCACCTATGTCATCGCCGAAGCTGACGGGGTCATGGCCGGATGTGGCGGCTGGAGCTATCGGGCCACGCTGTTTGGCGGGGACAGCAGCATTGTCGCGCGCAACGCCTCGCATCTCAATCCGGACACCGACCCTGCGAAGATCCGCGCGATGTATACTGACCCGGCCTATGCGCGGCGCGGGGTTGGGGCCTATGTCCTGTCGGTATGCGAGGCGGCGGCCGCAGCCGCCGGGTTTGGCAGCGTTGAGCTGATGGCGACGGCGGCGGGCCTGCCGCTTTACCGGGCGCGGGGCTACGAGCCGGCTGATGGCGCCACTGAGGCTGACATTGATGGCGTGAAGGTGCCGCTCCTGAAGATGCGCAAGATACTGAGATCATGACGGGACAGACCGCCTGAGCGGCGGCCGCCAGGCGCCATCAGGCGCACCGCTCATTATCTCCGCGCATCCATCTTTCGCCGTCTATGCCGATGCCGTCCGAGCGCGACTGCAGCGTGTAGCGGAGCACCTGCCCATCACTCGTCGACAGGACC
>Ga0169931_10002565_pt1 | contig 29530 bp, 26 predicted proteins | sample Kivu_15m_20L_FD_129675 | JGI IMG/M metagenome (GOLD analysis project Ga0169931, IMG submission 129675) | Freshwater microbial communities from Lake Kivu, Western Province, Rwanda to study Microbial Dark Matter (Phase II) - Kivu_15m_20L... | ecosystem: Environmental > Aquatic > Freshwater > Lake...
ACACCGTGCTTCTTTTCGTTACCGCTGGCCTTTTCTTCGTCCCATTCAAACTGGATGCTCATTTTCCACGCTTGCAACTTGCCGATCGTTATCAAGCTTCGCCCGCCCCTTGTATTTTACCCGGTTCAAAGAGTGACAGGCAAGGGATAAATGGAAGATATTGATTCAGCAGATCGGCATGCCGGCACAAGTCCCTCGACGCTTTCTCGGCGACGCGATTGTCCCAGCACTTGCGCGGAGCCCCGCCCGGCGCGCGAGTTTGAAAATTAAGCCCGCACCCTGTCATACCATCCTTCATCCTCCGGTCCCTGCATGAACGCCTGACCGTGGTACGCGTTCGTTTGCCCCCAGCGGAAGATGTATGACGGATCTCAAACTGGCACGGGTCGCCCGGGGCTTCGAAGGCGTTGAGCCTTGCGATCAGCTGCGGGTCGAAGTCGCCGCGTCTGGTCAGAGGCCTGCCACCGATGCGGTCGAAGATCTCACGGCGGAAAGCCAGACGGGCGTGGAAGCGACCGGTGGCGTCCTCCTGCTCCAGACGTCCGGTGTAACTTCTCTCCCCGGTCCGGGGAGAGGGGAGCCGGATGCTGTTTCCGCAGGAAGTTCAACGCGTCTGGGCGGCAGCGCGCGGATCTTCCGTGCGAACTGAACGCTGCCGTTCGTTAGCTGGGGAAGGTGCATGGCTGCCGCCGTGCTGCGTGGCACTTCAGGAGAGCTTTGCGGCATTCATCAGCTTGCTGGCGTTACCAGCCTGGCCGAAGGAGATCATGCGGGCGGCGCAGACTTGTTTCATGGCTTCGCGAGCGGGTTTCAGGTAGTCGCGAGGGTCGAATTTTTCCGGAGCTTTCATCAGCACTTCGCGGATGGCACCGGTCATTGCCATGCGACAGTCGGTGTCCACGTTGATCTTGCGAACTCCGTAGCGGATGCCGCGCTGAATTTCTTCCACGGGGACTCCGAAGGTCTGTTTCATGCGGCCACCAAATTGATTGATGATGTCCTGCAGTTCCTGGGGAACGGACGAACTTCCGTGCATCACGAGGTGGGTATTGGGCAGTTTTCTGTGGATCTCTTCGATCCGTTTCATGGCCAGCACTTCGCCGTCGGGTTTCTTGTCGAATTTGTAGGCACCGTGGCTGGTGCCGATGGCGACGGCCAGCGCGTCCACGCCGGTTTCTTCCACGAATCTGGCGGCTTCGTCGGGGTCGGTGAGCAACTGGTCGTGCGAGAGTGTGCCTTCAGCACCGTGGCCGTCTTCCTGTTCACCTTCGCCGCTGTCGAGTCGGCCGAGGCAGCCCAGTTCGCCTTCTACGGAAACGTTAAACATGTGAGCCACCTTGACGACTTCGGCGGTGACGCGGACGTTGTAAGCGTAGTCAGCCGGTGTCTTGCCGTCTTCCTTGAGTGATCCGTCCATCATGACCGAGGTGAAGCCGTACTTGATGGCGGACATGCAGGTCGCCGGACTATTACCGTGGTCCTGGTGCATCACAATGGGGATTTCGGGGTAGAGTTCTGAGGCGGCGAGCATCAGATGTCGCAGGTAGTTGTCCTGGGAGTAGGATCGGGCGCCGCGGGATGCCTGTACGATGACGGGCGAATCCGTTTGCCGGGCTGCTTCCATGATGGACTGGATCTGTTCCATGTTGTTCACGTTGAAAGCCGCCACGCCGTAGCTGTTTTCGGCCGCGTGATCAAGAACAACTCTTAAAGGCACCAGGGGCATTGTTTGCTTCTCCGAGGGACGGTCCAGAGGGCCGCCAGATGATGTCGAAAACCACACAAGTAAGCACGTTTGAGTTTTGCCGGGTTACGGTCACGCAAAAATACGAAGAATTCCAGATCCGTGGAACGGTCCCGCCCCTGCAAAAGCAGCGATTCCAGGAAATTGTCGGCAGGGGGATTCACGGGAGGCCGGAATTCGGCAGCGAGTTTTCAGCGTTGCCTCTGTTTGCGGGAGCTGGCGAGGGCAATGAGTCGAGGGGTGATTTCGCTGAGCCGCAGTACTTCCGACACGGTACCCGTGCGAACGGCGGCTCTGGGCATCCCATAGACGGTGCAGCCTTCCGGGTGCTGGGCGAAGACGCGACCGCCGGCATCATGAACGGCCCGACAGCCAGCCGCGCCGTCCTGACCCATTCCGGTGAGGATGAGTGCCAGAGTGCGGTTTCCGAACACGGCTGCGGCGGAGCGAAGGGTGTAGTCAACAGCTGGTCGGCAGAAGTTTTCGGGCGGATCATCAGTGAGCCGCAGCACGACTTTCCCCGCCGCATCTCCGCTGAGTTTCAGCTGGGCTCCGCCTTTTGCGATGACAACTTTTCCATGCGTGAGCGTTTCGCCGTCTGTCGCTTCTGCAACGTGCACTTCGCTGGCTTCGTTGAGTCGCAGGGCGAGCGACTGTGTGAAGCCGGCCGGCATGTGCTGGACAACGACCACCGGGATCTTCCAGTCCGTGGGCAGGTCCGGGATGATTCCTGCAAGTGCATCCGGGCCACCCGTGGAGCAGCCGATCACAATCAGTCGCGGGGGGTGTTCACCGGCTGCGGAAATGTGTGTCGTGGCGGTGGGGCGTCCATCGACAACTTCAGCGGTATCAGCAGAGAGCAGCTGGCGGATATTATTGAACTGCGATGTAAGCGATTCGAGCAGCAGCTGGCGATTTTGCTGCAGTGCGGGCCCGGATGGTTTGAGAATAAAGTCGAACGCACCCTCAAGCAGTGCGTCGGTGGTGACTTGAGCTCCTGCGGCCGTCAGTCGACTCACCATGATCACTCGACACGCCAGCCGGCGTTGCCGAAGTTCACGCAGAACATCGATGCCGGAGAGTCCCGGCATTTCCACATCGAGGGTGACCACATCGGGAGCGAGGCGAGCGACGGTATCGATTGCCTGTTCACCGTTGCTGACGGATCCACAGACGGCGACACCGGGAATCTCGTGGATGACATTTTGCAGCATGGTGCGGAACAGGGCGGAGTCATCAACGATGAGCACCTGCAACGTTCGCATGTGAGCAGCTCCGTGAAGTTCCTCGGCTGTGGCAGCCGACAGTCGCTTACTTTGTTTCTTTTTTCCGACTTTCGAAGAATGCCTGCAGGTCGAGCGGCTGAAATGGTTTGATCACAAAATCGACGGCGCCCGCGGCAATGCATTCACGGAGCTTCTCTTTCTGATTCACAGCACTGACCATCACCACACTTGCTTCGGGATCCAGCTGTCGAATTGCGCGGAGGGCTTCGAGGCCATCCATTTCGGGCATTACAAGGTCCATCGTGACAAGATCGGGGCGATGCGTTTCGTAGAGCTGTACGGCTTCTGAACCGCTTTTGGCTTCGGCGGCAACAGTCCAGCCGGCGCGGGTGGCAACTTCGCGAATCTTCATCCGCATGATCAGGGCGTCGTCAACGATCAGGAGTCGGTGCATGTGGAATGTCCTGGCTGGTCTGGAATCAAAGGCTGGTCGGGGACCCGCCGAGCACTTCAACAGTGACATCTCCGCTGGCAATTTCGAAGCAGAGCTGTCGGCCTTTGCCGCCACCGCAGTCGGTGGCAAGTACGGGAATCCCGGCAGCCTTGAGAAGTCTGGCGACGGCTGCCGTGTTGAGCTGTCCAATCTGGTTCAGCTGTGTTGTACCGAACATATTTGAACCTCCCGCGTAGCGAGCGGTCAGATTTTTTTGCCGGCCACCTTTTTGTTCGATGCGTTTAAGCAGTTCGATCAGGGCGGTGTCGGCGTATTTGCCGGGTGGTCCGACGCGTCCTGTGGAATCCGGGTGCACAATATGTGCCAGTCCGCCCACCACATTTTGCCGATCGTAAAGCACGAGTCCAATGCAGGAACCGAGGAGCGTCCTCAGAACACCTCCGCCTCGCATCACGTCCAGTTCCCCCATACCCACACGGCGATGGTACTGTTCGGTCGGGGATTGATCAGAATTGTGCGACATCGTCATTGCCGACCCGGCAGTGGCAGGGATTGCAGGAGAGTTCGCAGGTCCCCAAGTGACTCCGCATCCGGGATCCAGAGAAAAGTCCATGCGATCGGCCGTCCACACAGTTCAAAACGGGTTTCCGTGTACACCAGTCGGCTCTCAGACAGTGCCTGGTCCATAAATGCAGACTCCAGCAGACTGGCAGCATAGTCGCGAAGAAACACGGGGGGAGTTGGCAACAGCCGGATGTCCAATCCCGAGCGTTCGGCGAGGTCCGCTGCAAGTCCATTCAGAAAAGCACTGCCGGCGATGTTCATTGTCTCCATCGCCGCAGAGATTTCCACTTCACCCCAGACAGTTGTGGAAGCATCGGGGCGTCCGAGTATCAGGTCGGCCAGTGTCAGTCCGCTGGCGTCCTCGAAGCCCAGCAGCATTTGCCCGGTACAGGAACCATGCATCCCCATCAGACAGGCACAGACAGCAGAGTCGCCGCTTCCAAGTAATCCCGTGGCCTGCTGCAGTGTGCTCTGACCAACTCGCTCTACGGTCATCGACAGCGGTGCGGAGCACCAGGCAGAAATCGCCTGTGAACACTCCGCCGCGCCTCGTTGAACGGCAGGAAGAAGCTTCTGCAGGTGTGCGGTGCTGAGTGCTTCCTGTTCCATGAAATGCTCCGTCGTGGTGACAGTGATCTGAGTTTCAGACGCCTGCAGTTTGTTTTCGGCCAGTGCGAGGCCGGTTGTCGTCGCGATCCGTTCGAGCCGTCGAAGTGAGATCGACGATGGCCGGTGAATCCAGCATCAGACATACCGTGCCATCTCCCAGAATTCCCGCCCCCGAAAGGCCACGGACGGGAATGTAGTTATCCGAAAGCGATTTGATAACCAGGTTCGATCGTCCGATGAGGCTGTCGACGGAAAGTCCCAATGTTTTCCCACGAGCCTGAATAATGATCACCTCAAGGCGACGATTTTCAGAAGACTGGGCATCAGCTGCCGTGATGCCCAGTCCCGTGCCATGCCAGCGAAAGATGCCATCCAGCCGATACAGGGGAACCAGTGACCCGCGAACCTCGATCGCCTGATGCCGATGAATTGCATGGATCTGCCGTGGCAGTACCGACACGATCTCGCGAACGTCGTCAATGGGAACCGCAAAATAACCGCTCCCGCAGCGGAACAGCAGGCTGTGGATAATGGCCAGCGTCTGCGGCAGGCGAATGGTGAACATGGTTCCCGCGCCGGGATTTGTCGAAACCTCGATCGTACCGCTGAGATCTGAAATCGCCGCTCGGACGATATCCATGCCCACACCGCGACCGCTGATTTCAGTGACTGAACTTGCCGTGCTGAATCCCGGCTGCCAGATGGTCTCGATAATCTGCTGTTCCGTCATCGCATCGGCCTGAATCTGCGTGGCCGTGCCCTGAGCGACCAGTTTTGCACGGATTCGCGACGTCTGAATGCCGCCACCGTCATCCTGAAGAGTGATCAGCACATTATTTCCCCGGTGCACAGCCGAGAGCGTGATCGTGCCCAGCTCCGGTTTGCCAGCCGCCCGACGAACTGCGGGCGATTCCATGCCATGGTCAAGAGCATTGCGAATCAGGTGGAGCAGCGGGTCGCCAAGGGAGTCAATCATCCGCTTGTCGAGTTCCGTCTTTTCACCCTGAATCACCAGCTTCACCTGTTTGCCGCGGTCCACAGACAGGTCTCTCACCACGCGGCGGAAACGATTGAAGAGCGGCCCCACGGGAATCATCCGGGTGCTGAGCACGCTCCTTTGCATGTTCCGGGACACGCGATTGAGCTGATCCATGGCCTCGGCCATGTCGCTGTAGAATCGCCTCCCGGTCTCGTGAACAGTGGCCTCTCGGTCCAGCAGATCCAGCTCTTCATCGAGACCGCCAAGCAGATCGCTGCAGGCTCGAAGGCCCTCAGGCTGACTCTGCAGCCACGTCCGCAATCGCTCGAAACGCCGACGCAGATCCTCGCGAAGCTCCGACGACCGTCGCTGGCCCGGCGTCCGACGATACACGGCTGTCGTGTCCGAGAGCAGCTGATTGCAGCGAGCATTCGCCACCACAAGTTCGCCGGTGAGATTCAGCAGCTGATCCAGCCGGCCAATGTCCACTCGCAGCGTCTCCTGAACTGCAGCGCGGGAATCACGCGCGGAGTCGTCTGCTGACGGAACGGATACCTCCGGAACAGATACCGACGGGCGATCACCGTCGGACAGTGGCTCAGATGAAGCCGAGACTATTGCGGCCGCAGAAGCTGCTGTAATCGGCGGGGATGAGGGAACCGGAGGAACAACTGGAGACGCCATGATCGGAGGGGAAGCTGGCGAGTTCTCAGGTGCGACACCAGTCGCAGCAAACTGTTCTGCATCCTGTGTCTGTGGACCGGGCAATGCCGTAATGGAGTCACCACTGATACCGGAGGCGGTGACGTCCACAGATTCGACGCCGTCCACACTGGCAATTTTTCGGACTTCATCCATCGACTTCGAAGTCATCAGACACAGCGAGAAGAGCGTCAACTCTTCAAAGCTGTCGATATCATCGACCGATGGATCACAGGAGACAATTTCGCCAATGGCGGACAATCGTGACAGGATCAGGCGGGCTTTGAGGTCAGCAAGCTGCAGTCCCTGGCGGAAGCGAACCCGGATTCTCAGTCCGCCGGTCTGGCTGAGCGATCGATCCGGGACCGTTGTGGATGCTGTTGCCGGCTTCTGACCAGTCGGACTGGAAGAATCGGGAAGAGGCACGCTGTTGCTGGTGGTTTCGTCCTGGGACCTGAGCTGCCGCAGCAGCGGCTGCGGGTCTCCCTGGGACAGATCACCGGTGCGCAGCCGTGCCAGGAAGGCGCGGAAGAAATCGACGGCCTGAAGAATGAGCGTTGTGGTTTCGCGATCGAGCGTGGCACGTCCGGAACGATAGCGTTCGAAGCGTTCTTCGAGTTCGTGGGCGAGAATGCCAACGATTTCGAAGCCCAGCATCCCGGACGAACCTTTCAGGGAGTGCAGCATTCGAAAGGCGCGGTTGAGCGATTCGGCGTGGCGAGGATTTTTTTCCAGCTGCAGGATCGCTTCGGTGAGCCCTTCGAGCTCTTCATCTGACTCGTCGATGTAGACATGCAGATACTGCGCCATTTCTGCGGAGAGAGCGGCGTTGTCATCCTGCGGCTGAGAATCCGCGGTTGTCATGAGCGGGCTCCCGGGGGCTTCTGGTAGATGAAAGCTGAGTGTCTCTGGAGGCCATTGAGTTGCTCGTGGAGGCCTTCTGAAGGGCCAGTCACAAGATAGCCACCTTCAGCCAAAGCCCGCTGCAGGTGGCCGGCGACCACGGTTTTGGATTCCTGATCAAAATAGATCATAACATTTCTGAGAAAGATGCAGTCGTAGCCGCTGCCGGGAGGTTTGGTGATCAGATTGTGCCGCTGGTAGCGAACCAGATTTCGAAGCGGGGAACGAACCTGGCAGAGGTCTTTGCGTTCCGGTTCAGTGATCGTCGCCCTCGTCGCTATCGGGGTTACGGGTTCAAAGTATCTCTCCTGCAGTTCAGAAGGAATTCCGGCCAGCAGCCGTTTCTCATACTGACCTGACCTTGCCTGAGCCAGAACCTGTTCGCTGATGTCCGTGGCATCGATCTCTATTTCAATACCGCGGAGCCGTTGTGAGTGTTCAAGGAGACAGATGGCGATCGTGATCGGTTCCTGTCCGGTGCTGCAGGCCGCCGACCAGATTCTGATTCGTTTGGGGTGAGTACCGCGCTGAATGCGGGAGCAGAGATCTTCGAGGAATTCTGTCTGCAGCCAGTGAAATTGTTTTTCGGTTCGAAAGAAGGAGGTTTCGTTGGTGGTGACAGCATCAAGGAAGAAGCCGAGTTCTTCGCTGCCGGCGGGTGTCTTCAACAGTGAGAGGTAATTGGCGTAGCCAGGCAGCATGAGGGCTCGGAGTCGCCTGCGGATGCGATTACTAAGAAGTGTCACGCGGTTTTCCGGGACGTGAATTCCGCTGAGCCTGTAGATCAGCTTCCGAAATTCGTCGAATTCGGATGGAGACAGCTGGGAAGGTTCCATAGTGCCTCACTGCCTGTGAATCAGACGCGGAAGCGGGACACAAGGTCTTTGAGGGCTGAAGCCTGGGCGCCAAGCTGTTCGGCACTGGCGGCCAGTTCTTCAGAGCCGGCGGCTGCGGCCTCGGTGGTGCGGCCGACAGAACGAATCGCCGACTGCACTTCCTGGGCGCTCTCGGCCTGAGTTTCGGTGGAAGCCGCGATGCGGGAGATACCCGCGGCGGTTTGTTCCACGGCCTGGACGATGGATTTGAGCGACCGACCGACGCGGACGGAGAGTTCAGCACCTTCAGCGACTCGCCGAGTGGATTCCTTGATCAGCTGTGTGATTTCCTTGGCAGCCAGGCTGGAGCGTTCGGCGAGCTTGCGAACTTCGTCCGCCACAACGGCAAACCCCAGTCCATGCTCGCCCGCCCGGGCCGCTTCGATGGCGGCGTTCAACGCCAGCAAATTCGTCTGGCTGGCAATCTCGCTGATCACCTGAATGATGTCGTTGATCTGTTCGCTGGATTTCTGAATCAGCTTCATCGATTCGACGGCTTCTTCGGTCGATGTGCCGCCTTCGCGGGCAAGTCCGGCTGTGGCGTCTGCCTGCTGGCGGGCGATTGCGGCACTTTCGCTGATCACCTGCATCGACTTCAGCATGCTCTCCACCGCTGACGACATCTCTTCCACTGAAGCGGCCTGAGTTTGCGAGGATTCGCTGAGGTTCTGTGAGCTTTCCGCGATGGCCTGAGCACCTTCGCTCTGCTGATCCGAAGCCTCGACAACTTCACTGACCAGGTTTCTCAGATCTCCCGACATGCGGCCGACACTCGAAGCCAGTCGGCTGAGGTCGTCGTCGCCTTCGGAATGCACCTGCTGTGTCAGGTCACCATTGGCGATGGCCGACACCACCTGCATCAGCTGATTGACGCGCTGCCGCAGCTGCTCTTCTGCGGCAAGCTGAGCATCTCGCAGCTGCTGCTCCCGCTCCTGTGCACGCACCTGATCAGTGATTCGTTCCCAGTTGATCATCGGGCCGGCGTAGTTGCCTTCGGCGTCGCGCACGGCAGATACGCTGAGTGTCAGCACTTCGGGGCCCAGCTGAATGCGGGCTTTGTGGGGCAGATTGGAGGGATCTGCCAGAAACCGCCGCTGATGTTCAGGATGTTTGTGGAAGATGTCGATCGGCTTTCCGAGCATCTCATCGACCGGTGTCGGCAGCAGATGCTGCATTTCACGAAGTGTATTTCGTGAAGCCGGATTCATGTAGACAATTTCCAGGTTGCGGTTGGCAACCATCACTCGGATCTGCGAGTTTTCCAGGATCTGCTGGAAGTCAATTTTTGGGGCTGAGCCGCGTGTTGTGCGGGAGCCGGATGTGCTCTGGCGTTTTGCCATGGATCTCTCTGAGTTATGTTGATGAAAGGAGCGGGCGGGGGTTGAGTTTGTCAGTTCACGGTCCGGTCGCCAGAGCGCCGTTGCGGGCCAGTTCCCGGACCTGTTCCATCCTGGCAGGGTCAAGCAATTGCGGAACGTTCAAGAGCGTCACAAGCCGCGAATCGACCTTTGCGAATCCGTCGATAAAAGAGCCACCTTCGCCAGTCAGCACATCCGGAGCAGGCAGGATTTCACCGCGAGCGATCCGCAGCACCTGGGTAACGGAATCCACGGTGCAGCCGATCACACGCGGCTGCACATTCACGACAATGGTGCGAGTCTCTGAGTCGCGGGGAACTGCGGGAAGATTCAACAGCCGCCGAAGACTGACCACCGGAATGATCGTGCCCCGAAGATTGCTTACTCCCTCGATGTAATCCGGCACCTGCGGCAGTTGCGTGAGCCGATCCGGGATCACAATTTCCTGAATCTGCTCGATGCGAAACGCATAGTCCTGGTCAGCCAGTCGAAAGCCGACGAACTGCGCGGACGTGCGTGAGCGGGTCATCGAGTCCGACAGGCCGGCGGGGGATGCGGTGGTCAATTGAGGAGTTCCGGGAAAGACTGTTCGGGGAATGAAAAACGTCAGAAGTCGGTGATGGTCGGGTGGAAATACCACAACCCCGCCCGCAGACTCACCCCAAATCCCCCGAATGTTCAATTATACAGGCTGCGTGCGCGGGTGTGGCGAATTCTGAAGTTGCGGTGCCTAAAGCTGGGAAAGGCGCCCGTTAAATTCGGATTTCCAGGCACTTTGGGAACCCCTGACCCTGTGATACTCGAACGTTCGGATCCAGCTTCTACGGATACGCCGCCAAAAATTTCGTACCGCCTACTGACGGCCCTGCCGCGACATGAATTGGCGATTCGGACGCTCAGACCGCCATTCCGCGTTGATTTTGAACGTGATTTCGCTGTGTCTGGGCAGACGTGAGAAAAAGGGAAGGAGAGCACGGACAGGACGGGTTTACATTGTTTGGCAAAACCTGTACGCTTCGCGCATTCCGTGAACCGGCAGCAGACTGCAATTGGAGCAGTGGGCCCGGGTCAGCTTCATGGAACACTCGCACAGCACGTCCAGCGTGCGCGGGTGCAGGGCCTGGCTGGAGGATTTCGCCTGTGTCGTCAATTGAAGAAAAAGTCATTGCAATCGTCGGCGAGCACCTGAACGCTCCCAGGGAAGAAATCACGCTTGCAAGTTCGTTCGAAGTCAATTTCCAGGCCGATTCGCTGGATATTGTCGAACTGGTCATGGCACTCGAAGACCACTTCGAGATCAAAATTCCCGACGAAGATTACGAAAAGATCAAGACGGTCGGTGATGCCGTAAACTACATCTCCAGCAGAACAAAGGGCTAAGTGCTTGTATCCGGCTGGCAGGACCTTGCAGGGGCGCCGGATTGGGGTGCCCCTGATCAGGTTCTCGCAGCGCCGGTGGTGGTTTTGGTCCCGGTACTCCTGTGTCGTGAGCAGTCGTCATGTTTCGCCGTCGAGTAGTGGTGACAGGGCTTGGCGTTGTCACCCCGCTGGGCTGCGATGTGAATGGTGTGTGGTCAGCCATTTGCCGCGGCGAAAGCGGGATCGGGCTGATCCAGCGATTTGACTGCCGCGACTTCAAGGTTCGTTTCGGCGGAGAAATTCGCGGATTCGATGCTGCTGCACACCTGCAGATGGATCCGCGGGATCTTCGCCGGGCCGACCGTTTCTCCCAGTTCGCCCTCGTGGCGACCCAGCAGGCCATCACCCAAAGCGGCATCGACTTCACCGTCGGAGACCCCTGGCGATATGGCACTCTGCTGGGAAGCGGCATCGGCGGTCTGGACGAAATCGAACTGCAGCACTCCGTGCTGTTCGACCGCGGGCCCGACCGCATTTCACCGTTCATGATCCCCAAACTGATTATCAACGCCGCCAGCGGTAATGTCTCAGTCCACTGGAAACTGCACGGCCCCAGCACCGCAGTCTGCACCGCGTGTGCCTCGGCCACCAACGCCATCGGTGATGCGTTCCGCCTGATTCAGTGCGGCATGGCTGACGTCATGGTGGCAGGCGGTACCGAAGCCGCACTCACGCCCATGGGGATCGCCGGTTTTGCAAGGATGGGCGCACTCTCAACACGCAACCACGCCCCAGCCGATGCCAGCCGGCCTTTCGACCGGGACCGCGACGGCTTCGTGCTGTCTGAGGGTGCCGGAGTGCTTCTGCTGGAGGAACGCGATTTCGCGTTGCAGCGCGGCGCCCCGATACTCGCTGAAGTCGCCGGCTACGGCCTGTCCTCCGACGCCACCCATCTTACCAACCCCGACCCGCGCGGAGTCGGTGCGGCCCGGGCGATCGTCGCAGCGCTCCGGGACGCCGACATGCTCCCGGAAGCCATCGACTATGTCAACGCACACGGCACCAGCACACCGCAGGGCGATATCGCAGAGTCAAATGCGATTCGTGCCGTCTTTGGCCGACACGCAGATGCCCTCGCCGTGTCCAGCACCAAAAGTCAGATCGGACACCTGCTGGGTGCATCCGGCGGAGTGGAATCGGTTTTCTGCGTCAAGGCCATCACAGAGCAGACGGCACCGCCAACGATCAACCTCGATCAGCCGGATGAACAGTGCGACCTTGATTACGTGCCCTGGGAACCTCGACAAATGACCATTCGCGGTGTGCTGAAAAACAGCTTCGGTTTCGGCGGGCACAACGCCTGCCTCGTATTCCGAAAATACTCCGGCTGACCACCACCGGCCAGCCGGAGAACCCGAAACTTCAGACCTTCGGCTCCCAGCCCGCCCGGTACTCACGCGACCACAGCCCCATCGCTCCGGCGTTGTCCACCACCTGACCATTTGCAGGATCGCAGCGAAGTGCATCACCGGTCCGCTGAGCGATGTTGCCGAGGTGACACAGGAGTGTGGATTTGTGGCCCTGTTCGATTTCTGAATTCAGAAGCATGGGGTCTTCGCGGCGAATGGCGTCAATGAAGTTTTCAGCGTGCGCCTTCATGCCGTCGCTTCCATCCTTTCGCGCCGTCTCTTTGCCTTTGGCATCCAGAATGACATAGCCGGAATCATTCAGCTTCATCGCCCCGTTCTCTCCGTGGAAGCTGACACCGAATCCTGTGCCGTCCATCCCGTGACGATTGCAGCTGAGACATTCCCACGTGATCTGACGACGATCCGGAAACTCGAAGGAGACGACATGCGTATCAGCAGTTTCCTGGTCATCCTCAAACGCGTATCGGCCACCTGATGAAACAACCCGCGTGGGGTAATCAACATCAAGGCCCCAGCGGGAAAGGTCGATGGAGTGAATGCCGTTGTTGCCCAGTTCGCCGTTGCCGAAGTGCCATACCCAGTGCCAGTTGTAATGCAGGCGATTGGATGTGAACGGCAGGTCCGGAGCCGGCCCCTGCCAAAGTTCATAATCAATGTGCCCGGGCACTGGAGCGGGTGTGCCAGTGCCAATGGTGCCGCGAGTGGCCGCGTACCAGCTGCGGCTGTAGTAGACACGACCGATCGCCCCGGTGTGCAGCAGCTGCATGGCTTCGCGAATCGTCGGACTGCTGCGACGCTGATTGCCCATCTGCACACAACGCTTGTGCTTGCGGGCTGCTTCGACAAACAGTTCGCCTTCGCGAGGATTGTGACTGCACGGCTTTTCGACGTAGCAGTGTTTACCGGCGGAACAGGCCAGAATCCCGGCAGGGGCGTGCCAGTGATTCGGAGCGGCGCAGAGCAGGGCGTCAACGCCAGGATCATCCAGTATTTTTCGGAAATCCGTGACGGCCTGAACCGGCTGCTGCAGCTTCATCGACATCGATTCCTGAAGCGCTTTCACACGATTGCTGTCGATATCACACACGTATCGCAGTTCGACGCCGGGAAGACTGCCAAAGACAGACGCCAGCGCAGCCCCACGACTGGCGCCCATCACCCCCACGACCACAGGGCGATCCGACTTTTTCGTCTCGTCAGCCGACACGCTGCCAGACAGCATCGCTGCTGTTGCGGTCAGGGATGCGGTTGTCGTTGAACTGAGAAACCCGCGGCGCCCCGTAGGATTTGATGTCAACACGTCAGTGTCCTCTGTTTGAAGCCGGCTCCCGGAAAACAATTTCCCGGGCAGGTCTGGAAGAGTGTATCGCACCCGCGCCGATGTTGCCAACTTCAGAACCGCCAGCCGAATGCCAAAGATCCCGTATCGCGGCGTTTTATGGCACGCAGGCTGCAGTGGCGATCGGCATGGCGTCAGACACCCCCGAACACAGAGTTGCTGCTGTCGATGGTGCAGCCTCGCAGTCAACGAAAACAAAACGAGTCGCGGAGGATCATGCTGTGCAGCTCAATCGTGTGGGAGTCTGGGTGGATCATCGCTCTGCATTCGTTATCCGTCCCGGTTCCGATGGAGCCGGAGAGGTGGCGGTGTTTGAGTCGGGAGCGGAGCGGCAGTCTCGACGGGCCAGCGATTGGGAGAGCGGGCCGTATGAGCCACTGCAGCAGCAGGCAGATAATGTCCAGCAACGAAAATACTCTGCAGAGCTCAGCCAGTACTATGATCGAGTCATCGAGGGAATCGGAGAAGTTGAGGAACTGCTGATTTTTGGGCCCGGCGAGGCCCCAGGGGAACTGTGCAGTCGTTTGCCCCGGCACGATTTCGAGGGTGTCCGAATTGCGGTCGAGCGGGCTGACCAGATGACTCAGGACCAGATGATAGCACATGTGCGGCGGGCGAAACTGTGACGATTTGCCGGATGGGGGAGTGCCTCGACTGTGCACTGGCGGCCCGTGCTGGCAACGCTGCAGCAAGCTGTTGGCACATCGGCCCGCCGCGCGGTATCATTCACCACCGCAGCCGCGTCGCTGCAACTCCCACGACTACTCCTCCGGCTGCTGTTCATGAAAAGACTGTTAAAATATCTGATCGTCCTCGTGCTGCTCGGGGTACCCATCTATTTCGGTGGTGGCTGGGTCCAGCGCTGGATGGCGGAACGAAACAAGCCACGTTTCCGCACCGCAAAGCTTGAAATGGGTGATCTGCGTCTGTCCGTCAATGCCTCCGGCGAAGTCAACCCCGTGCTCAGGGTGAAAGTGGGAAGTTTCGTTTCCGGCCCCATCCAGAAACTCCACGTGGACTTCAACACCGAAGTTACAACCGGCCAGCTGCTGGCCGAAATTGATCCTCGAATCTACGACGCCGCCGTCGCTCGGGACGAAGCCGCCCTGACAACCCGCCGTGCCGATGTCGATCGTGTCAAGGCCGAACTGCAGCGCGCCGTCAACGACGAAAACCGATCGCTCGCTCTCAAAAAAGAAAACCCCGACTTCATCTCGCAGGCCGAGCTGGATCAGTTTCGCTTCGCCCGACTGGCACTCGAAGCACAACTGCAGGTGGCAGAAGCAGGTGTCAATCAGGCGCTTGCCAACCTCGAAAACTCCCGCGCCAACGTCGGCTACACGCGAATCACAGCACCGGTGGACGGAGTCGTCATCGACCGCCTGATCGACCCCGGACAGACACTGGCAGCCCAGTTCCAAACTCCGGAAATGTTCGTAATCGCCCCGCAGATGCGCGAAAAAATGCACATCCAGGCCGCCGTCGATGAAGCCGATATCGGATTGATCCGGGCCGCAAAGGAATCACAACAACCCATCTTCTTTTCCGTAGACGCCTACCCTGACGAAGTGTTTGCGCAAGGTGTGATTGAACAAATCCGCATTTCACCAACGGTCAATCAGAATGTCGTCACCTACCCCGTCATTGTTGCCACGCCAAATGCCGACCTGAAACTGCTCCCCGGGATGACCGCCAATCTGACATTCCAGGTGTCGGAACTCAAAAACGTACTTAAAATTCCTAACGAGGCACTGCGGTTCAACCCGGACAAGGCCCAGGTGCGGGATGCAGATCAAAAGTATCTGGAACTGACTGTCACTTCATCAAACGACGAAGATGCCGCCACCTCCGCACTGTCCCCGCCGGTCGACGAAAATATCGCCGCAGCAAAAGCCGCCGCGCGACGCATCGTCTGGCTGCGCGAAACCGCAGCCGAAGCTGCTGCGGCCGCCGGATCACCAGTGCCGCCCACTGCAGACCCCGCAGACCCCGCAGACCCCGCAGCCAGCGAAACTCAGTGGTCCGGACGATTGAAAGCCGTCGAAGTCTTTGTCGGAGACAGCGACTACCGCTTTACACAGGTCGTCAGGAGCAGTCTGACGGCAGGTGATGAAGTTGTGACAGGAATCAAGCCAGCGGGGGCACCATGAGTTTTCTGCTGACAGTCTCCGTCGCTATTCGCGCTCTGCTTCGCAACAAAATGCGGGCCTCACTCACGGTCCTCGGCATCGTGATCGGAATCGCAGCCGTGACCACCATGGTCTCCGTCGGAACAAGCGCAGGACAGCTGCTGCAGAATCAACTGCAGTCAATCGGTTCCAACTTCATTGTGGTACAGCCCCGCTTTGAACGGCGACGAGGTGCTCAGTCGGGAAGCACAAACACGCTCACCGACGAGGATGCTCACGCCATCGGACGCGAATGCTCCTCCGTACTCGCCTACTCGCCACTCGTATTCGCTGCCCGTCCGGTCGTTCGCGGCAACACCAACATGCAGCCAAAGGAAATGTGGGGGGTGGGGGTGGACTACCTGAGAGTCCGCACATGGGATATCGAGGCGGGAGGATTCTTCACCGAACGGGATGAACGAGCCGGAAACTGCGTTTGCGTGGTTGGCTATACCATTGTCAGAGAACTGTTCCCCGCAGATAACCCGCTCGGTCAGCAACTGCGAATTGGAAATATTCCGTTCACAGTCGTAGGTGTGCTCGGCCGTAAAGGTGCCTCCATCACCGGAGATGACCAGGATAACGTGATCCTGCTTCCGTGGACGACCGTCAAAAAACGCCTGCAGGGTTCCACCTTTAATGATGTGGCTGCAATTCTGGTGGGGGCAAAGGCCCCCGAGCTGATTGATTCGGCAAAAGGGGAAATCCAGCAGCTGCTCAGGGATCGTCATCGGATTGCTACCGGACAGAAAGCGGATTTCGAGGTGGTCACCAGTGCTCAGCTGTCCGAGCTGTTTGGGACGATTACGGGCATGATGACAGCGCTGCTGGCGTCCATCGCCGGCATTTCGCTGCTTGTTGGTGGCGTCGGGATCATGAATATCATGCTGGTTTCGGTCACCGAAAGAACTCGGGAAATCGGGATTCGTATGGCAGTCGGGGCACGGGGGCGGGATATCCTGGTGCAGTTTCTGATTGAATCGGTGGTCCTGAGCTGTTTTGGCGGGGCCATCGGACTGGCACTCGGAATCGGCGCTTCAGTGGGAATCACAACACTGATCAATTCCATCAGCCCAGGCGCCGACTGGCCTGTGGTGGTGTCCATTCCCGCTGGTGTTGTGGCGATGGTCTTTGCTGCTGTCGTGGGTTTGGTGTTTGGTCTGTATCCGGCATGGCGTGCCAGCTGTCTGGATCCGATCGACGCGCTCCGCTACGAATAGCCGTTTGGGGCGGTTAAACACCCTGGCAGCATTCTCCGAGGAATTGGGGTTGACAGGATTCCGCAGAATTGTCCTGACAAACTGACTCACGGGCTGCTGGGTCACTGGTGATGGGGTGTTGTGTTTGTCGAATGCAGTCTTTTTGCTGGTTTGCCGGGCGGCAATTCCACTTCGCGGCCGGCCTGACTGATGCAGTTGTTGCGGGCAATTCGCCGGGCAGTTTGAGCAGGAAAGGCAAACGTCTTAAAGTCGGTTCCTCGAAAACGACGAAAGTTAATGTGGCGATTGTGAACCTGTTGTGGCGGTTACTGCGGTTATGCCGCAGAAACTGCGGGGAGGCCAGGAAGCACAATGGGCTGAATCGCCGGGGGGCCTGTTCAGCGGTGGCTGTAACGGAAGGGATGTCCGGATAAAGCTACCGGTCCAGAAATGGACCATGCTGAACTGTGCTCAAAGTGCCTTGTACAGGTGCTGGGATTGCCCGCACGCAATCCAGAGAACGACCCTCGTCAGTCCCTGACAAAGGGGGGATTCCGGCTGTTCACGACAGCATTCGACCGCTTGCGGCCGGAAACCGGGATTCGCTTCAGGGATCTGGCAATCCGTCCGTTCAGGAAGAACGCGTCGGATGGTGTGAGAGAATTGATTGGAGAGCCCGCCCATGAAGACGATCTTCACTACTGGTCAGGTAGCAAAGATCTGCAAAGTTGCCCCGCGTACTGTCTCAAAGTGGTTCGATTCCGGACGTCTTCGAGGCTATCGCATTCCTGGTTCACAGGATCGACGCATTCCCCGCGAACATCTGATTCGGTTCCTCAAGGAGCATGGTATGCCCCTTGGTGAACTGGAAGATGAAGCGGTCGGCAAGATCCTGCTCGTTGGTTCCGACGTTGTGACTCGCTCGAGCCTCAACGAAATGATTTCCAACGATGACTTTAAGATCGAAATTGCTGCCAGCGGCTTTGAAGCCGGCATCCAGGCGGAATCAATTCACCCCGATTGCGTGGTAGTTGACTTCGTCATGGGCCGCGAAGAGGCTCTGATGATCGCACAGAATCTGCGCCGGAACGCCGAGTTCACGGACACAGTTCTGATCGGTCTTCTGAGCGACGAGGATAATGCCTCGGGCTTCGACCGCTCCGTGTTCAACGAAACCTTCCGCAAGCCGTTCGACGCAGCTCTGCTGGCCGAACGTATTCGGACGCTCGTGAACCGTCGTAAACAGCTGGCCTGAGAAACCCGCTGTCGCTCGGCGAACTGACCGCGTCGAGAAAACATGTTGCCGTTCCGGATCGTCAGGTCCGGAACGGCATTTTTTATTCGACCAGCAGATTTTCCATCAGCTGAATCGCGGCAGGGCCCACCAGCACCACGAAAATTCCCGGGAAGATGAACAGCACCAGCGGAAAGATCATCTTTACTGCTGTTTGCTGAGCCTTCTCTTCCGCCAGCTGTCGCCGCTTGACTCGCATCGTTTCTGACTGAATGCGGAGAGCCCCGGCTATGGAGCTGCCAAAACGATCCGCCTGAATCACGATGCCCGCCAGCGCCCGCACGTCGTCAACTCCCGTACGGACTCCCAGATCATGCAGCACGTCGCGGCGATTCTTGCCCACCTGCAACTGCATGTTGGCAGTGTTGAGCTCTTCGCAGACTTCCGGAGCTGCCGCTGACATCTCCTCCGCCACGCGACGTAATCCCTGATCAAGACCCAGACCAGCCTCGACACAAACCACCAGCAGATCAAGTGTGTCCGGGAGCTGCAGAAAGATCTTCTCTCGCCGCGTTGCCCGCATCGATGCCAGAATCAGCTCCGGAATGTAAAAGCCAGCACATCCCGCGACGACCGGTATCATCCACGCGTTGCCAACAAAACCGCTGCGAGCCAGAACAAACAGCGTTCCGAACAGCAGCCCGCTTCCCAGTACAATCGTCTTGATTGCGAGGAAGTTTCGCACCGCATTCGGTCGCGAAAACCCCGCGTTTGCCAAACGGATTCGAAGCTCACTCTGCTCTGATTCTGATTTGGGCTGCAACGCACGTGACAAAGCCGGCGCCGTCTTCTCTACAATTGTTGTCACCGCATTCGGTTTGCCAGCAACGATCGAGTCCAGCTCCCGTCGCTGTCGCGACATCGGATTCCGATACTCTTCCAGACGCACAGAAGCCCGAGTGGTGCGACGAACCAGAATGTTCATCGCAGCCCACAACGCAGTGCTGGCCGCCGCAAATACTGCCCACGGAAGTAACTGTTCGTAATCCACTGCTGCTTCCCTGAATCAAACGCGAATACTCACAATCCGATGAATCACATAACCACCGATGATCTGCGAAATAATCGCCCCAATCATCATCTGCTTGCCAAGCGAACGACTGAACAACAGCATCACGTAGTCACGATTCAGCGCATAGACAGTGAAAAACAACACAATCGGAAGCGCCATCAGCACAATACCACTCAGTCGCCCCTCTCCTGTCAATGCCTTCACCTGCCCGAGAATCTTGAATCGTTCCCGAATTAATGCACTGATCTTCGAGAGAATCTCGGCAAGGTCGCCACCAGCCTGCCGCTGAATCGAAACCGCCGTCACAAAGAACTGCAGGTCCATATTCGGAACACGCGTCTGCATGTTCCGCAACGCCTGATCAATCGGCAGCCCCAGATTCTGCTCCTCAAACACCGCCTTGAACTCCACCCCAATCGGCGCCGGCATCTCCGTTGCAACGACGTTCAGCCCCGAAGCCAGACTGTGACCCGATCGAAGTGCTCGCGCCAACAACTCCATCGCATCCGGCATCTGCTTTTCAAACTCCTTCATTCGCCTGCGACGACGCAGCAGCAGCCAGATCCATGGCAGCCCAAATCCCACACCACCCAGAATCGGCATCGATGCCCGTGGCAGACCGCCAACCACTCCACCCGTCGGCACAATCAACATTCCACAAATGCAGATCATCAGAAACTGCTCCAGACGCATCGGCAGTTCCGCCTGCCGGAAAAACATCGGCAGCCGCTCAAAACGGTCCACCATCCGCCCCAGCATACTCTGAGCTGTCGTCAAACCGTCACGCAGAATCGTGTTGTCCACATCCAGCCGATCAGCCCCGGATCGACCCGTAAATGCCGATAACCGCGCCTCCAGATCCGACTCGCCACTCTTGCGGAATGCAGATGCCAGCCCCAGCACCAGCATAATCACGCCAAGGAATGCAGAACACATCACAAGAATTGCAGGATCCATTAACCAGCTCCAGTTCTGTCAGTGAACTCGCATTGTCCGCTGTGCAAACAATCCATGCGGAAGCCGTATACCGCTCGCCTCCAAATGCTCGATGCACCGCGGACGCACTCCCGTCGATTCAAAATGACCATACGCCCTCCCGTGCTCGTTGATACCGTCCTGCACAAATCGAAAAATGTCCTGCATCACAATCACGTCACCCTCCATGCCGACAATCTCCGTGATATAGGTCACCTTTCTTGGCCCCCCCTGCAGGCGACTCGCCTGAATCACCAGATTGATCGCCGATGCAATCTGCTTGCGAATCGACTGCATCGGCATCTCAAAACCGCTCATATTCACCAGCGTCTCAATACGCGAAATCGCGTCACGTGGATTGTTCGCGTGAACCGTCGTCAGCGATCCGTCATGCCCCGTGTTCATCGCCTGCAACATGTCCAGCGTCTCGCCGCCGCGACACTCACCTATGATAATCCGGTCGGGACGCATACGCAGCGCGTTGCGGACAAGGTCCGTCGCCGTAATCCGACCACGACCCTCAATGTTCGGTGGTCGAGTCTCCAGACGCAGCACATGCTCCTGCTGCAACTGCAGCTCCGCCGCATCCTCAATCGTTATCACCCGATTGTCATTCGATATGAAACTCGACAATGTGTTCAGCAGCGTCGTCTTTCCGGATCCCGTTCCACCGCTGATGATGATGTTCAGGCGAGCCTTCATGGCGCCCTCGAGAAACATCACCATCTCCGGTGTAAACGCTCCAAACTTCAACAAGTCCTCAAGCGTCAGCGGATTGCTGCCAAACCGACGTATCGTCAGCGAAGGACCGTCCAGAGCCAGAGGAGGAATAATCGCGTTCAGACGCGAACCGTCCGGCAGACGCGCGTCCACCATCGGAGACGTCTCATCAATCCGACGACCCACCTTCGATACGATCCGATCCAGAATCTGCAGCAGATGCTCGTTATCCCTGAATGTCACATCCGATCGCTGAATCCGGCCATTCTTCTCCACAAACACATTCTTCGGACCATTGATCATAATGTCCGCGATTCCCTCTTCCTTGAGCAGAATCTCCAGCGGCCCAAATCCAAACGCCTCGTCCAGCACCTCCTCCACCAGACGCTCCCGCTCCGATCGATTCAGCAGCGGGTTCTCTGTATCGCACAAATGCTCCACCACTACGCGAATCTCGCGACGCAGCGAATCCCCCTCCAGCTCCGACACCCGGTTCAGGTCCAGCTTCTCTACGAGCTTGCCGTGGATGTGTGACTTCAAAGACTCAAAGTCGGTCGCTGTCTGACGGTTCGACTTATTCGGTGCAATCATGGCAGTTTGCTGAATTCAGATTAGGGAAGGGTATTCCGCGAGGCGCAAATTCTCCGTTGACGAGAATCACCCTTTCGCAACCTACGTCGCAAACCACCCGACCATCGCTCGATTTCCCGTAACTTCCCCGATTCTCCACGCTGCCTTTTCTCAACATCATTGCCCTGACCGATAAATTCACTGCATCCTGACCAGCCCGCATAACCGCCGGCAAATCTCCCTTGTGGCAGAGAACCCTTAGAGAAACACTGGATGCAATTTGCCAGGCCACAATTTGCGGGCAAGGATTATCCAGCGCTGCGATCCCCTGCGCTTCGACCCTTACCCCAAGGCAGGACCATGACAGACATCACGACCATCAGAAATCCAGCTGTCGGCTTCATCGAACGTCGACACAACCCCGGCGATCAAAACCCAACCGGTATCGAACGCCGTCAGTTCAAAGACGGCGACCGCAGACTCCGCCCCGAAGTCGCAGAACTCGCCGATGCCATCGATGACTACAAAATCGCTCATCGACGCAGATTCATCACCTTCGAAGAACTCTACGATGTGATGCTCTCGCTCGGCTATCACCGCTGACTTCCATCAGCTGACGGCCTAAGGTCGCTCAACCAGCGGCCAGTGCAGATCCACTCGATCGTGCGTTGTGTAAAACCTCCAGCGACTGCCGTCATGCAACAGCAGGCCGCTGGACTTGTTTTCGGAAATGGGTCTCAGCGGCTCCGGTGACTTCTGCCATGTCAGTAAGTCTCGCGATTCCGCAAGATAAGTCGCCCACCGACGCGGCTTCTGTTCGTCGCCGGTTCCGTGGAGCACCGCCACGTAGCGATCTCCCAGCTTCTGAATCTGATTCAGAGCCAGCATTCGACCGTCATAAGCGGACGGCCCTGGCATAAGCACCGGCTCGTCCCGCACGTTTATCCAAGTTCTTAAATCTGCGGACCGCGCCAGCCAGACGCCAAGGTCGCGACGCTCGTACAACAGATTCCACACGCCATTCTCGTGAAACCCCACTGGAGTCCCGAACGGCCCCGGCGGAATCGGTTGACCGCTGCTCAGTCGCACGTCCAGTGTCCCCTCCCGATGCCAGCTGACGCCATCAACAGAAGTCAGCAACTGAGCCTGATCCTGCGCTCCCTCTGCAAACATGTAGTAGCGGCCGTCATGACGCACCACCATCATGTCCTCCACCCAGTACTCGTCCACCAGCGGGTTCTGTGAGGACCTCTTCCAGTGAATCCCGTCACTTGATGTCGCCAGCCCCAGCTTCATTGTGAGTGGCTGCACGTCAGGGTTATAGCCGGTGTACCACATTCGCCACTGACTGCCCTCGCGAAGAATCCAGCCACGTTCGCGGATCTTCGCATCCCACTCACCCGGGCGACCGGTAAACAAGGGCTCCGTCTCCGTCGCCGCAAAGGCCTTCGGAAGCGCCGGCTCGTCGGCGAATCCCGAACGAGGCCCGTCAGGAGCAGCACAGACAACGGCGAGACAGATCGCGCCAACATTGATTTTGATGCTCATGGGCCATTCCGAGGATCAGCGGGAGTCCGGGTGCGGCTGGAGAATGCAGACAGGCAGCCCGGCGGATTCGCCTGGCTGCCTGCAGCAGTGAATTCAGTGAACGAATCCTGAAACAGAGGACCTTAGTCAGCCAGACGCTGAATGCTGATGTTGCGGAACGAAACAGCGTCCCCGTGACCTGCGAATCCAAAGAACCCGGACTTGCGATCCTTGCCAGGATGCGGTCGCCCACCCATGAATTCTGTCACCTTCGCCACGTCCGTGTTCAGAATCAGATTGCCATTCAACTCCACTCGAATCGTGGTGCCATTCACGGTCACTTCCTGGAAGTTCCAGGTGCCGGCCGGACGCAGAAAGCCGCGTTTGGCCGCCGTCATACCGTAGGCAGAGCCGTGGTACTGACGGGGATCCAGTTTGGCGTAGTTGGGGTGTTCGGAATCCAGCACCTGCAGTTCGCACATGGCATCGTAGGCCGGATCACCCTTGCCGTCCGTGCGAATCGCAAGGCCATTGTTGCCCGAGGGTGGTGTCAGGAATTCCAGACGAACCACAAAGTTGGCGTATTCGTCGGCCGTATGAAGAATGCCGCCCTTGCCCTCACGACAGCGAATCGCGCCCTCCACCACTTCATAGTTGTCCGCAGCGCCGGCCCAGCCCGAAAGGTCTTTGCCGTTGAAGATCGAAGCGAACTTGTCCCCACCACTGGCGGCCAGAATCTGATTGGCTTCCTCAGCGGGAATCTCGCGAATGTAAATGTTGCGCCAGCGAATCTCTCCGCCGTGCGTCTGCAGGCAGATTGGCCCCTTCAAAAACAACGGATTTTCGCGATCCCAGTAATTTTCCATGATCGCGTTGTCCACCACCATCTGGCCATTCAGCCAGACCGAAGTCCGAGCACCAATCTGGCGAATCCGGAAACTGTTCCATTCACCAAAAGGCTTGTCAGCGCGAACCGCAGGATCCTTACCAGCAGCTCCGGCGCTGTTGTTCCAAAGACCACCACTGCCCTTGTCCGCACCCAGCTTGAACTTGGACTCTTCCGTGGAGTCCCAGATCTGCACCTGCGGTGATGCTTTGAGGTAAATACCGCTGTCAGCCAGCGGAACTGTCTTGTAGTCAATCAGCAGCTCGTAGTCGGTGAATTCGGCGTCGGTCGCAAGGTAGGCACCGTGGCCGTCGTTTACCAGTTCCTCGTTCTGCACTGTCCAGTGCTTGCGGGCGTCCTCTGTCCAGTCCGCGATCTGCTTGGCCCGCGCGTCCTCAGGCATTTTCGCCAGATCACGAGGATCGAAGTGCGGCATGCCGTGCCAGCCGTCCAGATCGCGACCGTTAAAGAGCGGCCGGAAACCTTCCGGCGGTTCAGCGGAATTCACAGGGCCGGCCACTGCCAGAAACAGCGCGGCCACAATTGCAGCAGAACAGGGGAGGCGGAGGAGCATGTGGGGTCTCCGGTTGAGGCGGGGTGAACTGGACAAGTGGAGCAGAAAGCGTTCCTGCAAGGCCGCGGAAGAATAACGCAACAACTCCAATTCGGAAACACTCCAGACACACTCTCCCGAAAATTTCAAGTGTGTTTGTGAAAGTTTTTGAGCCACACCTCGCTCCCAATCCTCAAATCAAGCGACTCATCCGCCAGCTGCAGCCGCGCATGGTGAGCATTCCAGCCGCTGATGACAGCACCCAAAGGCCAGATCACCTCCGTCTCAGAAGTGATCAATCCCGATCGACTGCCGGCCGCAATCACACAGTACTCCAGAGCCGGCCGCGAAATCACCCGCGCATCAAACACCCCTGCCCCCGCTGCCCCCGCCAAACGGCCACTCGATTCCCATCCTGCCCCCAAAAATGGCCCACCCACTACCATACATCTGTCCACCAGTTCCGCCGCGGCTCGCAGATCCTCTGATGCGATGCCAAGCACCACTTCCCCCGCCTGTAACCCCCGCAATCGCAGACTTTCCACACACGAACGCGCCAGTTCAAATGTCCGCACACACGAATTGCCACGTTCCGGAGCTACAGTCGCCCCCCCCTCCACACTCGCGAAAATGCCCCGCAGGGACAGACAGCGCTGCTTCGCAACAGCCCGAGACAGCGACTCACAGTCCGGCCCGGGGTGCACACCCATCAATCGCTCGCCCGTGTCCACCGCCACAAGCACACTGATCGTTTTTCCAATCGACTCCGCAGCTCGAACCAACAGCTCCACATGCCGGAAATGATCGACCGCGACGGTCAACCGCGGCACTGAGGCAGCAAGTCCCGCGATCATCCGTATGTCAGATTGAGCAGATGGCGGCGATCGCAGCAGCAATGCGGGCAACCATCCAGAAACAGAATCCTCGCCGCTCCATGAAACTGCCAACAAAAATGCAGCGACCGCACGGCGGGCGTCTTCACAGCAGACTTCAAAGCTGCACTGCGGACGCTGCTCGGCAAACTGCTCTCGCAACACCGCAAACTCGTCTTTCCCCGGCACTGCCGATATCTCCGGAACCCAGCCGACTGACGGTGACAACTGCGCCAGTACTTCACGGCAATGGATGCGGCAGCGTTCCGCCTGTTGGTTCACAGATGAACTCATCACCGCCGCTCCAGTGACTTCAACAACTCGGCCGCCCGTGTCTGACGCTCAGAATCACCCCACGAAGGGTGCAGCACGGAAACAGTGCGAAGAATGCGCTGAGCTTCGCTGACGCGGCCACCCGCGGCTGCAAGCGATGCCAGCTGCAGCGATGCCTCCAGCCACGCTGGCTCTCCGGATTTCGTCTGCTTCTGAACTTTCCGCCAGAAGTCAGCCACCGCCGGCGATGGTGAAGCCGCCGCCCCGACCATCACCGCAGGATCGATGCCCGACAGGATTCGCGCCGCCTGCTGAAGCTGACTCGGGGTAAGCGGCTGTCGGATGAGTGCCCCCAGAATGGCTGCAGCAGGTTCCCCCGGCCCGCCACACTGCTGCAGACGCAACTGAACCGGAAGATCCCGCAGCAAATCAGCCGCAGTTCGATCAGCAGCGTTCGCGGGAGGCAGCAGTTCGGTCGCAAAGCTGGCGAGAGAAGCATTGCCCGGCAGGCCAGACCTGGAAAGATGCGGCAGCAGCAGCAGCACCTGCTCTCGACGCACCGCAACAGCACGGCCCCTGAGTATCGCCTCGGCCTCCTGAATTTCTGTGGCAGGAAGCAGCAGGCGGGATGCTGCAAGAAGCCTGAGTGTCTCCGCGGCGGCCCTCGTTCGAGCAGCCACCGCAGCGAAGTCAAAGCTGTCGTCAGCCGGCTTGTCAGCCACCCTGTCGCCGGGAGACTGTGGCAACGCGATGTCCGTCGGAAACCGAACAAGCAAAGGCACAAGCTCAGCGTTGATGGAGTTCCAGTCCTCCTCAGACTTGCCCGATCGGAACTCTGATAACAACAGCGGTGCTGACAGGATCTGCAGGGATATAATAGTCTGTTCGGGCGACTCTGCCCGGCGGACCTGTTCAAGCCATGGCTGCAGCTGAGCGGCTGCTGTCGCGATCAGTTCAGCAGGCTGACCTGCAGGCGGTGTGTTTGCCCCGGTATCGCTGCCATCGTCGTCTCCCCCGATGGTCTGCGTTGCGACAGTCGCGAGCGACGCTTCCAGCAGACAGTCGCCAACCAGCGCCAGCTTCCGCAGGTGCTGACGAACTGTCTCAGGTGTCGCGTCTGATTTCGGTGCCGGGATCGCCAGCAGATCGCCTGCAGCATCCAGCGGTCTGGCGAAACGCAGTAACCGCGCACGATACTCACGTGCAATATCAACTGTCGGCTGATCCGCGAACGTTGAGATGTGATGATTGAGAGCATCGAGATACGGGCTGGTGTCCGGATGCTGCCGGGCCAGCCCGTACAGCCGCAGCAGATCAGCGGCCGCCTGCTGACGCCGACGACCGCTCACAGCAAAGTCCGCAGCGGCTGCCTCCAGCTGACCGATCGCGTCACCCCAGCGGGACTCACGAAGCAGCAGCTCACCAATCTGCATGCCTGCAAGAGCTTTGAGTTCTCTGCTGACAGCCGGCAGACGAGTAATCTGCTCCAGACGCGACAACGCAGCAGGTGTGTCGTTGGCAGCCAGCAGCGCCGAGACAGCTTCGATGGCGTCCGCCCCGACCGGCCCCGCCAGCAGAACAAGCTCAAGTCGTCGCTCGCAATACTGCAGACGCTCCTGCCAGACGCCCCGAAGCTGAGGCGACAATTCGGCCTTGAGAGTCTGAAAGGCGGTCTCGGCCGCGGCCAGACTGCGATCCCCAGGTCGGCGATTCAGTTCAATTTCGCTGAGCAGTTCGCAGAGCATCAATCGGGCGTGCAGCTGCAGCAATCGCAGCTCCGCGATATTCAAAATGTCCGCCGGCAACGGATTGCCAGGCTGACTGATTCGAGCAGACAGTTCGCTGGGACGTCGCAGCCGCAGCAGCCGAGTCTGATGCAGCACCTCAAGACGCAGGCGTTCACCAGTGCTGGAAACATTCGCAGCCAGATTTCGCAGCTGCAGTTCCAGCGCCGCGTCGTCGCCACTGTCCAGAAGCACCAGAGCCAGCAAATGCCGCGCGCGAAACAAATGCTGGTCAGCCAGTCCCCGCACAAGCTGCTCAGCACCACTGCGCAGCGCAGAAAGTCCTCGCGAATCGCCGGAACCCTGAACATGCGTCAAACGATGTTCGGACAACTGCAGCTCCAGCAGACTACAGCGGAGCCGAAATCGGATGTCACGAAGCGTTGCCGGCGGCAGCGTCGATCGCAGCTCATCGGCGAACTTCAATTGTGCCAGGGCAAGCTGAATTCCCTGAGTGCAGGCCGAGCGAGCAAATTGAAGTCGAGACGCAGCCGGCAAACTGCTGCGAAACGCAATCGCTGTGCACTCCATGTCCGCCGCTGCTGCCAGAAGCTCCAGCTGCCGCAGCCGCAATGCCAATTCCGTGTCGGGCTGCACCGCAGACCTGTTCAGAAAGTCCGTGATCCGGGACGCCGCAAGCGAGATCAGTTCTTCACGGCGAGATTGTGGCAACAGCCACGCTTCGTCCTCGCAGCAGTCAATAAACTGCAGCTCCCAGCGAGCCTGCAGGGTCAGATTTTTTGCCGCTGCCAGACGCTGCAGACAAACCTGCCGGCCCAGATCAAACAAACCCCGCGACCGCAGTTCATATATATAGTCAGATTCGCCATCAGGCAGGTCCGCAAAGACGCCGGACCCAGCCGGAACTGCACGCGACGGCGACTCGTCGATGCACGCGAGGAGGAACGAGGGAACTGAAATCAAAGCGAGGACGAACATGCAAAGATCTTCCCCACCTTGCCCCCCTGTTGTCAACTGCGACGAGTGCGTTTGGCTGCGGGTTTGGCAGCTGATTCAGGTGGTGTCGCCAGACGACACAACAGGTGCGGTCGGCCGTCAAACATCAAGGCGTCCGACTGCTCCTCTGTTGTCAACGGCTGCTCACCTGCTGCCGTCAGGGCCAGTTTCTGATCGCCGTGAAGACCGATCAGCATGGCATCCACAGCGGCCCGGTCACCCCCCAGCTTCTCACGAAGGTCCGCAAGACGCACGTCCGGCGCGAGACTGGATGTGGCCGCAAGCGATTCAAGGGTGCTGATGACTCGCTTTGCAGTCAGCGGCTGACGTCGCACGGCCTTCGGCTTCGCCTCCTCAGGACTTGCTGATGGTGGTTTTTCACTGTCGCTGGCAGGAATAACGGCGACCGGCTCTGAAACTGGGGAAATCGGCGCTGATGCCATTGAAATCGGCGACAGTTGCAATCCCAGCATCGCAGCAAGCCTCGCAGCCGTGTCCAGCATGATGCTCTGCTGACCCCGAACGAATCGACTGAGCTGCGCTGGGCTGATCCCCGCGTGAATGGCCAGCTGCAGCTGACCAATCGGGCTGTTGCTGACAGCCGCCCGAAGCTGCCACTCAATGTTGTCGGAAATCACCGGGATTTCCTGGCTGACAGTACTCTCAGTGATGGAAGACAGTATCTGCCATGCAACGCTGCTTGATGCGACCGACATGCGTGATCTTTCCTGACTCCCCGGACATTGGAAGGCGTCTCTGCTGATGCCTCGAACCTCTCTACACAAATAGCACCAGAACACGAGCACCGGAGGGCTTTTTTACCCGCCAGACTCGTTTTTGCAGCCTTTTGAACCATCCCACCGCGAAAAGGCGCGCAATGCACTTCAATCACCCGTTCAATAAACACATCCGTGCCGATCGCCCGCATCACCATCCTGTGTTCCCCAACGAAGGTGCCCATGCTGCCAGCGCGTCGCCAGGCCCTTTTGCCCGCAGGCTGCCGCCATGCGGCTGATCAGCGGTCGGGCGGAAGCCCCCGGCGGTGTTTCGCACCGAAGGTGCGCGCGCTGGCAACGGCACTGGCAGCGCGTCGCCAGGCCCCTTTGCCCGCAGGCTGCCGCCATGCGGCTGATCAGCGGTTGGGCGGAAGCCCCCGGCAGTGTTCCGCACCGAAGGTGCCCGCGATGGCAACGGCACT
>Ga0169931_10002566_pt1 | contig 29529 bp, 32 predicted proteins | sample Kivu_15m_20L_FD_129675 | JGI IMG/M metagenome (GOLD analysis project Ga0169931, IMG submission 129675) | Freshwater microbial communities from Lake Kivu, Western Province, Rwanda to study Microbial Dark Matter (Phase II) - Kivu_15m_20L... | ecosystem: Environmental > Aquatic > Freshwater > Lake...
CAGCATTCTGGGGCGGAGGTGGCAAAGCTGGTATCTGAGGTCGTGCTTCCTGCAATTGACTCAGTAGATGATATGTACCTGAAGGCCAAGGTTGGAAAATCAGAAGCAAAGCTTTTCTACGGAATAATCTCGGCCTCGATGAGGATGCTTTCATTCTCCTCGCAAAGTGTCGACCAAAAGAGAAATGTCACTGTGATCTCTGCCGACTCTGCAAGCAGCCTGTACGCGGAGGCCGCGTCCTGCGCCCTTGCGTCGCGCCAGTGGCAAGTCTTTGAGCTTGGAGACATGTCTGGGGCTATAGACGTCATGTATGACCTTGATCTACAAAAATTTCTTACTCGAGTGTGGAAACAAAAACAGGGGGTGATGGTGGTCTTGATTTTTTCCGCAAGCGAGGAGGCAGCAAAGTTCTTTTCAGAGTCTGCAACCTCAATAAAGCCAAAGTTTGGAAAGAATCTCCACGTGGGAGTACACACAAAGAACCAAAAGCCAAACATCAAAGCAGAGTTCACCTCCGACAGGTTCGACGCCGTTCTGCAGTGGGCCGACTCTATCGCAGGCCCGGTTTCATAAAATGGTGGGCCGAGAGAGATTCGAACTCTCGACCTTTCGATGTCTGAAATGTTGTTTTATCAGTCGAACGCTCCAGCCAAGCTGAGCTACCGGCCCTAAAAAATCCTCAAATGTGGCTGTATTTTAAATGTGATGTTACTTTTTCCACTTTATCGAGCAACCGATCGACGGATCAAAATCCTTTGCTATTGGTTTACCTGAAAGCAGGGACTCTATGTTCGTAATCATGGTTTTCTCAGTCGCAGTATCCTCCGGCTTCATGGCGTTGTCTATCCTGCCGTGAAATACGAGCTTTCTTTCACCGTCGAACAAGAACGGGTCGGGAGTGCATATGGCTCCGAATTTTTTTGCCACCTGTTGGGTGTCGTCGACCAGATATGAGAATTTTATACCATTCTCACCTGCGAATTTCTTCATGTTCTCAAAGCTGTCATCAGGGTACGCTACGGGGTCGTTGCTGTTGATTCCTATAACTGCCACCTTGTCTCCGAACCTGTTTTGGATCTCGTTGATTGCACCGGTCTTGGCTTTGACGTACGGACAGTGGTTGCACATGAAGATTACCAGCATTGCCTCATAGTCCTCGTATCTGGCAAGTGAGTGCTTTTTGCCGTCAATGCCGAGCAACTCAAAGTCGGGTGCGGGGTCTCCTTTTTTCAGCATGACCTGGGACTCCATCACTACCATGTTTTTTGCCCGACCTTATGGAAATAAAAATTCTTGCCCAATAAGACAACAATTAAAATCTGCACGATCAACCCACTCTCGTAGGGCTGATAGTTCAGTGGTAGAATGCCCGCCTTGCACGCGGGAGGTCAGGGGTTCAAGTCCCCTTCAGTCCACTCCTACGATCTCACAGTCTACCTGCGAATAAAAGATGGATTTAAATATGATATTTTGAGAGTACCTGTAACATGGCATTAGAATACGCAGGCGAATCAATAGCTGTGTGGATACCACTTATTGTTGGTTTAGCACCAGGCTTAGTGTACTGGTTTGTTATAACTGGCATGAAAAAAAGAAAGTAACCTTTCTACTCTTTTCTTGTTGTTTTTAATTTTGTAAAAGCTTCTAATCCACATTGTTTAGATTATGATATTTCTTATGTGATTAAGTCCTACAGCTTATCAATTGTATGCAAGCCCTAGCCGCAATCGCCCTGATAGTTCTATTGTTATTTCCAATCACTCACGTATTCGCACAGCTTACCAACACTCAGCCAACTCTGGGCATCAGGCTCTCTTCGGCCCAGCCTTTTGTGTATCAGGATGAGGAAGGGTACACGGTGGTCATAGGCGAGATAGAAAATACGAGAAGCTTTCCCGTCACTAGCGTCAGGGTCTGGGTGGGATTTTACGATAACAAGGCGGCAGGCCCAGGCGGGGCAACTCCGCTTGAGACCACTACCGGGGCTACTTTGCTTGAGGTGATTCCGCCTTATTCAAAATCCCCATTTAAGATAAAATCGCAGACACCTGACCCTGACATTGCCGAGGTCAACATCAACATTTTGGGCTTTAACTCTGCAGGAACAGGACAGAAGCAGCAACTCCTTGAAATAAAGCCGGTGTCTGCCTCTATAGGAGACACAGTCAAGGTGCTGGCGGAGATCACAAACAAGGGCCAGCAGACAAGTACTGGTACCCAGGTTCACCTGATGGGCCTTGATGCGTTTATCCCTCCGAGGATTATCTCGATTCAGACAATTGACATTGACGATGTTGCTAATGGGGGCACAGAAGACGTCGAATTTGACGTAACAATGGACTATCGGGTAAAGTCGTTCAGGCTTGTGGCAGAGTCGGATAATTACCAGTCAAAGGTTGCAGATGTGACAAAGGTGTCCATCGCATCGCTTACAAAACTCATCACCATAAACGACGTCGCGCTGGCTTCGGAGGGAAACAAGACCTCCGAGGTACGCGTCGGAACTCCCGTAGACATTACAGGCAGACTGACAATTCAGTTCGGCGCACTGTCAAGCGCAAAGCAGGATTATGTTTACTATGCCCAGGTAAAGCAGTTTGGAGAGAGGGCGCCAGTTGAGTTTTTGGGACTTTCTGAAGGCTCCTTTAACTCTGCAGCACCGCAGAATGCGACCGTGACCTGGATTCCTGAGAGGGAGGGGGCTTTTTTTGTTGAGGCATACGTGTGGGACGCAAATGGCGTAGCCCTTGCATCTCCGAGCAAAACAATATCGTTGATTCTGGTCAAACCGTAGGTTTTATCTTAAGATAGTTTCACACGATGCCATGAGCCGATTCGGGTTAGTTGCCATGGGGGGAACATTTGATGTGATTCACAGGGGCCATGTGGCTCTTCTTGAAATGGCGTTCTCCGTTTCCCAGAAGGTGATAATAGGTCTTACAAGTGATGAGCTCGTACAAAGGAAGGGAAAAAGGATACTGCACACGTACGAGCAGAGGCTAGAGTCGCTCAAAAAAACAGTAGATGCAATGTTTCCCGGCCGACAGTACGTTATCAGCAGGCTTGACAATGATTTTGGACCGGCGGTGGTGGAAGGCAAGGTCGAAGCACTGGTGGTGAGCGAGGAGACCGCGCATCAAGGACAGGCTCTGAACAAGCTTAGGGAGGATCGCAATCTGGGACCAGTTGACGTTGTCGTGGTGCCGATGGTCCTAGCCAAGGACGGCAAGCGAATCTCTAGTACTAGGATAAGGAACGAGGAGATGGACCGGGATGGCAACCTGATATAGTTGACAAAGTGCTATCGCATGTTTGATTTACTCAGATAAAACGAAAACCTATGAGCAGGTCTTGGCTTGGCGATTATCAACAACATGATGAGGCAGTTTGCAAAGGATGTAAACAGCCTGCAGGAAGGCCTGCACCCAGAAAGCCTTGCGTTATGGTACAAGGTGATAATCTGGGAGGCAAAGGACATGGCCCCACCGTGGCTTGTTGACAAGATAAACGTAAAGCAGGATCCAATTCTACCGATGAAGTTCAACTTGGATATATCAAAACGGGCGGTGCGCTACTTTATGATGGCAGTTGACAACAACCTTCCACACATGCCGCACTCGACGAAGCTTTACTTTCTAAAGGTCCAAGAGACCCTGTCTGGGGAGATGGACAAGTCGCTGGTCTAGCTTTTTTCTATCTCTACCAGCTCGCCTGACACTGCGGTATCAAGTATCGTGCTTTCTTTGTCGAGCACGGACTGTATAAAGTCGGCAAAAGCCTCCACCTGGCTTCCGTCCTTTAGCAGTATCGAGTGAGCCGAGTGGTCCTTTAGCGATATCACAAGCTCGTTATCATATGCGTTCAGAATGGATGTGATGAACGTCTCTTTCCCATCTTTTAGGAAGATCAGGCTTGCCAGCTTGATGGCCTCGTGTTTGTCTTGGCACAAGATCTGCGCTTTCATTTGTCTTCGAGCAGGAATTTGTCAATCTGGTCTTTTGCCTTTTCCCGTTTTTGCTGGTGTTCACTTAGGAACGCGTTTACCTTTTCAATCAAGATCGCCTTGAGCTCGCCGGTCAGCATCTTGCCTGACTTGTAGTCGTCGTATATGCTCTTGAGTTTGTTGTCGTCCGGCTCGAAAAATATCCTTAGGTACTGGTATGATACGTCGATGTCGGGGTTTCCTCCGATTCTTCTGTGATCCTCGACGGTGGGCTGGCCGCCGGAAAAGGCGTATTTGTTTATTTTCTTTTTTACCGCCTCTTGCGAGTCCGTGGTGTATATGGTCCCGCTCTCCTCTGATGCCGACATCTTTCCCCCCGGACCGGTAAGTGAGGGGATCATTATGTTGTGGACAAGTGCAGGCTTGGGCCTGCCTATCTTGGGGGCCACATCTCGAGTTATTCGAAAATGGGGGTCCTGATCTACGCCGAGGGGGATGAGCACCGGCCTGTCCTCAATAAAGCACGGGGCTGATTGGAGCGAGGTGTAAAAGATCATGCCTATGTTTGTCTCATTTTTGAAACCAAATACTGCCTTTGTGTTCGAAAAGTTGATTTTTTTTGCGACCTGAGCCGCAATCGGGTAGAGCGTCTTGATATTTTGTGTGTTGATTATTATCTTCGTCCTTTCCGGCTTGAAGCCCAGGGCGATGAAGTCAAGTGCGTTTTCATACGCAAAAGATCTAGTCTGCTCCAAGGTGAGGTTCTCTTTCGCATAAAACTTTTCATCGTCGGTGAGTTGAAAGTACATGGTAGTGTCGAATTTTTCCTGCAACCACTTTGCAAAGACCCACGGAACCAGGTGCCCTATGTGGGTGTGTCCTGAGGGGCCACGTCCCGTGTACAAAAAGAACTTGTTCCCCTTTTGATAGTCGTCTATTACCTTGCCCATGTCCCTGTGGGAGAAGAAAATGCCCCTTCTTAGCATAAAGTGCATCTCGCCTGTGATTTTCTCGATTTTCTTTAGCAGATCTTCAGTGATCTTTTCAGTGCCGAACTGTTTGATGAGCTTGTCATAATCGATGGTGCCTTCCACATGCCACGGCGTGACAACGAAATCCTCTGGAGGCATTGACGTTTGAGTTAGGTTAAGGTTTAAAAAGTCTTTTTGGCTCGTTTGTCTGTTGTCTCAAGTTCTTCATCCAATAGAGAAGACAATAATCAATCTGCTAAAGAATGAGCAGAGTCTCTCAGAGTGTCAGATTGCAGAGAAGACAAAATTATCGCTTGATCAGACAAGAAGGGGGATAGAATGGCTCAAGCTAAAGGGCCTTGCAAATGTTGTAGAGTCGGAAAATCTTTTCGTAACGCTTGGGAAAAATGGGACTGCGGCAAGACGGGATGGCCTGCCGGAAAGAAAGCTTGTCGGTCTGGTGGAAGAAAAACCCGTCATGTTTGACGATTTACGGAAGAAGCTGTTGGGGGATACCAACGTGGCGATTGCAAACGCAAAGAAGAACGACTGGATTGAGATTAAAAAATCAGAAGCAGGAAACGTTGTGTCGATAAAGAGAAAGCCAGATCAGACGGCAGAAGAAAAACTACTGCTGCAAATTGACGATAAGAGGATACCGGTCGAACAAATCCTGGACATGGGCGCGTTTGAGTCGCTCAAAAAAAGGCCGGACTTTGTCCTTGTAGAGTCGGAAAAGCTAAGGACGGTCTCGCTGTCGGAGCAGGCAAAGTCAATTGATACAGAGTCCGCTGCACTGGGGGCAATAGATGTGGAGGCGGATGTTCCGCACGTGTTTGCGGCACGGACACATCCGCTGAAAGACACTATAAACGAAATCAGGGAAGTGTTTGTAAGCCTTGGGTTTTCGGAGATTATTGGCAGTCTTGCGCAGCCAAGCTTTTGGAACTTTGACGCGCTCTTTACCCCGCAGGATCACCCTGCCCGGGAAATGCAGGATACATTTTACATCAAGGACAAGACCGCGGAAAAATTCGCCACCCCGGCACAGATAAGGCAGATCTCCAACTCTCACAGGAGGGGGTGGAGGTACGACTGGGGCCTTGAGGCCGCAAAAAAGATGGTGCTGAGGACTCACACTACATGCGTTACGATAAAACACCTTGCGGAAAACAAGCCGGATGAGGCAAGGGTTTTCTCGCTTGGGCGCGTGTTTAGAAATGAAAAGGTAAGCTACAAGCATCTTGTGGAGTTCAATCAGGTTGAGGGAATCGTGGTTGGAAAAAACGTCTCACTTCGGGATCTGATGGGAATACAGACGGAATTTTACAAAAAGATGGGTCTTTACAAAATAAAATTCTGGCCTACATTCTTTCCGTACACGGAGCCGTCGTTGCAGACGATGGTGTACAACGAAAGACTGGACAAATGGGTGGAGCTGTTTGGAATGGGGATATTCAGGCCGGAGGTGACACGACCGTTTGGAATAACCCGGCCCGTGCTTGCTTGGGGTGGGGGCATAGAAAGAATCGCCATGCTCAAATACGGACTTGATGATGTCAGGGAGTTTTACAGCAACAATCTGAGCTGGCTTAGGAGCGTCCCAAAATGCCAGTAGTGACGCTGTACCTGCAGAGGCTGCAGGGACTGGTGGGCGGAAAATCTAGCAGGGACAGGATCATAGACGCCCTGCCTTTTCTTGGACTTGACATCGAGGAGCAGACAAACGAATACGTGAGGGTCGAGTACAGCCCGAACCGGCCAGACTATGCCACTGATGTGGGCATTGCGTCTGGACTTCAGGGCCTGCTTGGAATAAAAAAAGGAATTGACGTACTGCGGGTAAAAAAGGCCCAATCAAAGCAGCTTGCAATACTGGTAGATCCGGCAGTCAGAAAAATCCGACCTTACGTCTCTGGGATAATAGCGAGGGGAGGCAGGCTTGACGATGAGACAATAAGGCAGATTATCGCGCTTCAAGAGGATCTTCACTTTGGAATAGGTCGGCGCCGCAGAAAGTCGTCGATTGGCATCCATGACCTTGATGCGGTTTCGCTCCCTCTAAAATACACTGCAAAATCAAATGACCACAAGTTCGTTCCACTGGTTGCTTCAGATGAGATGTCAGTACAGCAGATACTTGAGCAGACGGACGTGGGACGGGATTATGGAAAAATACTGGACAAAAGTCAGAAAGTGCCCATGATCGTAGATTCCAACGGAAGCACCGTCTCGTTTCCGCCAATCATCAATTCTGCGCTCACGACGGTGTCGTCCAAGACCCGGAATATACTGGTGGAGGTAACCGGAAATGACAAGAACGCCGTAGACGACTCCCTTTCGGTAGTTGCCGCAGCGCTCGGATCATTAGGGTTTGCACTGCATGAACTGCGGGTGGGCTCCACGGGCACTGCGCAGATCTTCAGGACAAGATCCATGACCGTTGATCCTGGCATGATAAACCAAATGCTTGGCTTGAGCTTGAGCGCATCTCAAATATGCCAGTCGCTCAGAAAGTGCCGCCTTGACGCCGCAGTAAAAGGAAAAAAGATCACCTGCACAATCCCAAGATTCAGGTTCGACATCCTGGGACCTATGGACTTGGTAGAGGAGGTTGCGTTAGGCTACGGAATACAAAAGCTCAGCCCCACACTCCCAAGCTCGTCTTCGGTGGGGCACAAAAATCCGGTGACGCTGAAGGTGGACAAAATCGGCCAGATAATGATAGGGCTTGGCTTTTTGGAGGCGCTCAACTCCAGCTTGACGAGCAAACAGACACTGTACGACCATACGGGACGCAGTTCTGGGAGAATAATCGAGGTTGCAGAGTCAAAAAGCCAAGAGCACACAGTTCTGCGCGACCTGCTGCTTCCTGGCCTGCTTGAAAACCTCTCGCGGAACGTGCATGAGCCATATCCGCAAAAACTGTTTGAGACAGGGACCGTGTTCTCCGAAGATTCCCCAATCGGAGAGTCGCTTCACATTGCATGCGTGAGTGCTCACAAAGATGTCGGGTTTACAGAAATAAAGTCAGTCCTTCAATCAATGCTGAAAACTTTTTGCAATATCGAATGCAAGACAAAGACATCTGAGGTGCCTATGTTTGCAAATGGCAAGACAGCTGATGTGATAATAGGCGGCAAGAAGGTCGGGATGATCGGAGAGATTGATCCGCAAGTGATTGAGAACTTTAAGGTTCGCGTTCCTGTGTCTGGCTTTGAGATGACCCTCTCTGGCGTCGTGCTTTAGGTTCGTGCTCTGCCGCACTCACTGATGAATCATCAGTAGCGAAGCTGCGTAATCGCTTAAAAGAAAAATGGATTATGCTTCCCAATGACAAATACGTACGAAAAAAGTATAGGCACGCTGGCACTCTTGCTGGTGATCGCAATGGCACCTGCCTCGCTGGCTTTTGCTCAGACAACATTCGACTCCGACGACGAGGAAAGTAGACTGGAGAAAAACCAGGGAATAGAAAACGATGTGAATGATGACGACAGGGATGAAAAAGAGCGAGCAAACGAAAGAAAAGAGGAAATCAAAAAGATGCGAGAGGAGCTGTTGCAAAGAAAGGACTCACTTAAGGAACAGATGCGCAACGATGCAAAGCAGACCAGAGTAGACCTCAGAGACGCTGACCGGATTGCGGATCTAAAGTTCAACGGCACGACAAGCGGTTGGGCCATAGTTGGAAACACAGCTCATCCCTCATCGATAGAATTAGCAGGTGAGGCGTACAACGTGGGCGGATCAACTTGGATGCTAAAATCCGCGGGATCTCTTAAGGTCGGGGACAGAGACGTTATCTTGGAACTTAAGGGTCATGCGCGAGGAAACATGATACTCCTGCACGGCGCTGGAACTCTGTCGGATGGAGAATCTGTGAGGATCCATCTGAAGGGACACTTTGCACCAACAGGTAACGAGAACGAGTTTGCACTTGCGTTCACAAACGCAAGCGTGCAGTATCTGGAAAGTGGAATACGCATCCAGCTGATGCAGGTGGGTTCCGCAACGGTACTGCCTATCATGGAGCCGACCCCGACTCCGGTGCCTGTAGAGCCAGTGGTTCTGGCACCTGCTCAATAAATGAGCATTCAACTTCTTTTTTAACAGCCTCTGACTTAATATTTGAGAAAATATGACACCTGTTGCCCTAACAAGGCACACAGACGGACTGGAATGAATATGATGCTAAACCATGAGTTTCGGTTTCACCCAGGTGTGCGACATGGGGCAAATACCCCGGTTACAGAGCATGCTTGAGGATTTAGGCTAAAACCTATGAGAGTATGTGAGTCAGTACCGGGGTACAAAATCTTGATGGCAAAAAGATATTTGATTCACAATGCCGACCAAACACATGGTAAACTACTGGCTTTGCAAGCAGGAGCCGAGCTCGTACAACCTGGATCTCCTAGAAAAGGAGAGGGCCACCATTTGGGACGGGGTACACAATAACCTGGCACTAAAACACATAAACCAAATGAAAAAGGGCGATCTTGCCTTTTTCTACCACAGCGGGGACGAAAAGCAGATAGTGGGTATTATGAGCATAACATCGTCGCCGTACCCAAATCCTGAGGAAAAAGACGAGCGTTATGTGGCAGTGAACGTAAAATTCAAAAAGCGTCTCAAAAGACCTGTGACACTTTCGCAAATGAAGGAAAAGAAGGCGTTTAGAGACTGGGAGCTTTTACGCATATCGCGACTATCGGTAATGCCGGTTCCCTCTGAGATCTGGTCGGAAATAATCAGAATATCCCAACAATAGAGCGGGCAATAGGTTTATTCATATATCCCGCAGTGTATAGTCTAATCATGGCGACAGCTTACGTTTTAATAAACTGCGAACTAGGATCCGAAGAAGCCATCATAAAGCAACTAAAGTCTCTTGATGGTGTAAGGGAAGTTCATGGCACTTTCGGTGCGTATGACATCTTGGCCAAAATCGAATCTCCAACAGTTGAGGCTTTACGTGAGACCATAACATGGAAGATTCGAAAAATAGAGAAAATTCGATCCACATTGACCCTGATGGGCATTGAGGGTCAATCTTAACTACTTTTTCTTATCATGCTTATCCACTTTATCTTCGTAATAGACAAAGCCGATCTGGGCACGCGTGATAGGGAATTTGAGTACGTACAATTGATGGCCCAGTTTTACAAAAAATGGATCAAAGACACCTTTTCCAAGGATGTGGAGGTCAAGTGCGACGAGATGGTGACTCCAAAGCAGGGCCTGCTCCAAAGGCTGGATGTGTCCGTGCTACTCGATGATCACCGCAAGAGGGGACAGGAGACGTTTCATTTCTATCTGTGCCACTTCAGACCGCTGTGGACCGACTGCACGTGTGAGGGGTACTATGCGGAAAACTTTGGAATGGTTTTGTGGAAAAAACCAAAATCTGAGGACGATGTCTCGTTTTTGGCGCACAACAACTGCACCGTGGTCTCGCACGAACTGTCTCACGAGTTTTTGCGCCAGGACAAGGTAAAGAAGCAGGCCGAGATGATACACGAAATATGGTCTCAGCACACATTCAACGATCTTCCGTTTGAGCAGTACGACAAGAATTTTGAGTTGACAAAAGAAGATCCGTACTTTATGACCATTGATGCGTCAAGCTTTAGGTGATAATGACATCACCAGTTGTTTTAATCTGTGTAATCTGACAACTTCTCATGCTAAGGTGCAAGGGGATGTGCAAAACGAAATATAGCAAGTTCTTGGGCCAGATTTCACTAAAGTATAACGAAGGACAGAAGCGGTGCGGTACATGTGATGTGTACCTGAAGTGGGAAGACGTCAAATGTCCATGTTGCAACGCCATTCTGCATAAAAGGCCGCGCCACTCTAGGGCAAAGAGCAAATACTATGAGAACGAGGGGATGCGGTGGCTTTAGCTACTGCACTTTGTCACAGAATAAATCCTGTTTTCGAAATTGGCAGTCTTGATTTCAAGACGGTTTTCGGGGTCTGACTTGCGCGACTTGCTAAGGTTCTCAAGCTCGACTATGGAGTCGCCCTTGAATCCAACCGACGTGCCAAAAATTGCGTCGGTAAGCATGGTTCCGTGGTCGCCTTTTTTCACGTCGTCCACGATGCTGTAAAATTTGATTGCCTCCCTTTTTTGAACGGGAGTTCCAGTCGACTTGTTAAAGGCAACCGCAATGTACATTCCGTTGTTCTTTACGGCGACCGGAACCTTGTGGTTCTTTCCTGAGGCGCCTGGAATGGATTCGTTAATCAAGATGTCACATTTGTGGTACATGCTTGCGACGTACGCGTAAAACCTATAGTCTGCAAACTTGCCCGCATCGTCGCTTTCACAGTCTATGAAGATTCGGTGCAGCATCGTCAGGGCGTTATCGTTCATGCTTTGAAGCCTGTCATCAAGACGGCCCCTTTCTAAAAGACTAGAGTCGCATTCTTTTGCAATTTTTTTCAAAATGAAATCAGGAAGGTTATAGTTTTTCAGAGCGGCAATGAACGCACCTGCTTGCGACATGCCAAATGTTGGAAAGCCTTTATTGACCAAACAGCATCACGCCTCTCAGAATATGTCTCATACCAGCACCTGTTAGTATAGACTGTTTTTGGCTTATAACTGTTAGCAAAATCACGACAGACATTTTTGAAAAAAGAAAGTCAAACGATCTGATTTGATTTATAACTGATCGTCGCACAATGACATCTAGATAACCAAAAATGGAAATTAAAACTACATCGAAACTAGTGCTGGATATTTACGAGAAGCTTGATCAAAACATTTCAAAATTTCGCAAATTAGTTAACCGTCCTCTCACACTTTCCGAAAAGATTTTGGTCGGACACCTGGCAGAGTTCGGGGAGCGGGAACCGGTGCGCGGAAAAAACTATGTTTTCTTACAACCAGACCGCGTGGCACTCCAGGATGTTACAGGACAGACCGTGATGCTCGAGTTCATGGTGGCCGGACTAAAGCAGGTCAAGCTTCCAACTACGGTTCACTGCGATCACCTGATACAGGCAAAGGTCGGAGCCGCGGAGGACACAAAGCTTGCCATCTATGAAAATAATGAGGTTTACAAGTTCTTAGAGTCTGCCTCAAGGAAGTATGGCGCCGGGTTTTGGAAGCCTGGAGCGGGAATCATACACCAGGTGGTACTGGAAAACTATGCGTTTCCAGGCGGGCTGATGATTGGGACGGACTCGCATACGCCGAATGCAGGCGGGCTTGGCATGATTGCGGTCGGCGTGGGTGGAATGGATGCTGCCGAGGTGATGGCCGGGATGCCTTGGGAGCTTTTGTACCCGAAAAGAATAGGCGTTTATCTTACAGGCAGCATGAGCGGTTGGACAGCACCCAAGGACGTAATTTTGTATGTCGCAGGACATCTTACTGTGTCAGGGGGGACAAACGCGATAATAGAGTATTTTGGCCCGGGGGCAAGGACGATAAGCTGCACAGGGAAGGCAACCATCACAAACATGGGAGCAGAGATAGGCGCAACCTGCTCAGTATTTCCGTATGATGAGAAAATGGAAGCCTATCTCCGAGCAACTGGAAGAGGAGAACTTGCGGATATTGCAAACCAGCACAAGAATCTACTAAATGAGGATCCGGAGGTGGAAGAAAGCCCGGCCAAGTATTTTGACAAGGTAATCGAAATCGATCTCTCGAAATTGGAGCCGCACATGGTGGGCCCACATACTCCGGACTTGGCAAGGCCGATATCGAAACTTGCCGAGCAGGTTGCAGAGAACAACTACATTGACAGCATATCTGTGGCACTAATCGGGAGCTGCACCAATTCTTCATACGAGGACATGTCGCGGGCATCGTCCGTCGCAAAGCAGGCAATCGCAAAGGGAGTCAAGGCGAAGATACCGCTCCTTGTAACTCCCGGATCCGAGCAGATCAGGGCAACCATAGAAAGAGACGGGCAGATGGATACGCTAAAGGAGATAGGCGCAACCGTTCTGGCAAATGCGTGCGGTCCATGCATAGGACAGTGGAGCAGACCCGAACTGAAAAACGACGAGCCCAACACCATAATCACTTCGTTTAATCGAAACTTCCCCGGACGAAACGATGGAAAGCGGAACACGATGAACTTTATTGGAAGCCCGGAGCTTATCATAGCACTATCGCTTGGGGGAAAGCTGTCATTCAACCCGTTATCCGATGATCTGGTGGCCGAGGACGGAACAAAATTCAAACTACTGCCGCCGGAGGTTGCACCGGAAGTCCCGTCAGCAGGATTCATGACATCGACGGACATCTACGTGGATCCTGCAGAGGATCCAAGCTCTGTGGATGTACTGGTGGACAAGAACAGTACGAGACTGCAGCTCTTGGAGCCATTTGAAAAATGGGATGGAAAGGATCTGTCCGAGATGCCTGTGATGGTAAAGGCAAAGGGCAAGTGTACAACTGATCACATATCGCCTGCAGGGCCATGGCTGATGTACAGGGGCCATCTTGACAAGCTTAGCGACAACCTGCTTCTTGGGGCAGTAAATGCGTTCTCAAGCGATGTTGGCAAGGGCAAAAACGTTCTTACCGGAAGCGTCGAGTCGTTCCCGAGCATCGCACGCAAGTACAAAGCAGAGGGGCTCAAATGGGTGATAATAGGGGACAATAACTACGGCGAGGGCAGCAGCAGGGAGCATGCGGCGCTCTCACCAAGACACCTTGGATGCGGCGCAGTGATTGCTAGAAGCTTTGCACGGATTCATGAGACCAACCTAAAAAAGCAAGGCATACTGGCACTGACTTTTTCGGACTCGTCGGATTACGACAAGATAAGAGAATCCGACAGGCTGTCGCTTGTAGATCTTGACAATCTGTGGGAGGGCGCGCCTGTCAGATGCATAGTGAAGCATGATGATGGCAGCAGGGACGAGATCCTACTGTCTCACTCTTACAATTCGGCACAGATTGAATGGTTCCGCAAGGGCTCAGCGCTCAACGTCCTTAGAGAAAAAAACAAGTAACGTGGGGCCGACCGGAGTTGAACCGGCGATCTACAGGTCACTGCAGCTCCAAACTCACATCATCTTGTGAAATCAGTTTGGGTTTTTTACTTCTGGAGCCTTTAGCGATGACTTTACATCATAGTCGCCCTACCAGGCTAGGCTACGACCCCACAATTAAGAAAAACTAGGACTTGGATTTATTCTAACTGGTGGCAGGGCGTTCTCCTGAGAGGCTAAATTATAGATTTATTAAAAAACTTCAACCCATCACAGTGAATTGGCAAAACCACTCATACTCATCGCAGCGTCAATCCCTGTCATTTTGGCAATACTTATCGCAATTCCAATGATCACAAACCCGCAGATCCCGTTCAACGCAGCAAACGCAGATGATCGAATTGCGGTCGAGCTGACAAAGCACCAGATCAAAAAGGTCTCATTTGGGGTAACCGATAGGATCACACCGCAAAAGACGGAGATATTCTTAGTCTCCAACGACGGCGACGTGAGGTATCTGGTGACTGCAGACGGGGTTCCAGAGCCTGAAAAAAAGCTGGCAATTGCAAAGTCGGATGTAAAGAAGATTACCGCACTGGTAAAGGAGACCGGGTTTATGCACCTGCCCATAGATTCCATTCCTCCGGACGAGCAAATCGCCGAGTATACCAAATTTTCGCTCAAAATAACGCTAAACGGGCAGACAAAGCAGATTCAATGGGTGGAGCAGAACGCAACCTCCACGTTCGTGCCTCCGATACTTACGCAGGTTGAGTTGAATCTTGAAGGCCTGCTAAACAAAACAACCCAGAGATGAGCGGAATCAACTATTCGCCGGTCAGCAGACCGTTTGTGATAACTGCAGTGCTTCTCTCGTTTGTAGGCGTCACGATAGGATCTCTGTGGATGTTCTCGCTTCTTGGCGTCGGTATCCCGCACATATCTCAAATCTTTCAAATTCACAAGATGATACAGCTTGAGGGGTTTCTGACACTACTGATAATGGGCGTCGGTTACATGATAATCCCGCGGTTCAGAAACGTACCGCTACTCTCAAACAGGCTGGCGATACTTTCGTTTTTTCTAGTTCTTGCGTCGCTGTTTTTTGAGGCAGCGCAAAGGTTTGCCGGCGGTGGTGATCTGACTTACTCCAATGCGTTGCGGCTGGCGGGGATTCTGATATTTGCATCCGTCTCGCTTTACACCATGCGCACGGCGCCCAAGCTGCTCAGGGAGGCGGACTACTTTCTTGCAATCTCGATCTCAGTGCTTCTTCTTGTGCATATCGCGCCGCTTTTGGGCCTTGCAACCACCGGCTCTCTTAGCTACATACAGCTGTGGCTTTTGTTTCCGGTTCTGATGATATTTGGGGTTCAGTTCAAGACGCTTCCGTCCTTTCTTGGCTTTATGCGGCCCCGCAGGAACATGACTACTGCATGCATTGCGTCGTCGATTATCTGCTGTTTCCTTGGGACTGTGTCCTTGTATTACCATGAGCAAATGATTTTGATTGCATTTAACGCGGCCGCGGTAGCGATGATCGGCTTGTTTGCCGCATCGTCTTACATTTTTGGTGGCTTTGACAACCGCGAGATGGTAAATCTCATGCCGGGGGAGAAAAAGGCGCGCTATGACATGATGGTGCGTCACTCAAGAGTCGGGTTCTTGTTTCTGGCAGCAGGGTTTGTGCTTGGGATTTTGTTTTACCTGAGGAACGGGTTTTTGTTTTATGACCTCGCGATTCATTACGTATCAATCGGATTTATCGGCATCACCATAATGCTGTTCTTGCCGCTGATGCTGCCGCCAATCACGGGTAAGTCCATCCAGTTTTCAAATTTCACAAAGATTCCACTGCTGCTCATACTCATGGCGCTTGCGTTAAGGACAACCGGAGATTACATGATTGACCAGTCTTTTCAAAGTCCAATTGTCTCCGTCTTCGCAATGTCGGGGGTATTGGTTCTTGCGGCGATGATCTCGTTTGTAATAATGATTCACAAGTCAATGTCGGAGACGCCGTCTGTAAATGTGGAATTTAAAAAGTAGCGCAGTTATAGTCGACTATAAATAGCCAAACAGACGAATTTGGTAATATGATCCCTCTGTCTGGCAACATGGATGGCGCTAAAGGAAAGGTAAACGAAAAGGTGGGCTCTTTTTCAATTTCTCGCGGGACTTCTACGCTGAAGCGAGGATTTGCTCACATGCTCAAAAACGGAGTTGTGATGGACGTTACAACCGTGGAGCAGGCCAGGATTGCAGAGGAGGCAGGGGCAGTGTCCGTGATGGTTCTGGACAAGCTTCCATCGGATGTGAGAAAGGCAGGCGGCGTGGCAAGAACTGCCAGCATCAGGGTAATTGAGGAGATAATGGATGCAGTTACAATCCCAGTCATGGCCAAATGCAGGATAGGCCACGTGTACGAGGCGCGCGTTCTTGAAAACACAAATGTTGACATGATAGACGAGTCAGAGGTGCTTACACCGGCGGACGAGCTGCGCCACATATGGAAGTGGGATTTTACAACCCCGTTCGTAAATGGGGCCCGCTCTCTTGCAGAGGCGTTGAGGCGGGTTGAGGAGGGAGCAGCAATGATAAGGACAAAAGGGGAGCCGGGAACTGGGAACGTAGCCGAGGCTATAACTCACATAAAAAAAGTAAATGACGAGCTGCGGTTAATCAAGTCGCTTTATGATTCCGGTGACAACCAGGAGCTTGTCCGGATGGCGCGAGAATTCAAAGTCTCATACAAACTGGTGGAGGAAACTGCAAAGATTGGAAGGCTTCCTGTGGTTAACTTTGCCGCAGGCGGAATTGCAACACCTGCTGACGCAGCATATCTTATGTCGCTTGGCTGCGATGGTATTTTCGTAGGATCTGGAATATTCAAGGCAGAGGATGCAAAGGAAAGGGCAAGGGCTATCGTGCTTGCCACCACTTTCTGGGAGGAGGCAGACAAAGTCAAGGAGGCTCAAAAGATGATCGACGAAAGGCAGTCGATGCTGGGCCTTGATGTAAAGAATCTAGATCTAAGAATGCAAGAGCGTGGTTCTGCGGCATGAATATCGGGGTTTTAGGAATGCAGGGCGACGTGGAGGAAAACATATCTGCCACGCGCACAGCGATGTCAAAGCTTGGGATTAACGGCAAGGTCAGGGCGGTAAAGACGCCGGACCAGATATCCAAAGTGGACGGGCTGATAATTCCTGGCGGGGAGAGCACCATGATCGGACAAATGTCGCTCGTAAACGGGGCGATAAAGACGATCAAGGAGAAGATCCAGTCTGGGATGCCCGTATTTGGGATATGCGCAGGCCTGATACTGCTCTCAAAGAATGCAAAGGATAGGGTTGTTGGAAAAACGAATCAGCAGCTGCTTGACCTGCTGGATGTCCGAGTTGAACGCAACGCCTTTGGAAGGCAAAAGGACTCGTTTGAGGCCGATATTGCGGCCCAGCCAATCGGGGTTTCAAGAACAAGGGGGGTGTTCATCAGGGCCCCGGCAATTGAGGATGTCGGCAAAGGCGTAGAAGTGGTTTCAAAATTCAACGAAAAAGTTGTGGCAGTAAGGCAGGGAAACATTCTTGCGACCTCGTTTCATCCTGAGTTAACAGCAGACGTATCACTGCACAAGTATTTTGTAAAGATGGTCTCAACCAAGAAAAAGTAATTTCCGTTAGTGTCTTTTAGCTGCAAAAAATGAGTTTATGGAAAGCGAACCCTTCCGAGTATCCACTTTTGTGTTGTTAGCAGCATATTGTTGTTCAGGCCGTTTGTATCCGGTTTGGCCTTTTTTTCTGATTTTTTAATTTCTTTAGATTTTTTTGCTTGTTTACCCATGGTTATGATACTTTACTAAATATAATAAACAAGATCAAGGCGGCAATTATTGCCATGATCGTACAGTCGTGCTTATGCGGATCCATGGGCAATCTATGCGGGCTGCCCGGCTTGATTTCTAAAAAACGGCTCCGGCGCAGGCATTGCTTATAAGGCTGCATACGCAGCTCATAAGATTTGTTGATGAGTAATCAACTCAGCTGAATAGGTTCTATCAATATGGAATACTAAACTATATCATGAATCAAACAACTCAGACAGAAAAACAGAATCACTGGAACCACGTGGTGCGAGCGCCTTTCAAAAAGGTCATGGCTTGGGACACGTTATTCTTCGTCCTAGGAATAGGCGTTGGTATGGGAATTGGTGCATTTCTGGCCGGCGCATAGACAATTTTTTTTATCTGTGCGCCAGGGCTTCTTTTTATGTGCGTGCGACTGATTTTCTTTGTCCGACTCAGAACCGGCTCGTAACGTTACTTTACCTCAATCCGATGCATTGGGATTAGGTCCTTTGCAAAGATTTTCAGCGATTCTGGTATGTCAACCCCAATGGGATCTTTCAGCGACAGACCGTTTGATTTTTTCTCGTTCCATACCGAAGAGTTAAACTCTGCAATCTCTTTTGTAAATCTGCTGAGGTCTTCCAGTCCTTCCGGCTCCGGGTGCAGCTGCCTGTGTATTGTCTCTGCCGAGTACATCTGCTTCCACATATAGTCGGTGATAAACGGGGTTATTGGAGCAAGTAGCAGCAGGATTGTGGAGAGCACCCTGTGCAGCGTCCATATGGCAGCGTCCTTTTCCTCAGGAGTAAAGCCGTCGCCGTACGCACGGGCCTTCACCATTTCGATATAGTGCGCCGCAAACACGTTCCATGTGAACTCCCTTACTGCAATTGCCGGAACAAAAAAGTTGTATTCCGAATATCCCTTTCTGCACTCTTTTATCAGATTATCAAGCTCAGCTAGTATCCACCTGTCGCTTTCCTGCAGGCTGCGCGGCCGCCCGGATTTTTTATCCAGTACCGCCTGAGGCACCTCGTACCCTGAGATGAATCTTGACACGTTCCAGATCTTTGAGAGGAACTTTTTTGTCGTCTCGATCTTCTGCTCGTTGCATCTAAAGTCGTAACCATGATTTATCTCGCTTGCGCTCCAGAACCTGAAAGTGTCCGCTCCGAATTTTTGTATGACTGGAAGCGGGTCCACCACGTTCCCCTTGCTTTTGCTCATCTTCATCCCCTTCTCATCAAGGCCGTATCCCATTATCCATGCCTCTGACCAGGGTGTCTTGCCTGTGAGCTGCTCGCACCTGAGAATGGTGTAGTATAGCCACGTCCTGACTATGTCTTTTGCCTGTGGCCTTAGCGTGGCAGGGTATGTTTTTTTGAAAAACTCCTCGTCGCGCTGGAATTTTGAGATGAACAGCGGGGAGACAGAAGAATCCATCCACGTATCAAACGTTCTTTCCTCGCCTACAAAGTCGGCAGCTCCGCATTTGGAGCATTTTTGGAACGGCGCAGAATCCTGCCATGGCCTGTAGTATTTTCCAGGCTCTGGTACGTGTGGCTCAGAGCAGCTTTTGCAGTACCATATTGGGATCTCAGTTCCGTAAAACCTCCTGCGCGATATGGGCCAGTCTATTGAGATAGAATCAAGCCAGTTCATCAGAATCTGCTTGTGCATTTCAGGATGAAACTTGATCTTCTGCCCAAGGCCCCGAATCTTCTCCACCGCGTCAATCTGCCTCACATAGTATTCCTCCATCGGGATTATCTCGATTGGCACCTTACTCCTCTCAGAGACGGGCGTGCGGTGAGTAATGTCATCAATTTTTTCAACAAGGTCTGCGTTCTTTAGGTCCTCGATTATCTGGTTGCGCGCAGCCTTTACCTTCAGACCTGCGTACTTGCCTGCCGCCTCTGTCATCATGCCGTTTGTACCTATGGCGACAATCTCCTCGAGCCTCATCTCGCGGAACAGCGCTACGTCGTTCTGATCACCATAGCTGCACACCATAACTGCACCGGAGCCAAACTCCATCTGGGCAGAGTGGTGCTCCCTGATGGTAACTTCGCGGTTTACTACGGGTACAACTATCTTCTTTCCCACGACATCCTTGTATCTCTGATCCTCTGGGTTTACTATCACTGTCTGGCATGCGCACAGCAGCTCCGGTCTCGTACTTGCAATTATGATGGTCTTCTCAGAGTCTCTGATCCTAAACCTCATGTAGACCAGCTTTGTCGGTATGTCTTGGTACTGGATTTCTGCGTCGGCAATGGTGGTGCCTGATACCCAGTCGTAGTTGTTTGGTCTTGTGGCCTTGTAGATTATCCCTTTTTTCCACAATTCGATAAAAGTTGACTGCGTTAGCGTGCGGTATTCCTCAGAGTCCGTCCTGTAGTACTCTGCAAAGTTGGCAGAAAGGCCAAGGCTCTTCATTATCTGTATCATCTCTGCTTCCAAATCATCAAGTGAGCTTTTGCACAACTCTAGGAACCTGCTCCGTTCCGTTTCCTGCATGCGTATGTTGTGTTTTTTCTCCGTGTAGATCTCAACTGGCAGCCCGTTTCGGTCTATTCCTATCGGAAAATAGACGCTGTTCCCTGCCATTCTTGCAGTTCTGGCAATCATGTCGATCTGAGAATAATGAGCTGCCGCCCCGATGTGCCACGGCCTGCCGGACGGGTACGGGGGAGGAGTGTCTATCACAAAGTTGCCCTCACTTGGCACAAAATCGTAAAGGTGGGTCTTTTCCCATTCGTCTAGTATCTGGATTTCAAGCTCTGGGTTCCATGCAGTCTCTTTGATTTTCGGCTCCATACCCGTCTATGCCTTTGATATCTTGGAGATCAGGTGGGCACCCTTGTTGTAGCCTTCATAGATGTACACACCGACGGCTTCTATGTTTTGCGGAAGCTTTGGAACCAGTATCTTTATTATTTCGGTTGAGAGGTTTTCAACAGTCGCTTCTCCGTCAAGAAGGTATGTTGTGTGCTTTGGGACCTGCATGTCAAACATGCCCTTTGGCCCCTCAAAGGTGATTCTAAAATGCGAATCGTCCTCGCTTTTTAGGTATTTTCTGTTTATGAAAAACTTGTGATCCAAGATTGCGATGGCCTCCTTGATTATTTTTTTTGCCTCGCCAAAGTCAATCAACAGGTTGTTTTTCATCTCTCCTACCAGTTCGACTAGGGCCGTGGACGTGTGGCCGTGCAGGATGGAGCATTTTTCCACAAGCGGCAGGATGTGGGCGTAGTCAAAGGCAAATGATGGATCCTCGATGAATATGGATCCCGACTGGGCATCCTTTGTATCGTAAAAGAAGACCTCGTCCAGCTCTTTCAGCTTTGCGGCAAACTTTGTAGCCCCGACTGCTATTATCTTGGCGCCCGGAACTTCCCTCTTTACCTGCTTGTATTTTTCAATCTCCTGCTCCGAGTCTATTACCTCAATTAGCTTTCCGTCAGATGTGGCAAAGTCTACTGATATGGTTTTGCCGCTGGGTAGGTGGATTTCGTGCTGGTATGTGTAGTCTGTCCCCAAAAAGGAGAGCATCTGAGACACTGACAGCTCGGTACGGGATTTTAGCAGAGTACCCTTCTTGTCGATATACCTAAAATCAGAATCAAGTATGGTTGGGCTGGAGCTCATTTGGTGAATTTGGTCTTGACTCTTAATATAAATTGGTTATCTGTACCTTGGTATCTATCTGAGCGAGTCCAGAGTTTTTGCCAACTCTATGTCATTCTGAGTTATCCCGCCAGCATCATGGGTGGTGAGGTCGACGGTCAGCTTGTTGTAGACGTTCAGCCACTCCGGATGGTGGTTGAGCCTCTCTATGTGTAGTGCAGCCCTTGACATGAAGCCGAATGCGTCTACAAAGGTATCAAACACAAAATCCTTGTGCAGCTTGCCGTCTTTGACTGACCATCCGCTGAGTGCCTTTAGCTCCGACTCTATCTTGTCTTGTGGGATCTTTTCCCGACTCATAGAGAAATAATCGCCAAACTAGAATTAATAACTTGCCCACGTGGCAAACCGAAGTTCTATATGGTAATGTGATAAAAAATCCTCATGAGGGCATTGGTGTATGAAGAATACGCACCAGATGATGATTATGCCAAAATTCTAAGAATAAAGGACATCCCCGAACCAAAGCCTGGGCCAAATGAGGTGGTCTTCAAAGTGGTCGCCGCGGGGCTCAATCATGACGACATATGGGGAATGCGTGGCAAACCGCTCCAAATCCCGCTGCCACACATCTCTGGCTCCGATGCGGCTGGCCAGGTGACGGCGGTGGGCGACGATGTTGAAAACATCAAGGTCGGAGACCGGGTGGTCTCACACGGGAACCTTTCTTGTAGGGTCTGCAAGGCCTGCACAAGCGGAAGGGAGTTTGACTGCAAAAGCAGAAAGGTCTGGGGATTCCAGACTGGGCCGCTGTGGGGGGGATACTGCGAGTATACGCACCTTCCAGAGGTCAACGTGGCAAAAATACCTGACAGCGTGAGCTACGAGCAGGCAGCGGCCTCGTCAATGACCATGATGACCGCATGGCACATGCTGGTGGGGCGAGCAAAAATCAGGCCCGGCCAAACGGTTCTGATCATGGGAGGGGGGTCTGGAATGGGAATTTTTGGAATCCAGATTGCCAAGTTATACGGATGCGAAGTCATCGCAACGGCTGGGCCAGGAAAGCTTGAGGAGTGCAGAAAACTTGGGGCCGATTTTGCCGTGGATCATAGGAAGGAGGATTGGCACAAAGAGGTGTTTGCAATATCGAGGGAACTTGCAAAAGGGAACGACTCTGCCCCTGGAATCGATATAATCTTTGAGCATATCGGGGGAACGCACTGGAACAAAGAGCTGACGCTGCTAAAGTATGGGGCGACACTGGTGACCACTGGCGCTACTACGGGATACGACGTGATGACCGATCTTAGGCACATCTTTTTCAAGGGAACGAACGTGCTGGGCTCAACGCTTGGGGCAAAGCATGAGCTAGAAGATGGCCTTTACTGGATGTCAAAGGGGAAGCTCAGGCCGGTCATCGACTCGGTATACTCAATCGAGGACGCTGTGGAGGCGCACACAAAGATGTTGAGGGGAAATCTTTTTGGCAAGATATTGATGAGGCCCTCGGATTAGCCAAAATAAGCAAGTACGTCGCCAAGGTCCGAGGCTTCCACCACCTGCATGCCGTACTCTTTTTCCATGATTGGGGACAGCTGTTTTGCCTCCAGCCTGCAACTACGATACAAAAATGGGCCCTCCCTCGTCTCTTCGCATTCTTGGACGTGTGTTACGGCAAGCCCATCCGGAACTATGAATGTGTGTGCCCCGTATTTTGCGGCCGCCTTGGCTTTTTCAAAGATTCCGCCCACCGGTCCAATCGAGCCGTCCTCCCTGATGGTACCGGTAAGCAAGACCTCGTCGGGAATCTCCTTTTTCTGCAGCTCTGATACCAAAAGAATTGCCATCGCCATGCCTGCACTCGGGCCATCCACTGCCTGAAGATCCTCGTTGTTTTCCGACGAGATGGAAAATATGACGTCCTTTCCTGCCAGATCTATTCCGGTGTGCCTCTGCGCAACCTTGACTGCAGTCTTTGCGGATGTCTGAAAGTCGACGCCTGTTGGAACTGCGGTGTTTACAAGCACCAGCCCTGTACCGTCCCGGACATCAACTTTGATACTCATGGTTGTGCCCTCGTACCTGATGTCCTGAAAGAACCCACTGCTCACCAAAACCGGCCTTACTGCAACTGTGGTGATGGATTTGGAGCCGGGGGACGCCTGCAGGCCCTTGCTGGCATATTCGGAATCAACGACCTGCATCCTCAACGTCTCGACCTCTTGCCGAAATTGATCTGCCTGCCTTTGCAGCTCATCGGTTTTCTCTCCCAACTCTATGATCTGCACGCCGAGGTTCTGGTTGCTTTGTAGCAACATATAGTTGCCAAAAAGCGAGATTACCAGAACTATCAGCAGGCCAGCCAGTATCTTTCCAATCATGTTGCCATCTATCCAATCTGTGGGCGGTTTTCATTATTTTTGTTTTCGCGGCAATCGTAACTTCTTTGTAGGGGATCGCCTAATGACACTCGTGCAGGATACCCTTACACTGTATGAGAAAATGCGTTCCGCAATATGTGACACTGTCGCGGAAAAAAGCATAGGGGTTGCGTTTTCAGGAGGGGTCGACAGCACTCTTGTCGCAAAGGCATGCGTTGATCTAAAGTACGATGTAACTCTCCTCACAATCGGCTTTGCCGGATCGCACGACATTGACTTTGCAACCAAGGTGAACGGCATTTTGAAACTGCGACATAGGGTTCTTGAGATAAACCCGGGCGAGTTCCATCAGATATCTGAGGACATAAGGTCGAAAATAAAGACCGACAACCTGTCTTGGAACGAGAACAGCATCGCGTTTTACCACGTTGCAAGACTTGCAAGAGACCTTGGACTGAAAACGGTGGTCACAGCAAACGGAATTGACGAGCTGTTCTGCGGATACAACGGTTATAGGGATGCAATCAAAGAAGGCGAGGAGGCAGTAACGTCCCTTATGGAGGCCAAACTGAAAAACGAGGCTGCCATGATGCGGGCAATAAACGACGTCTGTTCGGAGTTTGGAGTCAGGGTAGTTCAGCCGCTGCTTTGTGAGGAGTTTGTCATGTATGCAAAGTCGCTACCTGTGTCTGAGAAGATCAAAGGATACGATGATCTTCTCCGAAAGCACATAATTCGAAGGCTTGCACTGGATGTGGGCGTGCCGGAAATGTCTGCAAATGCGCGAAAAAAGGCATTACAATACGGCTCGCTCATTCACAAGACTCTGATGAAGTCTAGGTGAGTTTTTTGCAGGCTTTCTGCACCATGCTGCTCACATTTGCTATGATCTGCGGAGCAGCCCCAAGGTGTCTTTCGGGGGAAAATATCCTCTCTATTTCGGCGTGTGTAAGTTTTGATGATATGGCAGAGTCTCCCTTTACGGCGTCTATGTAGTCAATGTTTCTGTCGTGCGCCTCAAACGCAACCCGCTGGACGTCTCTGTACGCGACAAATCGTGGGACTCCCTTCTTGATGAGTGCCTCGAGCACGAACTCTGCAAATATCTGTCCTTTTGTAACGTATAGGTTTTGGTTTATCCTCTCTGTGTTGATCTTGATCTTTTCGATTATCCTTATCATGGTCTGCAGCATCTCGTCAAGCAAAATCGAACACATTGGAATTGTGAATCTCTCGTTAGCAGAGTTTGATAGGTCTCGCTCATGCCACAGGGGTATGTTCTCAAACGAAGTGCTTACCTGACTGCGAAGCAGCTTTGAGAGGGATGACACTCTTTCACTCTTGATGGGGTTTCTCTTTACAGGGACTGCACTGCTCCCCATCTGGCCTGACTTGAAGTACTCTGCAACCTCGCCTATCTCCGTTCGTTGCAGGTTTCTTATCTCTATTGCAATTTTTTCCAGCGTGCTACCTACGAGGGCAAGTTGAAAGATGTACTCTGCATACCTTTCTCTTGGTATTATCTGGGTTGTGACGTCTGCTGGGTAAAGTCCTAGACTTTTTGCAACCCTTTTTTGAACTTCGATTGCCTTTGAGCCCATCAGCGAACCGGTGCCTACTACGCCCAAGGTCTTGCAAATCAGAACTCGTTTTTTCATCTCCTCTATGCGCTCGATGTGCTTTGCCATCTCTGCTGCCCAATTTGCAAACTTGAGGCCGAACGGGATGATGCTTGCGTGCTGGCCGTGAGTCCTGCCTACTGCGGGAACCGTCTTGTACTCTGTTGCCTTTTCTGCCAAGATGAGAGCAAGCTTTGCAATTTTGGGCTCGATTATTGACATGACGTCCTTGATCTGCATGGATGTGCTCGTGTCTACAAGGTCGTTGCTTGTTAGGCCATAGTGCACCCATGGGCGGGCTGCAGGCCTGCATCTCTCACTGAGGGCCTCGACAAGGGCCGCAGTGTCATGGTCGGACTTTGCCTCAAGCTGTTTTACCCTCTTTGCCGTGATTCTGCACTGCTTTGAGGACATGAAAATGTTCTTTCCGGCTGCTTTTGGAATTAAACCCACTTCGCTTTGGGCCATTGCGGCAGCCCCCTCTATCATAACTTGGTAATCTATCTTTTTTTGATCATTAAAGATTGCAAGCATTTCGTTCGTACCATACCTGCCGCTGTCTATTGGTAGAATTGCCACGATCTTCTCACAGGGGTATTGAAAATAAATCTACTTGTAATCGCAGGTTAGGGACGTCAAAATGTCCGACTCATAACAATACCTTAAATTATCTTTGAGCAAGCTTAACCGATAATGTCGTCAATTACGCCGAAAAAAGTTGGCAATATGGAGTACAGGATAGAGGCCGATTCCAACAGGGGGATGAAAGTACCCGTTACGATCTATGCTGATGAGGCTCTTATCACAAAAATGATGACCGATAGGACGATAATGCAGGCAATCAATGTCTCAACCCTTCCCGGAATTCAGAAACACGCAGTGGTGCTGCCGGACGGACACGAGGGATATGGGTTTCCCGTCGGAGGCGTTGCCGCCATGGATGCGGAGGAGGGCATGATATCGCCTGGAGGAGTCGGTTATGACATCAATTGCGGCGTGAGGCTACTTAGGATGAATCTCTCAGAGAAGGAGGTGAGGCCAAAGCTGAATGAGCTTGTGACTGATCTTTTCGATTCAATTCCGTCCGGCGTTGGCTCCAAGGGGGCAGTCAAGCTGAGCTATTCGCAGCTCGACGAGGTGCTCGTAAGGGGGGTAAACTGGGCAATAGACAATGGCTATGGGACCAACGATGATGCCGACGTCTGCGAGGAGAACGGGCAGATAAAAAATGCCGATCCTAACAAGGTCTCAAACACTGCAAGAAAGCGCGGAGCCCCGCAGCTTGGGAGTCTTGGCTCCGGCAATCACTTCCTTGAGGTACAAAAGGTAGAGAAGGTGTATGATGAGGAGGCGGCAAGGAGGATGGGAATACAGGAAGGCAACGTTACAGTTCTGATTCACTGCGGCTCAAGAGGGTTTGGGCACCAGATATGCTCTGACTATCTTAGGGTTTCAGAGCAGGCGCTACAAAAATACAACATAAGTCTGCCCGACAGGGAGCTTGCATGCGTTCCAAATACGTCGGAGGAGGGCGAGTCGTACAGAAAGGCCATGTTTGCGGCCCTCAATTTTGCTTGGAGCAACCGCCAGATGCTCACTCACTGGACAAGAAAGTCGTTCGAGAGGGTCTTTAAGGCGTCCGAATCCGACCTGGCGATGAATCTGGTGTACGATGTAGCTCACAATATAGCAAAGGTGGAAAAACACAAAATCGATGGAAAGGAAAAATCGGTCGTGGTTCACAGAAAGGGGGCGACAAGGGCGTTCCCTGCAAACCGTGAAGAGATACCTCTAAAGTACAGAGATCTTGGCCAGCCGGTTTTGATTCCGGGTTCTATGGGGACAGGCAGTTGGATACTGCTCGGAAAGCCCAACTCGATGAATCTTAGCTTCGGCTCGACGGCCCACGGCGCGGGGAGAATGATGTCTCGCTCAAAGGCAAGAAGGCAATATACTGAGGAACAGGTAAAAAAGTCGCTTAGTGATAAGGGGATTTTCATAAAGTCGCTGACACGGGACGGCGTAGTGGAGGAGACTCCCGATGCCTACAAGGATGTCGATGCGGTCGTCAACGTATCTCACGAGCTGGGCATTGCGACCAAGGTGGCCAAACTTGTTCCGATAGGGGTGATAAAGGGATGAGCGATGAGGACAGGGAGCTTGAAGCGCTAAAGGCAAAACGACTTGCTGAGATGAAAAAGAACGTTTTCTCACAACTGCAAAAAAAGCAAGAGCCGGAAAAGGCGCAGGCGCCCCCGTCATACCGGGATATCGTGATATCAAAGCTCGGGTACCGCGGAATGGAGGTTCTCAAGAACGCAGAGTCGCAGTACCCGAACGAGGCAAAAATGGTGATTGAAAAGCTTGGCGAGCTTATACACTCAGGTGATATAGACGAGGAGCTTGATGGTGGCAAGCTTTTGGCATTGTTCAGATCCGTTGGAATCAGCGTGCGCATGGAAACGAAAATCAGTATAGAGCAGGACGGCAAGTTCGTATCGCTTTCTGATAAACTCCGCAGCAAGGAAGAGAAAGAAGATGATGCGAGCGGTATTTGAAATCAGCAGTACTGACTATATGGAAGATAAACGCCTTATCAACAACGCCCTGTCTGAGCTGGCAGCCAATTGCGGCCTGCAGAATGACTTTGTGTTCAGCGAGCCAACTTCGACTTTTGGCTGGACCTTCTTCAGGCTGTGGATAAAGCCGAGCCTACATGAGCAAATAGAGCAGCGGCTGGGAGATATGATAAAAAAGACAAAGGGAAGCAAGCACGAGGAAAAACTTACGAACTTTCTTTCTGATCTGTTTCAGGCCAAGGGCTGCAGTAAAATCAAAGTAAAACTTGTAGAGAGCTAGACTCTTCTTCCTCTTTTACCGCCCTTCTTTCTGGTGGTATCGTGTGGAATCGGTGTGACATCGTCAATCCTGCCGATTCTAAAACCTCCTCTTGCAAGGGCTCGGATTGCTGCCTGGGCTCCCGGTCCTGGAACTCTGGAACCTACGCCTCCCACGGCTCGCACTCTGATGTGGAATCCTGTGAATCCTTTTGCCTTTGCCGCCTCCACTACTGCATTTGAGGACTTCATTGCGGCAAACGGTGATGATTCGTACCTGTCTGCAGTAACGTGCACTCCGCCTGAGCTGATTGCGACTGTTTCTGCTCCTGTCAGATCGGTCATGTGTACTATGGTGTTGTTGTAACTACTGTAAATGTGAGCAATGCCCCATTTTTCGTTGTTTTCTTCTGACATTGGATAGTGAAACTTTGGAGGGTTTAAAAAACATTCTCAGATTTGCAGGCGGTTTTACGCCGTACTATCTGGCAAAATGCGACCATCCTGCATCCTTTATGCGGGTTCCTCCCTCCAAAAAAACACCCTTGCCACTTTGTACCCTTCCTATGACATACATGCTTGTCTTGCATCTTTTGGCAATCTGCTCCAATCTGGCAAGATTCTTCTGCGGGGCAGTCGCGACTATCTCATACTCCTCACCGCCATTGAGCACCAGATCTAAAAGATCAAGACTGTTTTCTCTGGCAAATCTGTTCAGCATGGGATCGTGGGGCATCTTTGTCACCGTGAACTTCTTTTTGCTCTGCCGTGCCATCTCGTTTAGGGTGGAAGACAGCCCGTCACTGGAATCCATTGCAGAGCTGAAATATCTCGATGCCTGAACGCCGAACTGGAGTCTTGGGGCTGCACGGTAGACTGCGTTTTTTGCAACCTTTGCAAATTCCCTCGGGGACTTTTTGCCCTCCAGTATGATCTTAAGGCCGGCAGACGTCCTGCCAAACGGACCGCTCGTTATGATGTAATCGCCAACTCTTGCCCCGCCCCTCGTTGTTATTTTCTGCGCCACTCCAAACATCATCACAGATATGACAAGCTCCATTGCCTCGTTGGTGTCTCCTCCAATAACTTTCAGCCCGAATTCGTCTGAGGCAGCTTTGAAGCCTCTTGCCATCTGCACTATCTGTTTTTTTGAAAAAGTTTTTGGGAATGAAATGGATGCCAAACAGTGGGACGGCAGAACCCCCTTTGAAGCGAAATCTGAAACGCACGCAACGAGGCTCTTTCTTGAAATGTCCGCCATTTTCATCCTTGGGGGGACGTCGGTGCTATGGACTAGTGTGTCCGTTTTGATTACGGCCAGTTTTCCCCCTACC